>Ga0153915_10006500_pt1 | contig 10969 bp, 9 predicted proteins | sample Opewatmetagenome_2_FD_107003 | JGI IMG/M metagenome (GOLD analysis project Ga0153915, IMG submission 107003) | Freshwater wetland microbial communities from Ohio, USA - Open water 3 Core 3 Depth 3 metaG | ecosystem: Environmental > Aquatic > Freshwater > Wetlands | place: USA: Ohio, Lake Erie...
ACAGGCTTCTTGCCTTTATCTCCCTTAAGATGGAATTGAAATGGAGATCCACCCCAGTTGGGAAGGTACGCGGCAATCTCCCCTTCTTTCAGAATTTCACACAATTAAATTGACAGTACCAAAGAAATCGCCACCGCTAGTTAACGGGGTCTCCGCTTCCCTGTGGTGGCAATTGGTTTTGTATGATTTTATGATGAGCAACTGCCGCTGCATGAACCGCATGAATTCTCTTCTTTTAGTTTTGAGGTTATGGAAAATCCTGATCCCATTGCCGAATCAATAAAATCAATATTAATAGGTTTTATCTGGTTATAAAGGTCTTTTTCTATCAGATATGTAATATTATTATCCTTTATTACCTCATCGTTTACATTCGGTTCATCCAAAGCCATTCCCAGAGATGGTCCGGAACAACACCCTCCCTGGGAAAGAAATATCCTTACATATGACGGTTCTTCCTTCCCCTTTAGAAAACTGCCGATCATCTCATTTGCCTTTTCTGTTATGTTTAGCATTATTGCCTCCTTGTCGATCAGAATTGATCAATTTTTTATGGGCACAAATTATACATAATCCGGTCGATGTCAAACTATTTCTTGTTATTTAATATTTAGGCGAGCGAACTTTTAATTCGATTTATTCTTGACATTATTAAAATAAACAGTAATAAAGTAAACTCCATTTGTTTTAAAAAATAAATACTTATTCCAAAAATAGATAAGGAGGAATTGATCGTGAGTGAAATTACTGCACCGATGGGCGGGAAGGTATTGGACGTAAAGGTAAAACCAGGAGACGCTATAAATGAAGATGACGAAGTAATAGTATTAGAGGCCATGAAGATGGAGCTTCCGGTAGTGTCAACAGGGGCTGGAACAGTAAAAGAGATTAAATGCAAAAAAGGCGATACAGTAGAAGCGGATTCCGTTTTAATTGTATTTGAATAATCCTGATAATATTATTAATCCCCACATATTTCCGGTGAATTTGACAATTCCTGATTAATCGATTTCATAAAAAGCCCTCCTGTTCAAATATGGGAGGGTTTTTTCATTTCCCATTCGCACAAAAAATGCAATATAGTTTTCCTGCAGCTGCATCTCCTGAATATAAAAAGCATGCAAATCCCTCTTTTATGATGTATAAATATATAGGAAAATTAAAACAGGAGTATTGACATGCTTATCATTGAAGACTTGAGGGTAGAACTCTCTAACAGGATTATATTGCAGCATATAGACCTTGAGATAAAACCAGGAGAGACTCATATGCTGTTCGGGCCTAACGGATCCGGGAAGACCTCGCTGTTGATGACCATCATGGGTTATCCGCAATACAAGGTCCTGTCGGGCAGAATCATGTTCAAGGGCGAGGATATCACCAATATGACCATAAATGAAAGGGCTCAGCTCGGAATCGGCATGTCATATCAGAGGCCTCCGACTATACACGGTCTCAAGACGCGACAGATGATCAGTTTATGCGGCAAGGGAAAAGTCGATGAAGAGGCGCTGGCAGGACGCATGAATTTCAAGGATTTCCTGGACAGAGATATTAACGCTGGCTTTTCAGGGGGCGAGATCAAACGCTCTGAATTGCTTCAATTGATGGCCCAGAACCCGGACCTGATGCTTTTTGACGAACCTGAATCCGGCGTTGACATGGAGAACATGACCCTCGTGGGCAAGACCATTGCCGCCCTGCTCCAGCGTAACGGTTTCAATAATGAGGGAAAATCAAAATTACAAACAAAGCTTGAAAGAGGCAAGATGGGTCTTATCATAACCCATACAGGATACATACTTGACTATGTTAACGCCGATAAGGGGCAGGTCTTGTTTGACGGCAAGTTGAGCAGCGTTGAAAATCCCAGAGAGATATTAAAATGCGTAGGCGAATCAGGATATGAGGAGTGTGTGCGATGTATGACAGGATGCAATTAAAGGAAAAGGCCGAGAAGGCCAAGGATAAAAAGGCGGCAATAGGGCCTGATATTGATCTGAATCAATTTGATATCGCACCTGTGCAACACGCATATCTCGCAGACGAAGATCTATGTCATCTGCCTGAATCAGACCAGCAGCGTCTGAGCATGTCAGGAATGGATGTAACAAAGAAGGAAAGGATCGGCACATATTTTCAGAAAGACACGCAGGTCATTCACTGTCATGCAAGGCAGGATGGAATTGAGGTTTTCCCCATAACAAAGGCCTTGGAAAAATATGACTGGATCAAGGAGTATTACTGGAAACTGGTCTCCGTTGACGCGGATAAATACACAGCCGCCGCAGAACTGGGCCTGCATGACGGGTACGTAATCAGAGCCCTTCCTGGAAGCAAATCCATTTACCCCGTTCAGGCCTGCCTCTATCTTGACAAGAACGGCCTGCAACAGAATGTGCATAACCTCATCATAGCCGAGGAGGATTCAGAGCTGCATATTATTACAGGTTGCGCCAGCTCGCCCCATATGAAGACCGGTCTCCACGTTGGAATCTCGGAATTTTTTATTAAAAAGAACGCAAAACTCAGCTTTACCATGATCCATAACTGGGCAGAGGACATGGTCGTGCGGCCGCGCTCGGTAGCCAGGGTGGAAGAAGGCGGACTGTTCCTGAACAATTATGTATGTATGAAGCCCGTGAAGTCCCTGCAGATGTATCCCACTACCTATCTTGTGGGCAAGGATGCGGTTGCAAGGTTTTACAGTATCATTGTGGGCAGCCCCGGATCGGAATATGACCTTGGCGGCAGGATATACCTCAAGGAACCGGGTACAAGGGCGGAGATCATAGCACGGTCTATCAGCAACGGCGGCAAGGTCATAAACAGAGGTCACCTGATAGGCGATGCCCCTGATATTAAGGCCCACCTGGAATGCAGGGGGCTGTTGATTCATGGGGGCATTATTGATGCAATACCGGAACTGGAGGCACATGTTGAAGGCGTGGAGATGTCCCATGAGGCCGCAGTAGGCAAGATAGCAGAGGAGGAGATATCCTACCTTATGTCCAGAGGGCTTTCCCAGGATGAGGCTACCTCGACCATTGTCAGGGGATTTTTAAGTGTGGATATCCCAGGCCTGCCTCCTCAATTGAAGGCAGAGATAGATAGGGCCATTGAGGAAAGCGATAAGGAAGTGATGTAAAAATAAGGCGCATGGCGCAAGGAAATGCTTTATTCCTAATAGTTTTTACTACCTTGCGTCTTATCAGTATTAGTTTCTTCCTGCACCATAAGCCTTGCGCCCTGTGCCTTATTTTTTATCAACCTGATGCCGTCATTTTCAATGGTAATAACCCGCTTTTTATAAAGACGCCCGATAATCATCTTATATGTCTTCTTGCTTACCCCGAAAAGCTCTGAAATTATCTCCGGCGGACTTTTATCAGTCACGGGCAGAAAACCTTCCTGTGACCTAAGCCTTTCAATAATCCTTTCTGTTAATGCATCCACCTTTTTATACCCCGGCTTATACAGGCATAGGTCTATCTTTTTATCATCACGGATCTTCTTTATATATCCTTCTATCCTCTGCCCTTTCTTCAGTGGCTGAAACACCTCGTTTTTATAAAGTATCCCCTCAGAGGTATTATTGATAACGGCTCTAAAACCTATCTCTGTTTCTTCGACTATCAGCAACGCCACCTTCCGCCTCTCATGAAAATCATTAGTGCTCTGTTCGGAGTGCTTGCGATGCCGCTCAGCAGCCATTGGAGTAAGACTGCGCTTCCTTATGATCTCTACTTTATCAGCGTTAGCGATCCTTTTCATCCTTTTAATATTCCCCCTGGATTTTTATTATTCTTCAATTTGTTAAAACAAGCAAAATAAAAATCAAATAAAATAGGCAAGCAGAACAGGTGGAATTTTAAGGGAGAAATAGGCCCCGGTTATTAGCCAATATCAACCGGGGCCTAATAAATTTATCAAGAGAATATCAGAAACTTACTGACAGAACTGCGCCATAGGTCCTGGGAGGACCGAGCCGCAGATCTCCCCTCGTGAACCCATTTTTTTCAGCATGGTTCGTGATGTTCTTAACATAGGCGTTAAGGCTCCACTCACCGCTTGAATGACCATAATTTATGGAGAAATCGCCCATAATATGAGAAGGTTCCGTGTTCACCTTTTCAGTAGACATATCTGCCGGGACATTGCCTTCTTCAGGATAGAACGCGAGATAATATTTGCTCGTATAGCGTGCAGTAATGTTGGGCGTGATGGTTGCCCCGTTTGCCAGATCGAACCTGTGCTCATAGCCTAGAACAACGGAAAGTTTCGGCGCGTTGTTGAGGGGTTTCCCTGCACCCACGGTTTCGGGCGGAAAATCAGCGAGTTGCTGGCCCTGTCTTGTATATGTTATGATTACCTCATCCACGGCAGCGTCCAGATAGGAGAGGGAAAGATTGATGCGGTCTTTGCCGGTAAGGACATAATCGGTCGAAAGATCGAGCCCATAAAGGGTTGCGTCGCCTATACCCTGCCCCTGATATTCATAGTTTGTTCCATCCACAACAAGATACTTGGAATTGACCCTCCCGATGTCGAAGTTTGAATAATCATAGTAAAAGGCGGTGGCGTTCAACTGCAGTTTGTTGTCCAGTAAGCGGTTCTTGGTTCCGAGCTCATAGTCCATGAGTTTCTGGCTAATACCGCTCGTTGCCCTGACCAGCTTGTATCCTGTCGCAGCATTCGCCCAGATCATTGAGTTTTCACTTAAATCATACTCAACCGCCGCTTTCCAATCGAAATGGCTGGATGAATTACTACTACTTGTCATGGTGCCCGGAGGCGGCGGCGGCTCCCCCGGCGCTCCCCTGGCTTCACCGACCTCATTTTCTTCTTCTTTGGTGTAACGTCCACCTCCGGTAACTCGAAACGCGTCAGTTATAGGAAAGGTGAAGTTGCCGAAGGCGGCCTTGGATGTACCAGCTTTCGTTCCCCATACAGCTGTAGCTTTATTGCTCGCATAGGTAATGGTTCCATATGCCGCATCTTCATGATAAATCAAGTCGTCCCAGCTCCTATCATAATAATAAAGGCCTAACATCCATTCCATGAAGAAATCTTCTTTAGATGACATCCGCAGCTCGTAAGACTTCTCTTTCTGGGGGCTGAGAAAATGTTCCCTTCCTTGCCCTACATGGTAGGCATTGGGGTCGTCGGCCCTCATACCGATACTGCCGTCACTCCACAGCCACGCCGCCTGGATGTTATGCCGGCTTGTATTCGCATAGGAGGGCAAGAAGACTAAATCGCCGATCGGCGTACTCCAATTCATGTTCATATAGAACCGGTCGGTCTGGGTGTTGGACACGAATAGATCTCCATTGGAGTTGCTGTGCCATGGATTATCCGTATCATCCTCGTCTTCAAACGCGGCAAACCCATCCCCCTGGGACTTGCCTCCAATTTTTGTATATTCGTAGGTCAGAATCGCAGAAAATTTGTCAGACGGGATAAATCCAAGTTTGAGTCTCACCGACCTGTCGTCGGTATCACTGAGGCCGTTGTCTGCATAACCGTCCCGAGTTGTAGATGTAAATGCGGCGCGAATAGCCAGTGTGTCGGCAATAGGCGCGTTTAACATCCCCTGTGCATTAAAGAGTTTGTAATTGCCAATCCCGATCGAACCTGAAGCGTCTGCCTTGTCAGTCTTGGGATCATTGGAGATCATATTAACGACGCCGCCTGAAGAGTTGCGGCTGTACAGGGTGCCTTGGGGGCCGGAGAGCACCTCTATACGCTGCATATCATATATGCCGGTGGTGCCGACGCCCCAATTGCTGCTGAAGGACCCATCAATCGTTACGGCTACCTGTGAAAAGGAGTCCCCGGGCATTGAATCATTGTCCATGCCGCGGATAGTGACCGACATCTCCTCTCCCGCGGGATTAACCAGCGCTGATGCCATGTTCGCAAGTGCATCATCGAGATCCTGTACCGCCATCTCAGTTAATTTGGCGCCGCTGATGGCCTCCACGGTAGTCGGTACCTTTTGAAGCTGCTGCTCGCGCTTCTGGGCCGTGACAGTGATCTCCTCAAGGGTGAACTCATCAGTCTCTGACTCTTGGGCAAATAAACCTGAGACATCATAAAAGACAAGGCCAATAGTCAATGCAAGCAAAATAAAAAATGATCTTTTTTTCATACTCTTAACCTCCTTATTTCAATGATTTTACGATATTTCGCCGGACATCCCGACGTTACGCCCGTTATCACTGTAAAACATTTACAAGAAGATCAATTAGATTTTATCCATTTGTGCAGATTTTATGTTTTTATCAGCCTTTCAAATCTTATTACCAACCTAAATTGTGAACATTGCTGTCTCGGTATTATGGGCACTAAATGAATTACATAGACTTGAAAATTATTTGGTTTTAGCAATCAATGCCTTATTTTGTTCAGTTCATTTGAAAAATTTAAAAAAGGGAAGCAGCTAACAAACATATTAATATTTCTAGCACAAACATATAAATATTCATTAATTTAATAATGTTACATAATATTGCAGGATAATCTATAAAGATAAAAACTACCAATGCCATTTATCTTCAGCTAATTTGGTTCTTGCTAATCTTTTTGATTCCGAATCGATATAATCTTGATATATTATTTTTTACATTAAAAATATTATACATATTTGTCAAGATATATTGTTTATAATATGTATACATTGTGGAGTTTAAAAATCATATCAAACAACGGCAGGTTGCAATAGGTGCGATTGGATGCGGTATCTTCACAGATACGGATAAAGAATTTATTTTAAACCAATTTTTCAGAACCTAGATCTTATAAAAAGGCAAATAGAACAGGTTGGATTTCAAGGGAAAAATAGGCCTCGATCGGACAAATGCTCCGGTATAGGTGACAGCCTTTACAAGTATTGTTTCTGAATCCACAAAGGATGTCTTGCCAATGCTATAATCAAGGCTGCCATTATTACGATCTGCTTATTGACCTGGCCCTTGCTCAACTTTTTCTTCGGACAACAACCCTCTTTCTTCTCCTTACAAGTCTTCGAGGTTTTGTTGCCGTATCGGTAGACAGCTCCCGCGCAATTGATTTTATATCCTTTACTTCATCCTCATCCCACGGAAATTTTTGCCAATGGGGACATGTCGTCTTTGGGCACTTTAAAATCATATGTCCCTGGTTGTCAGGATATTCGATCAAAAACGGATTTTCACACTTGGGGCACATAAGATAATATGGTTTGCCCCAGCTTATAAAATTACAATTTTCATTGGAACATTTATAATAGGATTTACCCTTTGCGGTTGTACTCGGCACTATCCGTGAAGTCCTGCATAGGGGACATGTCATGCTCAATTCTTCTTCAAAAGCGGCAATCTTTTTTTCAATATCATCATCTTCAGGCTCTGCAAAAAAATTCTGATCATACCCTCGAACAGACACAGACTCATTACTCAATGAAACATGTGCATCATGCCCGCTTAAATCCTTGCCGTGCCCATGAGCAATCTCTCCTCCGGTCTCTTTATGAAACGCAGGGCTCTTTACTTCCAGAATCTGCTCTTTAACCTCTGTATCAACCTCAGTTCCTGAAACAGGTGAAATATCATCCCTGATACATAAATCGCTTGATGCCTCCTTGTTCATGTCTCCTGATTTAAGATTAAATGAAGGAACAGTATCATCGAGTTTAGTCTGTGGTGATGTCCATGTCTTGGTCTGCAACTTGCTGTATATATCCGATGGTTTGACATCCGGCATGATAATCTTCTTTTTTACCGGTTGAGCGGTCTCCGAAACCTTCAGATGTGGAAATGCCTTTGTAGTTTCCTTGCGGGTGGAATCAGAATCCCTTATCAGGGACACCCCTTGAAGACTCAACATCTGATCAAATTGATTGAGGGCCGTGTTGAGAGGCTTTCGATTCGAAAGGACTTCATCTATCATCTGACCAAGATACGCTACAAGATTAAGCCCCGGCATCTTCGGGAATATCCTGTCGAACAGAACCGCCATCTTCATAACAGAAGATTCAGGGAACAATCTGCCGTCATGTTCGACTTTAATATACCCCATTTCAAGCATGCTTTTGATATAAGCTTCCAGGTCGCCTCCATGCTCTATGTTCATCTCGGACATATCATTTAACAAGCTTTCCTGGGTATATCTTTCCGGTGGCAGGTAAGGAAAACCTTCAATCTCTGTTTCACGGGTGGCCAACAGAATTAGGCATGAGACAGTAAATATGTTCATAGGCAGCTCTTCTATCCCCTGCTTCACACCTAGGAGCCTGTCAAAATGCTTTCCAAGGATCTCATCAAATTGAGATATAACTTCTTTCGCATGACCAGCTTGAGTTCCAGGCGTATCAGGTGCGGATAGATTAACTTTTTCTAGACTAGTTTCTGTTGGCGTTTCCATTCAGTATATTATTCTCCCCATATAAATTTTATCATGCCCATCCAATATCTCACACAGGTTTATCCGAGCAAAATCTTAATTGATTGCATCCCCTGTATTTTTATTAGAATCATTTTACCCGAGTTGTCCCAGTGCCTCTATATATCTGTCTTCCTTACCTGCCATATCATTGCTTACATGTTTTTTTTCAACATTATCACCCGACAAATCCTGATCAACGGCAATGGAATCCTCTTTTTGTTCCATCATTTCTTTTTCAGCACTGTCTTCAGGAGTTGCCTCATTTATATTTCCATGGGCATCTTCTGATTCTATATGCTCCTTCTTTTCAGAAATCTTGACAGAAAGGTATTCTCCGTCCCGGTTAATCAGGACCGAAAGATTGACTTTTACCGTAAACTCCAGTTTATATGCCACCTGGTTATTATAGGCTATAATATCACCTCTTTTATATTCAATATCTTCGTCCATGCCCAGATTGTGTTCCGTCAAAAAGATATTTTCGATTGCTCCCCAATCAAGATCAGCGGTTATTGAATCGATTAAATCCTTCTCACCGCTCTTGATGACTTCGGCATTTGTAATCCTCATTTCCCGGCTCCTTTATTAAACATGTTGATTTATAAATAATCTCTTTAGCTAAATCCAGATAGGATCTAGCGCCCGGAGAAGCGATGTCCTGAAACAGAAGAGGCTTTCCAAAACGTACCGACTCCTGAAGATTTTTATCCCTTGGGATAACAGTGTTGAAGACCATGCCGTTGTATCTATTTTTTGTTTCTTCTGCGATCTTCCCACAAGACTCATGATTTTTATCTACCATCGTTAATAGAATGCCTTCTATTAGTATATCCGGATTAAACATTTTTTTAAATACGTCATAATTTTTAAGAAACTGGCCTAATCCTTCTCTTGCATAAAATTCACATTGAAGCGGTATAATTATGGAATCAGAGGCAGCCATGGCATTGACCATGAGGAGATTTAAGGAAGGCGGACAATCAATCAGGATAAAATCATAGTTGTCCTTCTGAGTTTTTATAAGGGCCTTTAAGACTGTTTCTTTATTGGACCTGAATAATAGTTCCGCCTCAACGCGAACCAGCTCCATGCGAGAAGGAATTATCTTTAAGAAATCAATGCCTCCGTCAATAATTAATTCATTAATTAATGCATCGCCCCGCAATCCGTCATACAAAGTTTTTTTAACCAATCGTTTATTGATGCCCATACCGATTGTCGAGTGTGCCTGGGGATCTGAATCTATAAGCAGGGTCCTTTTTTCAGCTATTGCGAATGCCGCTGAGAGATTCACGGCGGTCGTAGTCTTCCCCACTCCTCCCTTATGATTCCCTATGCAAATGATACGTCCCATGATAAAATTTCAACAGATTATTCAAATCTTTCTGATGGAAACATCCTGAAAATCGTAATAATCAGGATATTATCCTTAGTGAATATTTATAAAGAATATAGATATATTTATTAAAATTAGAAACCTGACACTGATAATTTATAGAAAGCAAATAGCATGCCAGTTATAACTCATCTGATTTACTCATTTTTCCTTGCTGGCATCAATAAAATAGTCATATTATTGACGATAGTTTATTGAACCAAAAATCATAACTTACAGGTGACTATTTTTCCAATATTCATAATATTCAGTCAGTTACGCATTATTTCTTTCTTAGGCATGATTCCTGCTTAATAGGTTAAGGATAAGAATACACTTCAATGATAATAGATTATTTTATCGGAGATTCATTTGCGCACGATCGTAACATTATCAGGGATTGATGAAGCAATACTTAACCTTGGTTATATCAATGAAAAGCATGTTAAGACCAAGGTCATTAGGGCGCTCAGACAATTTTATACTGATGAAAATTCTGTCCGGGCAATAACAAAGATAAATCCAGATGATCTCATCAGGATCATCTGGGATACTGACGCCAGTATTGAAGCAATCAGAAATAAGCGAAAAAATTTCAGCAGCATAAAATCAACCATAAATGCGGAACTAACAAGGCTTCATAGCGAGGGAAAAAATCCTGAAGGCGTCATTATCGGCAGAAACAATACATTTGATATGTCCGATGTGGCAAAGAGCGAACTCCTTAAAAATTTTGCAGACAGCGGCGACGACAGCAGCCCGATCCCCCTGGCAAAAATCAATGATATCCTGGGAATTATTAATGATATATTGAAAAAAGACAAATCACAGTCAGGGATTGATCCCTCCGAGGATAAAAACAGTTTTAATCAGCTAAAGGAATTGATACAGAGCCTGTCTCAAATGATCGGTTCAGATGCATCAGGCGGGGACATTGAGGTGGTATATGAGGACGCGCCCCAAGAGGATATAGAACTGGAAGAAGTCGAGGATATGGAAGAGGCCGACGAAGACCTTGAGGAAGCCGAGGTTGTGGAGGTCCCTGAGGATCAACTGGAAGAGGTAGAGGACCTCCAGGAGATTGAAGAGCTCGATGACGCAGACAATGACATAGAGGAGGTCGAGGCCGGCGAAGACCTTGAGGAAACCGAGGTTGAGGAGGTCCCG
>Ga0153915_10006502_pt1 | contig 10966 bp, 5 predicted proteins | sample Opewatmetagenome_2_FD_107003 | JGI IMG/M metagenome (GOLD analysis project Ga0153915, IMG submission 107003) | Freshwater wetland microbial communities from Ohio, USA - Open water 3 Core 3 Depth 3 metaG | ecosystem: Environmental > Aquatic > Freshwater > Wetlands | place: USA: Ohio, Lake Erie...
AGAATGGCTCCAATCCACCCGGTACCAAGATTAACACCAAGTTTTCCTAAAGCCCAGTATCCGACAAAACTCCCGACAATTCCAACCACAATGTTTCCAATCAATCCCAGGCCACTTCCCGTGTAAATAGTGCTGCCTAGCCAGCCAGCTACTGCTCCAATGATAAGAATTACAACTATTTCCATTTTCTAAAGTTTAGTGATAAAAGAATTATAGTATCTCGATACTAATTTAACAAATTCTTTATCAAAGTTACACCCTGCATAAGCCAAAGTCAATATTATTTTGTAAAAAGCCTCCGAAGCTGATTCCCGGGGGCTGAGAATAAGTTATTTATTATATAAAATTAATAGTAATTCATTCTCTGACAATTTTATACGATCTTATTGAATTTCCATTTTCAATTACTAGAAAATAAATACCTCTTCCCAGGAATGATAAATCTATTTTCATTCTATCCCTCCTATCAAGATATTCATACTCTTTTACAGATAATGAATTTCCCGTCAAACCTAATATTGAAATTTTTATGTTAAAAATTAATGATTTATCAAATTGAATATAAACAATTCCTCTTGTGGGATTAGGATATATTAATAGTTGCGCATTTTTTAGTGAAAAAATATCTGTACTTGCGGATTGTGTAACATTGACATTCTGGGGAGTTAATCCGGTTGCTGATACAGTAATTGTTCCTATCCTTGTTGTTGATAGCGTATTAGCTGTAAAGGTTGCAGTCAAAGTACCATCACCAGAGCCGCTTGCAGGACTTGACGTTAACCAGTCAGCATTATCAGAGACTGACCAGCTCGTATTTGAACTGATGCTGAAGGTAGTGTTTCCTGAATCTGATCCTACATCCATATTGCCTGGCAAGACAGATAATAATGCATTAAAAACAGTAAAGGACCTGATTTCAGACCAATAACTTTCACCATCGTTATTAATTGCTTTTACTCTCCAGAAATATTGTCCTGGGATATTACTTATTTTAATAACGAGAGATGTATCACTTTTTAACGAATCAAGTATCTTATCACTAAAATCATAGGCAGCAGATAATTGAAAACGATAATTAACGGCACTATTAATCTTATGCCAACTAAAACTTATATTATTCAAAGGTATTTCAGCATAAGGATCAGGACTCACCAACTGCAGCTTGTCTCCAATTGAAATAATCCTTGAATTCATTTCCGCTAATCCGCTTGTGGCTGAATGGAAAGTCAAACCGAAATCACTTTTTGATTTTTCATATTCTTTAGCTATGTAGTCATAAAGGGCAAATTCAACATCCGTCAAAGACCTGTAACAGGATACAATCAATGCCATTCTGAAATTTCTTTGTGCTGACAGGTAAGAAGGATTGCGACTGCCATGAATTTTAATAATATCGTCAAAATTTGTTATCGAAATACCAGATGCTGAAATTAGTTCATACCTGATCCCATTTTCGTTAACAAAACCTAAAGAGATTGGATTTATAAGTGACTTCAACGGATCTTTAATTGTAATCTGATCTTTTAATCCCATTAAATAAAGCTCAATATCATTATATTTAGATGGTTCATTATAATCTAATGGAAGTGCTCTGTAATTATTTTCGGACAAATATTCTAGCTTCCTGTAAACTCCGCTACTAACTAGGGATCCAAAACCAAAACCCGAAGTATTCGCGACTAAAGCACTCCAATGAACGCCACACGCAAGATTAAACTGTGGATTGAGATAAACAGCCCATCTATGCAAAAGCTCATGATTGAATGTTCCAGGGCCAGGTGTATTATAGAAAGTAATTACCCCCTGTAATCTGTTATTACTGCCCCATAATTGCGAAAAATCAAAAGAGTCTAATCCTATTCCTGAAATATTGTTTGAAATCGTCTGAAAATAAGCGCTGACATCTACTATTTTATTATAGGGATATACTATGGCAAAAAAATCTTTACTATCCTCAAAGTACTTAAAGAATGTTTTAGTAAGCTCATTATTTGAAGTATAACTGTTTTTTATGGAGATGACGTAATCTGTATTGTCAATGTCTGGATCAACCAGTGACCTTTTTATATCCGGGATTGGAAATACACCAGGGTTTATGATAGTTAATTTAAGTACAGAAGTTAAATTGCTTTGTTCCTCAGTGCCATCCTTGTATATAAAGGTTATTTCAGCTGACCTGAAGTTTACATTAGTGTAGTAATCGATGCCAACGCCAAAAAGAAGACTATCTTTAGTAAAATAATTATCGTTTGCCGTATCATCGCCATTTTTCCCATCATCCCTCAATATTATCGGATTCTGTTCTGAAACCAGAAGGAATAGGTTAATTTTCAATTCCCGGATATTCTCACAGTCACAAAAAAGTACGAGTTTCGTAAAGTCAATGCTATCTCTGATCACAAAGGGTGTAAAATATGCATTCTGAATTGAAGGCGCTGAATCTACCACTGAACTAAAAGAAGTCATTCCCATCAATAAAACAAGAAATATTTGAAATCTTCTCACGTTTTAACAATTTACAACCAAAGTTAAATCAGGATTAAGCCATAGTCAATTTTATTTTTGCAGAGATAACATAGTAACTTGTGATCTTTCGCACTAAATAATAATATAGTATTGCAGAAAAAAGAAGTAAATCTGATATTGACGTTCCATTAAAATTGCTTTAGACATGAATAGGACTCTTTTAATAGGAACCTGCTTTTTTTGTTTTTCTCTTTATCAGACAGCAGATGAACCCTGCCGAAATATATTCGAATCTACTCAGGCAGAGATGAATGCTCAAATGAAAGGGAATCTTTTTGATGGATCTTCAAATTTTCCTCAGTCTGGAAAAGCAGGTATTTCGAATAAGTTTGGACTATTGAATAAGGTTCAGGCAGGAGTTAATATACACTTTACCACTGGTCACGAAAAGGACCTGGACATGATAGCCAGTGCCGGATTTAAGTTTATCCGGATGGATTTTGTATGGCAAACCATCGAACGTACAAAAGGGACTTACATCTGGGCGGATTATGATGAATTGACTGCGAATCTCCATAAGCGTGGATTACGTGCAATCTATATATTGGATTACTCCAATTCTTTATATGAGGGTCCGGTTGATTCTAAAGATCCAATAACAGGTGAGGAACAGAAAGGAACTGCTTCGCCCCAGCATCCTGAAAGCTTAGCTGCATTCGCAAGCTGGGCTACTGCAGCTGCCGAACATTTCAAAGACAGTAATATTATCTGGGAGATATGGAATGAACCGAACATAAGTTTCTGGAAACCAAAACCTGATGTTGAGCAATATATTGATCTCGCGATGGCCACTTGCAGAGCTGTGAAATCTGTTGTACCAAAATCAGTAATCATCGGTCCGGGTACTTCTCAGATACCTTTTCCTTTTATCGAATCTTTCCTGGTTTCCGGTGTTTTGAAATATTTAGACGCAGTGAGTATCCATCCGTATCGGGATTACTCGATGTCGCCGGAAACTGCTGTTAAAGACTATCAGAAGTTGCGGGAATTGATTGCTCATTACACTCCCATTGGAAGAGAGAGAATACCGATCATAAGCAGTGAATGGGGTTATTCATCAGCCACAGGGGGCCTTTCGACTAAAACTCAGGCAGCATATTTAATCAGGATGCAATTGGTCAATCTATCAGATGAAATCCCCATATCTATATGGTATGATTGGAAAAACGATGGCGATGATCCGGCAAACTTTGAACATAACTGTGGAACTGTATCGTCGGATTTGAAACCAAAACCAGCGTATACTGCCATTCAGAAAATGAATGAGCAGTTGGAAGGCTTCACATTCTTACGTAGAATCGAACAAGAAAGCGAAAACGACTATGTACTACTTTTTATAAATGACCAAGGAACTTATAAGATGAGCGCATGGACGGTTGATAAAGCACATACGATAGTGATAGATAAAATCATATCCAAAGCTGCGAAATCCACGGTTGTAGACTGGAAAGGCGATATCTTACAACTTAAGATTGATCAGGACCTGATGGTTTTAGACCTGAATGATTTGCCTCAGTATATCACTCTTCAATCTGGATTGTAGATCCATCCCTGATTCGGTAAATACACTGAAACTCTATGATGTCTTCAAGATTCCTGGTCTCTTATTTGTTAAATGATTAGGTATCCAATTTTTCTTCGTATTTTTCATCATGAAAATGATCTTTTCTGCTGGTATTCCTATGTTTAACAATTTGAAGATAAAAAAGCAAGGTTACCTCTTTTAATTTCTTACTTACTTTTTATGCGCTCTGACAAGACATTTTTTTTAATGAATGTATTTTTTGTTTCAGACATTGGAAAGTTAACTAATTGATTAAATATGACTATCAAGCAAATACTATCGAAATACAGGTATTCAATAGGCCTGTTGCTTGTGTTTGTTCTTATAGAGAACATAGCCTGGATCATTGAACCAACCTTTTTTGGCAAGCTTCTCGATGCGCTGATCGGCCACTTTTATGACCATGAGAAAATAAACTATTTCCTTCCTCTTTTTATATGGATAATGGTTTATTTTATAAATGTATTGGGAGGATCACTGCACCGGCTTTTCAATGGTGGAATTTTTGCCAGAATGTATGCAGAGGTAGCCACAGAAGTAATTGATGAGTCAAAATCGCGGGGAGATAAATATTCAAAAATGCTGGTAAGGGCTGAACTTGTCAAAGAGTATATAATTTTTTTCAAAGAACGCCTGCCTGAAATGCTGTGGCAGTTATCGGCATCCGCAGGCGCTGTTATTGCTCTGTTTTTCTACGATTACCGCATCGGATTGGTATGTCTCGCAGTGATACTACCTGTAGCGTATATGAATAATTTAAACCGGAAAAAAGTAACACACCTGCAGAAAGATATTCATGACAACCAGGAAGAACTCTACAAACTGATAGAAAACCGCGATACGTCTAAAATACATCAGTTCTTTTTTAATATGGTATCTCCCAGAACCAGGATCGCAAGATGGAATTCATTCAGCTTTACTGTTGTGAAATCTTTGCTTGTAATAATATTTATAGTTGTTTTATTTATTTGTATCGATCTCGATAATTTCTCAACAGGGAAAATATATTCAATTGTAGCATATTTGTGGACTTTCATCGGACAGACAGATTACCTGCCCGATCTCATGGAAAGTCTTGGTTCAATTAAAGATCTGAATATGAGGTTTGAACGGGATAATGTGGTGAATCAGGAATATCAGCCTGTTCTAAACTGAAAAGAATCTTTGAAGTCTCTTCAATATGGTTTTGATCTTAAAATGCCCGAAAATAACTGATTAAAATCCGGATCTTAATTATTAGTTATGCCAAAAAAAGAATCTTATGGCTGGCAGAAAATGCTTGAGGGTTATCCCTGGTTAAATTCCGAAGGCCGATTTCCTATTACTGCCTATTCTGAATTCATGCCTTCTCCTCTTGTGGGTAGAAAATCGCTGGGTGAGATTGATCACGTGTTATTCTCCGATGATGACCTTTTCGGTTGGCATATTAGCGAGATCGAGGAGGAATATGAGCTAAAACCAGGTATTGAACACATCGGACATCAGGTAATGGCTGACATAATAAAGCTTGGCAAGGGAATAACTGAACATTATATACAGGGCCATGGCGGAGAGAATCTGAAAGATAATCCGTACTGGCCTCACGAACTTTCTGAAAAAGCGGGAACTCTTTACCATGAAAGGTATGTGACTCTTCTGCCACTCATGCTGTCGCGTACTCAGGATGATAAGGGCAGAGTAAAATGGTCTCTTTTCGGTAACAGCATTCATGACATTGAAGAAACCTTCTGGAAGAATTTTTATAAGGCGCCCGGAGTGGAAATTTCAACCGATGAATCTGTTTCTTTCTTCACCGGCATCCTGTCAGAGGCATATAATGAGGAATTCTCTGAAGGCAAATCACTTTTTGAATCAGGATTCCGGATTATGCCAACCGAGACTGATCTGCCAGCATGGGCAGAACCATATATCGTAAACGAAAATTCAACTTTTGATCAAATCAGATACCTCTTTACTTTCAGACCTTTCAGTTCATTGCCTGTCACTGCCAGGGAACTCTATCTGTCAGGCAGATTGTCATTGCTTCCATTCCCGGGCTCTCTGGTTTTCTGGGGTATGCCCGGCTATGAAAAGCTGAAAAAGGAATTTCCGCTTGCCGGTCAGATACCTTTGCTGAACCTGGTTGCGCGAAACAGGGGGATTAGTGGATTAAAAGTTGCTCAGTCCGGATGGTTTCATGAGCCGCGCCCTGATACTGATCATAAAATTAATTTAGAACTTTTAAATGATTCTGTTCATCGTACTCACCGCTGGCAGCGCCTTCACAGGTATCAGGATGAGCTTAATGAAGTTGCTCACAAAGTAAAGCTGATAAAAGCATTATTCAGCACTGATCCAGATGCTATGGGCTTGTATGACAAACCTTCAGCCCGTAACAGCCATTTATGGAACGACAGGTTTGAACTGCTGCTTGATGGTCCCAATGCAACGAGGGAAAAGATATCAGAAGCCGAAAAAACCATTCTTGAGGGTGGACTTTTTGGATTTCGCTTCTTTTATCCACCAATGCGTGCAGGTGAGTATGATGTATATCTTCACCGCCCCCTGGTCGGTTATCTGCCAGCGGATTCTGACAATATCGAAATTAAGACTGACATGCTCAAGGGGTATATAACCGGTTACCATAAAAATGACAGAGAGATGCGTCACCCTGTCGAAATGTGGCCTCGCCTTTTAAGGCGGGAACTTTATCTTTCAGCCCTGAATGATTTCAAAAACGGTTATGATCATTATGTTCATCAGTCATCACTTAACATTCTTTCGCTGCTTGATGCCTGGGAAATGCAGAATAAAAAACCATTATCGGGATCGTATGCACACAAGCTGATTAATATCCCAAAACAAAAAAGTCTTGAGCAATGGCTCGGAGAGCTGTCTGTTCATTCTGCAGATAAGGAAGCGGCTATAAAGATGCAAAATGCTCTTTCGGAAATTATTGAATTACATAAGACCAATGTCCTGCCTGAAGCAATAACCTATTCTAAAACAGCAACACGACGTTTCGAAGAAAACTGGTGGAACGATATCAGGTACCTTGCCCATGGTCAGTTTATCAATAAAGATAATGCCGATGTTGCGCTTGATGAAACAACTCTCGCCATTGTTCAAAACCGACATCGTGATCTTGAGAGTCTTGGTGACTATTTGATAAAACGTCATAACAAGGCAATTGCTGATACCCGTATGGAGGGTATAGCAATTTGCGGCGAACAGCCTTTCAAATGGCAGACTGATTTTGATTTTCCTATGTTTGGAGGCTGGAAACATAACCAGGAAGATGAAACTTATGAAAGAAACATTCTTGTTGTTATACCAGGCAGGAACCGGAAGCAGGCAGTGATTTTTTGCGACCATTACGATACTGCTTATATGGAAGATATCTACGAAAAAGAAAGGGGCGGAACCGGGGCACGTCTTTCAGCTCGCGGTGCTGATGACAACTATTCCGCCAGTTCAACTCTTTTACAGGCAGCACCTTTATTTCTGGAATTGTCAAAAGAGGGCAAACTCGAACGTGATATCTGGCTTCTACACCTTACAGGAGAGGAATTTCCTTCCGACTGCATGGGGGCAAGGAATTTTTGTCAATCACTTATAGAGAAAAGAATCAGGCTAAAAACAGAAAATCATGTATTTGTTGAACTGTCAGATACTGAAATAGCTGGAGTATTTATTATGGATATGATAGGTCATAACCGGGAGAACGATTTCGACGTCTTTCAAATATCACCAGGTAATAGTTCAGCATCTATACTCCTTGCATGGCAGGCCCATCTTGCAAATATGATCTGGAATACATGCACATATAAATGGAATAAGGGTCCTGAAAGACAGCACCTTGGAAGGGCGAAACGCATCACTGGTACACAGGAGGTACCGGAAATTGCGAAATTTCTTGCCCTTGATGGAGAAGTACGTACAAGCTATAATCCTTATAGTTCTATCTTCAATACTGATGGCCAGATATTTTCAGATGTCGGTATTCCGGTAGTATTGTTTATGGAAAATTATGACATTAACAGGAGTGGCTACCATGATTCAAAAGACACGCTTGAAAATATTGATCTGGATTATGGAGCTGCTTTAGCAGCAATAGCGATCGAAACTGTAGCAAGAGTCGGATGCCTTAAATACTGAGCTACTTAAGTAAATATCTATTCCAGAATAACGAGCTTGTTGAAATTTCATTAAAAAACACTAATAATGAATCAAATTCCACCGGCTTTTTGGAGCATCTCTGTTAGAGAAATGCTGCAAAATCTTGAATCAGAAAAAGAAGGACTGACTAGTGATGAAGCCCAAAAACGGCTTGCACTCTATGGATCGAATCTGTTAAAGCCAAAAAGGCGCTCGGATTGGTTTACACTTCTGATTTCCCAGTTCAAAAGTCCTATTATTCTGATCCTTATCTTCGCAACCGGTTTGTCATTTTTTTTGCATGACAGAGTAGATGCATTCATAATCCTGTTAATTGTACTGGTCAGCGGATTGCTGGGATTTTGGCAGGAATATGGCGCATCAAATGCCGTTGAGAAACTTCTTTCCATTGTTCAGATTAAAGCATCTGTAATGCGTGACGGAGTTGCTAAAGAAATTCCGGTGGACCAAATTGTACCCGGGGATATCGTAGTACTAAATGCCGGAGACATAATACCTGGTGATGGTCTCGTTCAGGAATCAAAAGATCTTTTTGTAGATGAAGCCATGTTAACAGGTGAGACTTTCCCGGTCGAAAAAATGATGGCAGTATTGCCGGCAGAAACTCTTCTGGGTCAGCGTAATAATTGTCTATGGATGGGGACCCATGTTGTGAGCGGCAGTGCTTCAGCCCTGATAGTACATACAGGGAAAGAAACTGAATTCGGGAAAGTTTCCGAGCGTCTGAAACTCAGACCTCAGGAAACAGAATTTGAACATGGGATCCGACGTTTCGGCTATTTCCTTATGGAAGTTACTCTTCTACTGGTGGTCGGTATCTTTGCGATAAATGTTTATCTGGGGCGTCATATACTCGACTCGTTCCTGTTTTCTTTAGCTTTGGCTGTAGGACTCACACCGCAATTATTACCTGCAATTATCAGCATCAATCTTTCGCATGGTGCAAAACGGATGGCTCAAAAGAAGGTTATTGTCAAGCGACTCTCTTCTATTGAGAACTTTGGCAGTATGAATGTTATCTGCTCCGATAAAACAGGCACCTTAACCGAAGGAATCGTTCAACTTCAATCAGCGTTTGATGTGGATGGTAATCCGAGCGAGAAAGTACTCCTTCAGGCATATATCAACTCTTTTTATGAAACCGGATTTACAAATCCGATTGATGAAGCTATACGTAGTCATAAGCAATTTGATTTGACCGATTACAGGAAGGAGGATGAAATTCCGTATGATTTTATTCGCAAGCGACTAAGCATCCTTGTATCACATAATGATGCCCACCTGATGATTACCAAAGGAGCCCTTCACGAGGTCCTCGAAATATGCTCATCAGTTGAAACTAAAAATGGGAATATCGTCGATAAAGGGATATATTTTGAACAGATCGGGAAACACTTTGAGCAATTCAGCAATAAGGGATTCAGAACTCTCGGCGTTGCCTATAAGGATCTGGGTACAGTTTCACTTGTAGGCAAGGACAACGAATCAGGGATGATATTCTCAGGATTCCTTATTCTTTCTGACCCTCCAAAGCCTAATATTGTTGAAACAATTACCGGTCTCAGGAAACTTGGGGTCAGCCTGAAAATCATAACAGGCGATAATCACCTTGTAGCTGCCAACATCTCTCAACAGATGGGATTGAAGAATACAAAAATTATGACAGGATCAGATCTTGGTCAAATGGGTGATTCCGCTCTTATTAAGAAAGTTGGAGGAGTGGAAGTTTTTGCAGAAATCGAACCTAATCAAAAAGAACGTATTATTCTCTCCCTTAAGAAAGCCGGGAATGTAGTAGGTTATATGGGCGATGGCATTAATGATGCCTCAGCTTTGCACGCTGCAGATGTTGGAATATCTGTCGATAGTGCTGTGGATGTTGCCAAGGAGGCAGCTGATGTTGTCTTGCTTGAAAAGGGGCTTGACGTTTTGGTACAGGGTGTTCGCGAGGGTAGGATAACTTTCGCTAACACACTTAAATATGTGTTCATGGCCACCAGCGCTAATTTCGGCAATATGTTCAGCATGGCTGGTGTATCTTTATTTCTCCAGTTTCTTCCCCTACTGCCTAAGCAGATTCTGTTGACTAATTTACTTACCGATTTCCCCGAAATGACTATTGCTACCGATAACGTGGACAACGAAATGGTAAACTATCCACGCCGCTGGGATATTAAAGCCATCCGTAAATTCATGATAACTTTTGGAATTGTGAGTTCCGTATTTGACTATCTCACATTTGGTTTGCTTTTACTGATTCTTCATGCTACACAGGTTCAGTTCCGGACAGGCTGGTTTCTGGAATCCGTTATTTCTGCATCCATAATTGTCCTTGTTATACGAAGCAGGAAACCATTCTTCAGGAGTCAGCCCGGAAAATATCTTTTGATTGCAACTCTTTCAATTTTTGCCGTAACAATGATTTTACCCTATACTCCTCTTGCCACGGTTTTTGGATTTAGTCCGCTACCTGTTCATTTTCTTTTGCTAATTGGGTTAATCGTTCTATGTTACATTATCACAGCAGAAATAGTAAAGAAGATTTTTTACAAGAAGGTAAAATTTTAAATGAATCCCCATTTCCCGTGAGGCTAAAATGATGCGCGAAAATCAAATTTATCTGGTATTCACGTATTTCCTGAATTTTGTGTATTTTTAATATTACAAAATTTAAACAAACCATTATGAAAAAGTTATTTCACAAAATCTGCTTAATCT
>Ga0153915_10006503_pt1 | contig 10966 bp, 9 predicted proteins | sample Opewatmetagenome_2_FD_107003 | JGI IMG/M metagenome (GOLD analysis project Ga0153915, IMG submission 107003) | Freshwater wetland microbial communities from Ohio, USA - Open water 3 Core 3 Depth 3 metaG | ecosystem: Environmental > Aquatic > Freshwater > Wetlands | place: USA: Ohio, Lake Erie...
CGTTCCAGCGACAAGGTCGGGTTCGCGGCCATGGAGAAATACTCGGCGCCGACGCCGCGCACGAACCCTGAGATCAGCCGGCCGCCGGTGATCACGTCGATCATCGCGTGCTCCTCCGCCAAGGTGAGCGGGTGCTCGCGCAGGCAGAACGCCGAGCCCAGGATCGCGATGCGGCAGTTCTTGGTGCGCCGCGCCAAAGCCGATGCCATCACGACAGGCGAGGGCATCAACCCATAGGCGTTCTGGTGGTGCTCGTTCACGCAGATGCCATCAAAGCCAAGCTCGGCGCAGAGCTCCAGCTCGTCCAGATAGCGGTTGTAGAGCCGGTGCCCCTTTTCCGGGTCGTAATGGCTGTTGGGGAGCACGATCCAGACGCTCCGATACCGGTCCTTCACGGACAGATCGAGGTCCGCGTACGGCATCAGATGGAAGCTCATCACTTTCACGGCCTGTCCTCCCCCGGCGTCCTCGGTAGCATTCGGAGGGACAGCCGCGCCGTCTCATTATATATAGCGGCTTCATAAGGCGCGCACGCCCGACAACGAAGCGGCGACAAGCCGCTTGGGCGTGCCGAACGACAGGGAGCGGAAATGCTGGCCGAACAGCTGATCAACGGGCTCGTGCTCGGCGCGATGTATGCGCTGATCGCGATCGGCTATTCGCTGGTGTTCGGCGTCCTGGACAAGCTCACCTTCGCGCATTCCGAGATCTTCATGTTCGGCGGCTATGTCGGCGTCGCGACCGTGGCGCTCGGCCTCCCGATCTGGTGGGCGATCCCCGCGGTGATCCTGGTCGCGGGTTGCCTCGGGCTGATGGTCGAGTTCGTGAGTTTCCGGAAATTCACCACGCCCGACGGCCACATCACTGCAGCGCTCTCCTCGTTCGCGATCGGCATCGTGCTGATCGATCTCACGCAGAAGATCTGGGGCACCGATCCGGTCGATCTCGGCATTCCGCGTTCGTTCTACACGGCGAGCGTGGCGATGTGGGGCATCCGGCTCGCCTACATCAAGCTCGCCATCTTCGGCGTCACGCTCGCGATCATGGTCGGTCTCCAGCTCATGATCATGAAGAGCCGCATCGGGCGCAACATCCGCGCGGTCGCCGAATCGACGGTGTCCGCGACGCTGCTGGGGATCGACGTCAAACGGGTCACGCAGCAGACGTTCTTCATCGCCTCCGCGCTCGCCGGCATCGCCGGGCTGATGCTGGCGATGCGCGGCGGCTTCGCCGATTCCAACGTGGGCTTGAGCTTCGCGCTGAAGGCGCTCGCCATCATGGCGATCGGCGGCATGGGCGACGTACGCGGTGCGATGGTCGGCGGGCTGGTGATCGGCATGCTGGAGGCGCTCGCGTTCCAGTTCGACCTCGGCAAGCTGAGCGAGGTGCTGGTCTGGGCGCTGATGATCGCGGTGCTGCTGGTGCGGCCGACCGGACTCCTCGGCCGCGCGCTGGCGCGCGAGGTGCGCGCGTGACCGCCGAATATGCGTTCCTCACCGGCATCAACATCCTTCTCGCCTGGAGCGTCTACATCATCCTGTTGAGCGGGACTCTGTCCTTCGCCAACGGTGCATTCATGGCGATCGGCGGCTACGTCGCCGGCATCGTCACGGTGAAGTTCGGGTTGCCGCTCGCCGCCGGACTGGCCGCCGCCGCCCTCGCAGCGGCGGTGGTCGGGTTGCTCGCGGGTTATCCTGCGCTCCGCACCCGCGGCATCTATTTGATGCTAGTGACCGTCGGGCTCGCCTTCATGGTCGAATCCGGCGTGCAGAACATTTCCTACATCGGCGGCGTGAAGGGGATGGGCGGCATGCAAGGAACGACCATCTATCACATCTACGGGGCGGTGCTGGTGGTCGGGCTCGCGCTGTGGAAGCTCACGCGCTCGCCGTTACAACGTTTGTTGGACGCGGTGCGCGAAGACGAGCTGGTGGCGGGCGCGCTCGGCGTCAACGTCGTCTATCTGCGTCTGGCGCTGTTCTGCTTCGGCGCGGCGCTCGCCGCGTTCGCGGGCGGACTCTATTCGCACCACATGTTCTTCATCGCGCCCGACCATTTCACGGTGATCGTGTCGGTGTTCGTGGTGCTCTACGTGATCATGGGCGGGGTCAACAACATGTGGGGCCCGGTGCTCGGCGCGACGGTGCTGACGCTCCTGCCCGAAGCGTTCCGCGTGGTAGGCGCGTGGCGCCAGACCGTATTCGGGCTGGCGATTGCGCTGCTGCTGCTGTTTCGCCGCGAAGGCTTGATGCCGTTCCGGATGGCGAGCGTGCGGCGGGCCCGCCGGTCATGAGCGGCGCGGTTCTCGAAATCGACGCGGTCACCAAGCGGTTCGGCGGCCTGGTCGCGGTCGACGCGCTGACGCTCGAGGTGCGCGAGCGTGAGGCTCTCGGCATCGTCGGTCCGAACGGCGCCGGCAAGACCGCGCTGATAAACATCATCAGCGGCTTCTACCGCGCCGATGGCGGTGCGATCCGGTTTCGCGGCCACGACATCACGCGGCTCAAGCTGCACCAGATCGGGCGCCTCGGCATCGCGCGCACGTTCCAGAACATCCGCGTCTTTCGCCGCATGACGGTATTGGAGAACGTGATGGCGGCGAACCCGCGCCATGCTGCGCGCCCGCTGCGCTCGTTCTTCGTCGCCGGCGCGGCGCAGGCGGACGTCGACGAGGCGATGGCGCTGCTCGAATTCATGGGGCTTGCCGAGCGCGCCGACCAGCTCGCCGGCGCGCTGCCCTACGGCGATGCGCGGCGGCTGGAGATGGCGCGCGCGCTCGCCGGCAAGCCGAAGCTATTGCTGCTCGACGAGCCGTCCGCCGGCATGAACGAGGAGGAGACCGCGCGGCTGATAGCCGACATCGGGAAATGCCGAGCCAGGCTCGACGGCATCGTTCTGATCGAGCACGACATGACGATGATCCGCGAGGTCGCCGACCGCGTCGTCGCCATGGATTACGGAAAGAAGATGGCGGAAGGGACGCCGGAAGCGGTGCTGAACGATCCGCACGTGCGCCGCGCCTATCTCGGGCTGATGGAGAGCGACGTTGCCGCAGCCCATCCTTGAGGTCGAGGATCTGCACGTCGGCTATGGACCGATCAAGGCGGTGCGCGGCTGTTCGCTCATGCTGGAGCCCGGCGAGACCGTCGCGGTGGTCGGCGCGAACGGCGCCGGCAAGACGACGCTGCTGCGCGCGCTGTCCAGCCTGCTGCCGCACGCGCAGGGCAAGGCGCGCTTCCTCGACCGGCCGATCGGCGGCGGCCGGGCGCACGATCTCGCGCGCCTGGGGCTGCTGCACATCCCGGAAGGCCGCGGCACGTTCGGACGTCTCACGGTGCGCGAGAATCTGCGGATCGCCTACGACATCCGGCCGACGGCACTGTCGTTCGAGGCCGGGCTCAAGCGCGTATTCGCGCGCTTTCCGCGGCTGAGCGAGCGCCAGGCGCAGCTCGCCGGCAGTCTATCGGGCGGCGAGCAGCAGATGCTCGCGCTCGCGCGCGCACTGATCAATCCGCCGCGGCTCCTTATGGTCGATGAGCCGTCGCTCGGTCTTTCGCCGGCGATGGTCATTGAGGCGTTCAACGTGCTGCGCGAGTTCCGCGACAGCGGCATCGCCATTCTGCTGGTGGAGCAGAACGTGATGAGCGCGCTCAATCTCGCGCGCCGCGCCTACGTGCTGCGCCAGGGGCAGATCGTCATGCAGGGCGAAAGCCGCAAACTCCTTGCCGAAGGCGACATGCTCAAGCACTATCTCGGCTAACGACAAAAATATTTTTGGGAGACTGCACATGCGCGGGATGTTGCGGATCATCACGGTGTTATCGCTGGCGGCCGGCGCTTGGGCGTTCGGTGCGCCGACCGGATTCGCCGCCGACAAGCCGCCGATCAGAATCGGCGCGATCCTGCCGATGTCGGGCCCGATCGCCTCGGTCGGGAAGCCGTTCCACGCGGGCATCGCCCTCGGCGTCGAGGACGTGAACGCCGAGGGGGACATCAACGGCTCGAAGCTCGAGCTGGTGACCGAGGACGATCAGCTGAACCCCGCGCAATCGGTGGTCGTTATCCGCAAGCTTGCCGCCTCCAACGTGGTCGCGGTGCTGGGCCCGGTGTCCGGCACGTCGTGGGAGAACGTCGCGCCGCTGGTGCCATCGCTGAAACTCCCGACCATCAATATCACCGCGCTGAAGCCCGAAATCGCCAACAACGAGTGGACGCTGCGCGTCGAGCCGAATGACGCGATGATGATCCCCGAGGCGCTGACCGAGTTCGTGAAGGCCTATCCCAAGGTGAAGCGCGTCATGGTGATGGGCGACATGAAGGAGGCATCCGCCGAGGCGGGCGTGCAGGAGATCATCAAGTTCGCCAAGGGCCACGGGCTCACCGTCCTCGACACGCTGGAATATCAGACCGGCACCACCGACTTTTCGCCGATCGTGATCAAGACCCGCGGCGCCAATCCGGACGCGGTGCTCTCGACCGGGCTGCTGCCGCCGATCCTGAAGCTGGTGAAGGAGATGGCGAGCCAGGGCGTGAGCCTGCCGCATTTCACCAACGCGATGGTGTGGCCGGGGCCGACGCCCAACATCGTCGGCATCGACGGCAAGAACCTGATGACCGCGGCGTTCTCGACCAACGAGGAGGAGCCGGGGAACGATCGCCATAACAAGTTCGTGGCGAAATTCGTCGACCGGCTGAAAGGCGAATCCGGAATCCCGACGCCAGCCAATTCCGCCAACAGCACGCTGCATTACGACACCGTGTTCATCCTGGCGAAAATCATGCGCGAGAAGGGCATCGACGGGAACACGCCGGTCGATAAGGCGCGGCAGCTCATCAAGGAAGGGCTGGCCGGCGTGAAGAGCTACGATGGCGTCACCAAGCTCGTCGTCCATAACGACCGCAACGGCTACATCCCTTCGCATCTGGTGAAAGTCGACCCCGAGGCCAAGATGTGGAAATACGTCCTGCCGCCGGACCAGCGCGGCAAATAGGCGGAACGAGCGGTGCCGGCGAGGCATCGACCCGGCCGGTCGCCGGCGCGCTGGCGGATGCGATCTTCGAGGCGACGGGCGTCCGCGTGCGTCGCGCGGCCTTCACGCCGGATCGGCTGAAGGCTGCATTCGCCTGAATCGTCGCCCCTGGCGGCGGCATCCGCGATCACCTAGAGTCGCAGGCGAACAGCCGGCGACCAGGCGTCGCCGCCGATTCCGAGGGCGGGCAGACGGGCGTGAACCAGCGCGATTTCCTTGCACTTTTAAGCAGTGCCACTCGGGCGCCGGGCGCAGGACGCGCGGAGACCGAGGCGGCGCGCCGAATTTCGCTCGCGCTCCTCGCTCGCGCCGACGAGGTGATCGAGTGAGCGAGGCGGAGCAGCCATCGGCCCAGCCGGTGCGCGGGCGCGGACGGCTGTTCCGCAAATATGTCACTTTGTTCGTCGCGGTGGTCGCGGTCGCACTGCTTTCCAACGGCCTGTTGGAGATCTGGTTCTCGTACCAGGAGCACCGGGCGGTGCTGATCCGCATTCAGCGCGAGCAGGCCGACGCGGCGGCGACCAAGATCAGCCAGTTCGTCAAGGAGATCGAAAGCCAGATCGGCTGGACGACGCAGCTTCCCTGGTCGGCCGGCACGGTCGAGCAGCGGCGGTTCGATGCGCTGCGCCTCTTGCGCCAGGTTCCGGCGATCACCGAGCTCGCACAGATCGACGCGCAGGGGCGGGAGCAATTGCGCGTCTCACGGCTTGCCATGGACGTTATCGGCGGCGGCGCCGACTATTCGCGCGACCCCAAGTTCACCGAGGCGGTGGCGCACAAGGTCTATTACGGCCCGGTGTATTTCCGGCGCGAATCCGAGCCGTACATGACGCTCGCGCTGGCCGGCACGCGACGCGATTCCGGCGTGAGCGTCGCCGAGGTGAACCTCAAGTTCATCTGGGACGTGGTGTCGCAGATCAAGGTCGGAAAGCACGGCCAGGCCTATGTCGTGGATTCGGAAGGCCGGCTGATCGCCCATCCCGACATCAGCCTGGTGCTGCGCAACACCGATCTGTCCAACCTGACACAGGTGAAGGAAGCGCGCGCCGGGGCCGGCGCGGCGGCGCCCGAGTCGGTGCGCACCGTCTCGGACGTTCACGGCCGCGAGGTGCTGGCCGCGCACGCGCCGGTACCGCCGCTGCGCTGGTATGTCTTCGTCGAGCTGCCGGCGGATGAGGCCTACGCGCCGCTCTATGCCTCGATCGAGCGCTCCGGCGCGCTGCTGCTCGGTGGCCTCGCGCTCGCGTTCCTCGCGGGGCTCTTTCTGGCGCGCCGGATGGTCGTCCCGATCCAGGCATTGCGCGCCGGCGCCGCTCGCATCGGCGGCGGCGACCTCGGCCAGCGCATCTCGATCAAGACCGGGGACGAGCTGGAATCGCTCGCCGACCAGTTCAACGACATGGCCGGCCGGTTGCAGGATTCCTACGCGACGCTGGAGCGTCGCGTAGTGGAACGGACGCAGGAACTCTCCGAATCGCTGGAACGCCAGACCGCGAGCGCCGACATCCTGCGCGCCATCGCGAGCGCCCCGGGCGAAGCCGACCGGGTGCTGCAAACGATTGCGGAAACAGCGCATCGGCTGTTCGGCGCATACACCGTGAACATCGCCACGATCGAGGGCGAGTCATTCCGTCAGGCTGCGTGCACGGGCCCGCTTTCGCGCGAACATGCCGAGCTCACGGCAAATCTGCCGGTCAACCAGAACAGCTTGGCCGGGCGCGTCGCACTTGAAAAACGACCCATTCAGGTGGACGACCTGCAAAAAGTCGTGGTTCAGATCCCCGATAGTCCCGGTGTCAAACTCGCGCACGGCGCACGCAGCGTCGTCGCGGCTCCGCTGTTGCGCGAGAACGAGGCGGTCGGAGCAATCGTCGTCGCACGCGACCGGGTTCAGCCGTTCACCGAAAAGCAAACCGAACTGCTGGAGACGTTCGCTGCCCAGGCGGTGATCGCGATCGAGAACACGCGGCTTCTCACCGAACTGCGCGAGACACTGGAGCGGCAGACCGCGATGTCCGATGTGCTCGGGGTCATATCGAGCTCACCGGGTGACTTGGGACCGGTATTCGACACGATTCTGGACAATGCGATCCGTCTGTGCGAGGGCCGGTTCGGCGTGCTTTTCCGCTACGACGGCGATGCTTTTCATGCCGGCGCACTGCGCGAAGTGAACCCACAATACGCGACGGCCCTGCGGGGCCCTCTTCACATGCACCCGGATACGGCGCTCGGGCGCATGGTGCGATCGCAGCAAGCGGTTCACATCGCGGATCTACCCAACGACGCTGCATACCGCTCGGGTCATCCTGCTGCAGTCGCTGCTGTGTCAGTCGGCGGCGTACGGACCCTTCTCGCGGTACCGATGCTGAAGGAAAGAACGCTGATTGGCGCGATCGCTATTTATCGCGGCGAACTGCGTCCGTTCACGGCCAAACAGATCGAACTTGTCGAGAGCTTCGCTGCCCAGGCTGTCATCGCGGTCGAGAACGCGCGGCTCCTGAATGAGCTGCGCGAATCGCTCGAAAACCAGACGGCGAGCGCCGACATCCTGCGCGCGATTGCGAGCGCCCGGGCGAGGCTGAGCGCGTACTCGACACGATCGCCCGCACTGCACACGATCTGTTCGGCGCCTGGGCGACCTCCATCACCCGCATCGAGGGCGGGGTCTTCCGGCAGGCAGCCGCGGCCGGCGAGCATCGGGAGGCACTAGCCGCGCACCTGTCCAAGCATGCGGTCAGCCGCGATATCGCCGCCGGCCGCGCGGCGCTGGAGAAGCGAGTCGTTCACGTTGAGGACCTGAAGGCGGCGTTCGACGAGTTTCCCGAATCGCCGCCGCTCGCGAGGCTCGCGGGGACGTCGGTTACCGCGCCGCTGCTGCACGCGGGCGAGGCGATCGGCACCATTACCGTCACCCGCCGGGATGTGCGGCCATTTACCAGCAAGGAAATTGCGCAGTTGGAGAGCTTCGCCGCGCAGGCGGTGATCGCGATCGAGAACACGCGGCTGTTGAACGAACTGCGCGACCGCACCACGGAACTCGCCAGGTCGGTCGAGGAATTGCGCACGCTGGGCGAGGTCGGACAGGCGGTCAATTCGACGCTCGATCAACGAACGGTGCTGGAGACCATCGTCGCCAAGGCGGTGCAGCTATCGGGCACCGATGCCGGTGCGATCTACGTGTTCAGCAACCGGCGGCAGGAGTACCGCCTGCGCGCCACCTACGGCATGGACATCGATACGATCGCGTCGATCCGGAGACAGCATATTGGGCCGGGCGAGACCGCCATCGGCGAGGCTGCGGCGCAGCGTGCGCCCGTGCAGGTCGCCGACGTGCGCGAGACGCCGGCGGCCCATGTACTCGACGTCGTTGTCCGCGCCGGGTTTCGCGCGGTCCTGGTCGTGCCGCTGCTCGGCGCCGAGCGCGTGGTCGGGGCGCTGGTGGTGCGAAGGAAGGAGCCCGGCGCGTTCCCGCAAACGACCGTGGACCTGCTGCAGACCTTCGCCGCGCAGTCGGTGGTCGCGATCCAGAACGCGCGGCTGTTCGGCGAGATCGAGGAAAAGAGCCGCGAGCTTGCGATCGCGAGCCAACACAAGTCGCAGTTCCTGGCCAACATGAGCCACGAATTGCGCACGCCGATGAACGCGATCCTGGGCTACACCGAGCTGATCCTCGACGACATCTACGGCGAAACGCCGGCGAAGCTGCGCGAGGTTCTGGAGCGCGTGCAATCGAACGGCCGCCATCTCCTGGGCCTGATCAACGACGTGCTCGATCTTTCCAAGATCGAGGCCGGGCAGCTTGCTTTGTCGCTGGTGGATTATTCGATGAAGGAGGTCGTGAACGGCGTGTTCAGCGCAGTCGAATCGCTTGCCGCGGCAAAACAGCTTGCGCTGAAAGTCGAGGTGCCGCCGGACCTGCCGCCGGCCCACGGCGATGAGCGCCGCATCACGCAGGTGCTGCTGAATCTCGTGGGCAATGCGATCAAATTCACCGACAAGGGCGAGGTCGCGATCACGGCAGCGGCCGAGAACGGTACCTTTACGCTGGCAGTGCGCGATACCGGGCCCGGGATCGCCGCCGACCAGCAGGCCAAGATCTTCGAGGAGTTCCAGCAGGCCGACAGCTCATCGACCCGCGAGAAGGGCGGCACGGGCTTAGGCCTTGCGATCGCCAAGCGCATTGTCGAGATGCATGGCGGCCGCATTTGGGTAGACTCGGTCGTGGGCGAGGGCGCGACGTTCTTTTTCACTCTTCCGGCGCAGGTCGAGCGCGCAGCGGGGGTCGCATGAAACGCATCCTGGTGGTCGAGGACCACGAAGACAATCTGCAGATCCTGCGCGATCTGCTGAAAAGCGCCGGCTACCAGATGCTCGAGGCGCACGACGGCGCGGCCGCGGTTGCGACCGCCGTGGCCGAGAAGCCGGACCTGATCCTGATGGACATCCAGCTTCCCGTGATGGACGGCTACGAGGCGACGCGGCGGATCAAGGCGGACCCGGCGCTGAAGGCGATTCCGATCATCGTGGTGACGTCATATGCGCTCTCGGGCGACGAGGGAAAGGCGAAGGCCGCGGGGAGCGATGCCTATGTGACCAAGCCGTACAGCCCGCGCCAGCTCCTCGCCAAGGTGCGGGAATTCCTGCCGCAGTAGCACAAGCCATGAACCAGCCGCCCCGCATCCTGATCGTCGACGACAACGAAGCCAACCGCGACATCCTGGCGACCCGGCTGAAGGCGAACGGCTATGAGCTGCTGGAGGCCGGCGACGGCGAGGCGGCGCTGGAGGTGGCGCGCCGCGAGCTTCCGGATCTGATCCTGTTGGACATCATGATGCCGAAGATCGACGGGGTCGAAGTCTGCCGCAGGCTCAAGGGCGATGCGACGCTGCCGTTCATGCCCATCATCCTGGTGACGGCGAAGACCGATACCAAGGACGTGGTAGCCGGGCTCGACGCTGGCGCCGATGAATACCTGACCAAGCCGATCGATCAGGCGGCGCTGGTCGCGCGCGTGCGCTCGGTGCTGCGGCTGAAGACGCTGCACGACCAGGTGCAGGCGCAGGCTGCCGAGCTGAAATCCTGGAACACCACGCTGGAAAAGCGGGTCGCCGACCAGCTTGCAGAACTCGACCGGGTCGGGCGGCTGAAACGCTTCCTTGCGCCGCAGGTCGCGGAGCTCGTCATCTCGTCGGGCGATGAGCGCGTGCTGGAAAGCCATCGGCGCGAAGTTTCGGTGGTGTTCTGCGACCTGCGCGGCTTCACCGCGTTCGCCGAAACCGCCGCGCCCGAGGAGGTGATGGGCGTATTGGGCGAGTATCACGCGGGACTCGGCGCCCTGATCCACAAGTTCGAGGGAACGCTCGAGCGCTTCGTGGGCGACGGGCTCATGGTGCTGTTCAACGATCCGCTGCCGTGCCCCGATCCGGCAGCCCGCGCCGTCCGGATGGCGGTCGAGATGCAAAGCTGCGTGCGCGAGCTCGCGGCCAAATGGCGCAAATACGGCCACGCGCTCGGCTTCGGCATCGGCATCGCGCATGGCTACGCAACGCTCGGCCGGATCGGGTTCGAGGGGCGGTTCGATTACGCGGCGATAGGGTCGGTGGCGAATCTGGCCGCCCGGCTGTGCGGCGAGGCCAAGGACGGCCAGATCCTGGTCGACATCAAGGTGCAATCGGCGATCGAGGCGCTCGGCGACAGCGAGCCGGCCGGCGACTTCACGCTCAAGGGATTTCACCGGCCGATCGCCGCTTTCAACGTGCGCGGGCTGCGGCAATAGCCGCTATATAAGGCGGGCATCAGCCAGCAATCCCCGAGAGGCCCGCCATTCCCGCTGTCCTGAAAGTCGTCATGCTGGTGGTGTTCGCATCGACGATCTTCACGCGCGCGGTCGATCCGGTCATTCCGACGATCGCCGCCGATCTCGCGGTCGATGTGCA
>Ga0153915_10006504_pt1 | contig 10966 bp, 9 predicted proteins | sample Opewatmetagenome_2_FD_107003 | JGI IMG/M metagenome (GOLD analysis project Ga0153915, IMG submission 107003) | Freshwater wetland microbial communities from Ohio, USA - Open water 3 Core 3 Depth 3 metaG | ecosystem: Environmental > Aquatic > Freshwater > Wetlands | place: USA: Ohio, Lake Erie...
ATGCAAAAGGATATAGGGCTCATCCATCTGGACCTCCATCTTCTCCGGCGACGTGACAAAGTACGGGCTGAGATAACCACGGTCAATCTGCATCCCTTCAACAACCTTCAGGGTCGTTTCAATGGCCTTGCCTTCCTCCACGGTGATCACTCCCTCCTTGCCTACCTTTTCCATCGCCTCGGCGATGATCTCCCCGATAGCGCTGTCGTTGTTTGCAGATATGGTCCCCACCTGAGAGATATCTTTTTTGTCCTTCACCGGTTTGGACATCCTCTTCAGTTCTTCAACGACAAGGACAATGGCCTTATCAATGCCCCGCTTGATTATCATGGGGCTGTGGCCTGCCGCCAGTAATTTAACGCCCTCGCGATAGATGGCCTGAGCCAGGACTGTCGCCGTGGTCGTGCCGTCCCCTGCAACATCGGATGTCCTGGAGGCCACCTCCTTGACCATCTGTGCCCCCATGTTTTCAAACCTGTCTTCCAGTTCGATCTCCTTGGCAACTGTAACCCCATCCTTGGTGATCTTCGGAGACCCCCAGGATTTTTCCATAAGGACATTGCGCCCTTTCGGCCCTAGGGTGACCTTCACAGCGTTGGCGAGGATATCCACCCCCTTTAACATCTTCTCTCTTGCCTTTTCTCCATACTTAATTTCTTTTACAGTCATTACATGACACCTCTCTTAATCACTTCTCTATGACGCCCAGAATATCATCCTCATTTATAATCAGATGCTCAGCTCCATTAATTTTAATCTCCTCACCTGCATATTTCCCTGAAAGTATTCGATCCCCCTCCTTTATCGCCATGGACACTCGTTTCCCGTTTTTATCCCATCTCCCCGGGCCAACGGCTATTACCTCCGCCTCTTGCGGCTTTTCCCTGGCCGTGTCCGGAATGATGATCCCGCCTCTCGTCTTATCCTTCTCCGCAATCCTGACAACAAGAACCCTGTCCCTTAAAGGCCGTATTTTCATTATTATCTCCCGATTAGAAATGGTTATCATAAATAGTTCTCCGCGTTTTCAACTTGCCTGCCGCATGGCTCGAACTGCTGCAATCCCTTGCCTTTCCGTAGTTCCCGGCCAGCACTTGCATTAGCGTGAGATTCACTTTTAAAGGTGTAAGATCGGTTCAAAAAAAATGATAGTAAGCATAATGGCTATCAGAAGCAGCCAAAACAGTGTTCCTATCTTCCCTAAACTCAGTGAGACTCCAACTTTTCTGGTCATTTCAAAAAAGTTCGGAAGTCCCTGATACCATCTTACAAGAATATTATTCATAAATATGCGCCTCCTCTCTTTTAGATGGTTTTTCGCCTGCCGTTACAACCTATTCTTTTGCAACGTTAGGAATGACTGAAACGATACCCCTCAGTCCCGGTCAAAGATATATCTTTCGCATATCCTCCTGTAATGATACCCGTATATTGAAAGAGTAATAGCCAACGGCATCAACCTCGGCTTTCGTATCAGCGTCCAGAGAAGGAGATGCCAGTAATGGAAACGTTCTTTTCCCCAGATACCAAGTCGCAGTCCGGACCGGAAAAAGGCGAGTATCCGTTGAAGATCCACTGGCATTTTAACTTCAGGCACACTGTATTCTATCAGAAAGCCCCTGACCCGCCGATAAAAATTCCGGGGAGAATAAAGCTGCTGCATGATTGATCGGTATCCGACTATTAGCCTCTCCAGTCCCATCCGTGGGATTATATTGGTTGTCCCATCAATATTATCTCCGGAAAATGAACTGCTCACACGGTTTTCCCTTTTGAGCCTGTCAAAGAGCCTTGTTCCCGGGGGCGCCTGGAGCATCCCTACCATTGCGGTCACGATCCCGCTGTTTTGTATGAAATCAATTTGCCGCTGGAAGATTGATTGGTTATCACTGTCGAAACCTACAATGAATCCCCCCATTACCTGCAGCCCGGCCCGTTGAATACACTTAACGTTTTGAAGAAGATCCCTGTTTTTATTCTGATTTTTTTTGCATTCTGAAAGGCATGCGTCATCAGGCGATTCAATGCCGATAAAGACAGAATCAAAACCGGCCTTGACCATCATGTTTAATAGATCCCTGTCATCGGCCAGATTTATGGATGCCTCTGTAAAAAAGACACAGCCTTTTTTATCCCTTCGCCATTCAATCAAGGCAGGAAGCAACTCTTTTTTAAGATACGGCGTGTTTCCGATAAAATTATCATCAACAAAAAAGATACTGCTCCGCCATCCGGCATCATAAATACAATCCAATTCCGCAATGACCTGCTGCGCTGTTTTCAGCCGGGGACGATGCCCGAAAAGAACCGTTACATTGCAGAACTCGCAGTTGAACGGGCATCCCCTGGAAAATTGAATACTCATGGAAACGTAATTTTTAAAGGATATCATACTCCATGAGGGGATGGGCGTGTGATGCAGATCGCAGAAACCTGATGCACGGTAGATCCTTTTCGGATCTCCGTTTTTCAAGTCCTCAAGAAAAGGCGGCAATGTTTGCTCCGCCTCGTCAAGGACAAGATGATCCACGTCGCCGAACTCGTCAGGTTCGGCGGTGAATAGCGGCCCTCCACCTACAACCTTCAACCCCCGGTCCTTGCATTGGGCGATGATTTGTTTTGCTGACTCCCTTTGAACCGCCATGCCTCCAATGAAGGCTATATCCGCCCATGAGAAGTCATCATCCTTAAGACCCTCAACATTCACATCCACGAGCCGCTTCTGAAATTCATCCGGCAAAAGCGCCGCTACGGTTAAAAGTCCAAGAGGCGGGAATGCCGCCCTCTTTCGAACAAAAGGCAAGGCATATTTAAAAGACCAGAATGTATCAGGAAATTCCGGATAGATAAGCAGGATATTCATTTTATAAGGCACCTTTTTGTAACCATTACCTGCGCCCCGTTTCCCGTGCGAGTTTAACAGCCTCCATCCCTTCAGATTGGGAGACGGTATAAATCCTGATATCAGAAGGTTTCGCTAAAAGGCTTTTTATCCCCAGCAATGCGCTGAACCTGTCGGACTGCATGTGATTTTCCATGTCTTTACGGGTCTCCCACAACTCTATGAGACTGAAAACCTGTTTGTCCCGTATATCGGAAAAGAGGTCATGGTCCAAGCAACCAGTCTCTTTTCCGTCTGGCTCAACCATTGAAAGAAGTGTCTGCATAACCTCTTTCTGTTTGTCTGGAAGCACGGTCATGTTAATTCTAACAATGATCATAAGGTCTCTCTCCTTCCCCCTGTAATATCCCGATGTTAGAACCGTACGTTAATAAGATGAAAAACCTCCCCCCTTCAGGCTAGTTTGAAAAATTCAAACCACCCGGTGTTTATCATTGGTTATCCAAGCTTCGTGCCAGGGTGAAGGATGCTATCCCTCAATCGCACCTAACTTTTTGATTTATAAATGAATGTTTATTCTTACAGGTAGTACAAAGGAATGATTAATTAGTTGAGGGTTTATGGTCATATTTGGCCAATGGTCATATTTGACCATTTTTTCATACCATAGTTTTAGGAAGATACCCACGGAAGGGGCTTGCAAGACCATGACAAACCGGCCTAAGGCCGATTTATCCCAAGCTTTTGCATACGGGCGCGCAGGGTGCTGCGGTTAAGTCCAAGGATCTCTGCTGCCCCGTTTTTGCCGCTGACGTTCCAGTTAGTTTGTTCAAGCACCCTAACAATATATTCACGCTCAACATCATCCAGGGTTTTTTTGGCGGTCGTAAAATCCTTATTCGGCTTTTTGAGAACATCCACCAGGTGCAGTTTTGGTCCTGATGAATTTATCACAGCGCGTTCCAGGACGTTTTCCAGTTCCCGGATATTTCCGGGCCAATGGTAATTCCGCAACTCATCCATAACGCTAGTCGGTATGCTCATAATAGATTTACCCAATCTCTTCGAAATCTTATCTACATAAAAACCCGTAAGCAACGGAATATCATTCAACCGATCCCTAAGCGGAGGGATTGTAATAGGAAAGACATTTAATCTGAACCAGAGATCCTCTCTGAATCTCCCTCTTTTGACCTCCTCTTCAAGATTGCGATTTGTTGCGGCGATAATACGTACATCAACCTTGATGGTTTTTGAGCTCCCAAGCCTTTCAAACTCACCATCCTGGATCACGCCAAGCAACTTGGTTTGAAGCTCCAGAGGCAACTCGCCGATCTCATCCAGAAATAGAGTGGCGCCGTTGGCAACCTCGAATCTCCCAATCTGCCTTGAATGAGCGCCGGTGTATGCGCCTTTTTCATGACCGAACAGTTCACTCTCTATCAGGTTTGAGGGAAGTGTGGCGCAGTTTATTTTTACCAGCGCCCTGTCCTTTCGGAGGCTTATGCTGTGAATGGCGCGGGCAACCAGTTCTTTACCTGTCCCGGTCTCACCGAGAAGGAGAACGGTCGAATTGGTGCGGGCAATCTGTTCAACCTTATATAATACGTATTTGAGCTCATCACTTTGTCCGATTATGTTTTCGTGGTTGTATTCTGATTTGATTTCTTCTTGCAGGTAGGTTCTCTCTGCTTCAAGCTGATCCTTTAAAATCCTTATTTCAGAAAGCGCCTTCGTAAGGTCTAATTCCGTTTGCTTCCGCGAGGTGATATTCTGGAACCACCCGGACATGCGGACAGCCTTTCCATCGGCGTCCCAGAGCGCCTGGGCTCGACCCAAGAACCACAGGAACTCTCCAGATTTTGTTCGCAGCCGGTATTCAATACTGAAGGGGACACGCTCTTGCAGGTGGCGTTGGATTGCCGCCCAGGCAGCCTCAGCGTCCTCAGGGTGCAAACGATTTCGAAAAGAATCCATGGAACCGGATAATTCCCCCGGCAAATAACCCAGGCCTTCGTTGAAACGATCTGAAAAATTGATGACGTCCGATGGGATGTCCCAATCCCAGAGCCCGTCCGTAGACCCTTCCAGGGCCGAGATATATCGCTCCTCGTTCTTGTGAAACCCTTCTTTTGTCCGCCTGTTTTTTGCGCGCTGTATAGCCAGACCTATTATAAATAAGGTCACAATCACACAGAAAAAAACAAGGGTTATGATTATTGTCAATAAAGAGCTCAAAGTGATTCCATGGAAAAAGTGAGTTGTACAGAGTTGGGAATTTCCTCCCCAAAACCCCGGGCTTAGAGAACATGAAAATATTACATTAATAAAATCAACTAGTAAATGGCTAATTTATCCGACAGGCCTGGGCCAGGCCATACCCCACCAAAAAGGTATGTCCGATCCGTGAAAGGCTGATTCTATCCTTATCAAAACTTTAATTACCTCGTGTCCATCCGCAAACTCTTGGTTTTGGATGGAATCTGTCAGCGCTCAGCACTCAGCTTTCAGCAAAACCTTGTAAATCTTCAAGTTCGCTGACTGCTGATCGCTGATGGCTGAACGCTCCATCATTAAAAGTCTTATTTATGGATGATGGATGGACACTACCTCATCAGGCATTGTCCATCTTAAAAAAAAGATCCTGCGATCGATGCGAAAAGCTAAAGAAACAGGGCGACATAATTGCGAAAAAAAGTTAAAGTGATTGAAGGGCAGAGCATATTCTTTTACGTATCTCCTGGAGGCATAATCAACACCTCTTGTAGTTACAGATCGTCAAATGCGCTTGATTTTGAGGCATATTTGAAAAGCCCTTGGCAGGTCCTTTTCGAAAAAAGATTGCAATTTATTGGTGCCACGTTGACTTAATTTGTTTTGACATAAAAAAGTAAAATCCCGTATACTTCACCCCTAAATTATACCTTTTATCAATTAAAAATTATGTCTTATGAATTAAGTCGCTTCGACAAATCAAATTAACACCCTAAAACGCTCCATTAATCACTTTAACAAGGAGGAAGAATCTGATCATGAAAAAGATATTTATTAAGATTTTAACTGTCATATTTTTCGCAATGATGTTCATGATGCCTTTGGCGGCATCGAATAAAACAGCGCTTGCTGCTGATGCAGATAAAGGCATGGGCGCCCCCGGCGGTGCGCCGCAAACAGGCGGAAGCGGGGCTCCCGATAGCGCATCAGGCGGCATGCCTTCAGGCGGTGGCCCCGGCGGGATGCCAGGTGGCGCAGGAGGCGCGGCAGGAGGTCCGGGCGGACAGGGCGGCCCTGGCGGTCCCGGTGGGGACGGCAATATGGGCGCAGAGGCAGAATCGGCAGAACCTGTTGTCAGCGCCGCCAAGTCACAGCTTCTTGATTTTAACACCGTCAAAAACCAGGATGCCGTAACAACCGTATTTGATTTCGGACTTATGGACAGCTGCTCCGGCAGCGGCAAAGAACAACGCTTTTGTCCTGAAAAAGATCTTACACTGGGCGTGCTGGCAAAGGCTGTGTCCCTGGCCACCCAGCTTGTCAAAGGCGAGACGCCTTCGGATTATATTGCCTATTGCACTAAAAAAGGTCTTTTAAAAGGATCATCGGCTCAGGATAAAACTGTTACCGGTTATGATAGCGCAAAAATGTTGCTTTCTGCACTGGGCGCCAAGGGCCTTGTCGGAGATGCCGGCAATGCTGCCGCTGATGCGGCATTAAAACAGTATAACCTGACCGAAGGCCTCACAGGCATTGATCTTTCCAAGGTTATCTCCCGCGACAATGCAGCACAGATGATAGCCAACGCCCTGCGTCTCAGCGACGGAAGCGCGTATATCCCTAAGGTCCTGCATAATTCACCCGTCCAGCTGGGAAGCGGCACAAAGACAATCGACAATACCCGCATATTCTTTAATGGGGGCTCTGCTGTTCAAAACTCCGGCGAATCGGTCCTTGTGGTCCGCAACTCCCGCGTGGATGGAGATACGTCGGTGGAGACAAAGCCCCTGGCCGGGAACCCCGGAAACCTTCTTGTTGCCGGCAGCATCCGTACGACATTGACACTCGGACAGTCACAGGCCTTCTACATCAACTCCAAGGTCATCTCCAAGAACTGGGCTGCGTTGTCAACTGATGGCGCAACGATGGTCACAAAACCCGGACTGAAAGAGCTGAGCGTTTACGCCTATGGCTCTACATCAATAACCAGAGAAGGCGGTTACGGCACCTATTCCGATCTTTTCTGCAACGTATACTTCTTTGGCTCCAGGCTTGACTCAGCCGAGATCGCCATCATCAGCGGAACCTACGGTGCTGTTACCGTCGGCAATATCGCGGATGGAGAGGCCAACAAGGATATGGCTGCGCAGCTGATTAGTTCCGACAAGGCTGCCCATAGCGACAAAAACGCCGGATCTGTTATTACAGGAGGCCGTAACGCCATTATGATCCACAGCGTCAATCTTCCCCCTTACTGGACTAACAAAGGATACAGCAAGGAAGAGCTTCCCTTTCTTTTTGGAAAGATCTCGGTGCACGGAAGCACCCTGGCAACAGACCTCAGTCTTGATAAAAACGTGAAATACCCAGATGAAAGGCAGGCGTATATCAATCATCACTCAGGGTCCGTAATTGTGGTAAAGAGCGCCAATGCCGATATCGTCCTAGACAAGGCAACGGTAATTGCGGACAAGAAGGGCACCGGGGCGTTGATACACACCGTAATCAACAACGACACCATGTTTATGACAAAGGTCCCGGATGGAACTGTTTACCCCGGCGTTAAGGTTAGCATGACGGATATGAAAACAGATGGAGATATCCTTCATGAGGATTATCAGAGGGACATGCACCTTACCTTAAAAGCCGCTTCCCTTACAGGCAAAATCACCAGCGGTACTGTTGAAAGCTGGAATGCCCTATGCAAGGAAAAGGGCTTTAAGAGCTATCTCATAGACCCTGACGGCTACAAGACTGTGCACGGCGTGAACCTGGTCCTGGATTCCGGCGCAGTCTGGAACGCAACAGGTGAAAGCAACCTCATCAGCCTGACCATCGGAAGCGGGGCAACAATTTCCGCCCCTAAAGGTTACAGCGTAACCATGACCGTTGACGGGGTTAAGAAACCGGCAACCGCCGGGAGCTACAAGGGTAAGATAGTGATCACACTCACCAAGGCATCCTGATTGGCTGAGCATGAAACGAAATGGTAAGTTGAAATAATTTAAACGCTATCAACACAAAGGGCCTTCTCACAAGAGAGAAGGCCCTTCAATTTTTTTACGCTCTAATAGAGAAAAAGCTGCACCTATCAAAGAAAAAAGCCAAGAATAAAATTCCTATGAATTTCTTAATCCATTTACAAGTTTATTATAATCTGAATGAGAGCCGCTCCAGTAACATATGATATACCCTTCTTTAATGATTCCTATTGCACGATAGTTCTTTGTTATTCTGGCTGAGAAGATTGGACGAGTGGAGTGAAGCTGTTTGAAGTGCAGGCCAGGATAATAGGGATTTTTTAAGAATTTTGTATAGGCTTTTTTTGCATGTTATTTTATTTTTCAGATTCATTCCCTTCAATAGAGGATACCCTAGACACGTAGTTCGCATTAGGTAGGTTCTTTTTCACCCTGGCTGCTGCACTTGCAGAGATGGAACGCAGGTTGATAGGCGAAAGAACCAAGTCGGCATTGGCTCATAAGAGATCAAAGAATGAAAAGACAGGTGGGGATGCCCCTTATGGCTATGACCTTACCCCCGACGGAATTTTGATAAAGAACGATTTGGAACAAAAGGTAATTAGTTTGATTAGGCACCTGAACAGACAGGGAGCATCCTTGTGCGGGGTATGCCGGGAACTCCAACAACTTGGTTATCAGACGAAGAGAGGGAACCTGTCATGGCAACCCTAGACCATATCTATGATATCGAAAAGGCACGGAAGTATCTCAATGTTTTATTATGGGCTTTTCTATTTCTGAATATCTTGCCGTTAAAAGATTCGCAGGAATTTTTTAAAGCCGTTTTCCCAGACTATAACTGGGGTAGAGGTCTGTTTTGCTCGTTCAATAACCTTCTTTGATGCCTGTTTAAAAGCCGTATCAACCTTTGATGATAAAGAGGTGCTTGCTTTTTTCATGGAAGTACTGCCTTCTGAATCTTGTTAAAAAGTTGTTCATTAAATAAGCACCCGTCCTGCACGAAAATTTTGTTTCTCCGGCGCAAATGGCGACAACCCGGCAGCAATAAGGTCAGCATTCAGGAATTCTCGACAGTTCACAAAATCAGGCAGAAATTCATTTGCAAAGGTTGTTTTGCCTGCACCATTAGGTCCTGCAATAATATAGACCTTGGGGGAATCACTTTTATTTATCTTCATGATTTCCAAAATTCAATGAGATAGAGAATAAAATAGTCGATATTTTCAAGTATAAAAGAATTATTTGACTGGGGCAAGAAGAAAACCGGCCAGCCAGTTGGAAGGATGTATTCAAAAGTAGCCCATTAGAATGCAAATAGCCTTTGTAATACGGAGATGAGTTTCAACTTAATTTATAGCGCCAATTTTTCAGAAAAGTTTTAAAAAGCGCCCACCAACAAAAAAGACTTACACCTCTAAAGATGTAAGTCTATGATATCATTGGTAGCGGGGGCAGGATTCGAACCTACGGCCTTCGGGTTATGAGCCCGACGAGCTACCAGACTGCTCCACCCCGCGGTAAGTCGTAATTTATAACATCGAATAAGAAGCCCGTCAATTAAAATCTTCTATGGTCTTGGATGAAATTTTTCATGGACCTGTTTCAGCTGTTCCCTGCTGACATGGGTATATATCTGCGTAGTTGAAATATCTGCATGCCCCAGCATAACCTGGACAGACCTAAGGTCTGCTCCGCCTTCAAGGAGGTGGCTGGCAAAGGAGTGTCTCAGGCTATGGGGCGTAATCCTTTTATTAATCCCTGCCAGTGAACCATATTTTACAATGATCTTCCAGAAACCCTGGCGGGACATCTTTTTGCCGTTGTAGTTTACAAACAGGATTGGGGAAGACCTCCCCTTCAACAGCCCCGGCCGTCCATCATAGATATAGGCCTTAACAGCCTCCCTGGCCTTATCCCCCATCGGCACCATCCTCTCCTTTGAACCCTTGCCTATTGTCCTTACAAACCCGGCCTCCAGATTGATATTTACAATCCTTAGGGCTGTAAGCTCTGAAACCCGCAATCCGGTCGCATAGAGCAGCTCCAGCATGGCCTTATCCCTGAGCCCGAGATTGTTTGAAGGAGAAGGCTGATTCAGGAGCTGACTGACCTCCTCTCCGGACAGGACATCAGGCAGCTTCCTAGGGAGTTTGATGGACTCCAGAAGTCTTGTCGGGCTCTCTTTTATCCGTCCATCATTTATCAGAAATCTGAAAAACATCTTAATCGCGGAAATACCCCTTGTGATGCTCCTTAAAGAAAGGGTGCCTTCCAGCGACTCAATATATTCTGCAATGTCCTTTCTTGTAGCGGCAATGGGGGATATGTCCTTTTTTTCAAGGTATCCCAAAAACCTTGTCAGGTCCCTGCTGTATGACTGTATGGTATTATCTGCAAGACCTCTTTCGACCTTGAGGTGGTTAATGAACTGATCTGCAAGGATATGGGAGGGGTCTTTATCAAAAGTCATAATAATTCCCGTTTTCAGTAAGTATCCTCGGCCCGTCCTTTTCAATTACAACCATCTCCTCAAGCCTTACCCCTCCTTTACCGGGGATATATATGCCCGGCTCTACTGTAACTACCATCCCCTCTTCGAGCCTGACAGGATTTCTCGGGCTGAGCCTTGGGGCCTCATGGGTCGCAAGACCAACTCCATGGCCAAGGGAATGCCCAAAATAGTCACCATAGCCCGCATCTTTGATGATACCCCTGGCAATGGAATCTGGTTTTGAGCTGACTTCTCCGGGGAGCACATATTCCAGTGCAGCCAGTTGTGCCTGCCGGACAATCGAGTATATCTTTTTAAAGACTCTATCGGGCGGCTCCAGGAATATTGTCCTGGTCATGTCACTGCAATAGCCGTCCAGTCTCACGCCCACGTCAAAGATAATCGGGTCTTTAGGCCTTATCTTCCTTTCTGTCG
>Ga0153915_10006506_pt1 | contig 10965 bp, 7 predicted proteins | sample Opewatmetagenome_2_FD_107003 | JGI IMG/M metagenome (GOLD analysis project Ga0153915, IMG submission 107003) | Freshwater wetland microbial communities from Ohio, USA - Open water 3 Core 3 Depth 3 metaG | ecosystem: Environmental > Aquatic > Freshwater > Wetlands | place: USA: Ohio, Lake Erie...
ATCCTGACGCAAGGAGCTGTTCCCACCCATTGTTACGACACCAATGCGCCGTCACTGCAAAAGCTCTTGGATGCCGACGTCATCAGGCACACGCCGTTTAACGCCGTCAATGGCGGCTATCACGGATACTTTGCAGACCTTCAAGGGAACTTGGTAAACTTTTATAATACGAATGATTTTGCTTTGGCTAAGGGGGTCACCACGATTCTTGGAATACCTAAAGAAACCAACTGGGAGGAAAACCAACGCACGCAAAAGCCGGAAGATTTCTTCGGTGGTCCATCTTATTCATATGATCCCTACACTCAAACGAGTACTGCCTATTACACTTTTGGTTCTCACTACACCGTGACTGATTCGCAGGAAATCAAATCAATGGTGGCGAGATCCCGTTCTGCAGCTGTCGGGGCGCAGGGCGGGCTTGGCGGAGTCATTGGTAGTTCTGTGGATTTGCAGACCTCTTTCACCTTTGGCAAAACTCGTGCCGAACACAGCGCGCAATTCACGCGGCCAATTCAGAGTGCCTTAGGTTATTACCAAATCGTATTGATTAAAACCCAACCCGCACCATGAAAAAAACAACCTTCCTTATCCTACTTGTGTTGCTTATAGCCGCCTCTTGGGTTTGGTGGCGCACTCACCGGCCGGCAACTCATGTAACTCAACGACCGAATGTGATCGATACAAATTCATCGAACCCACCATCATCACCAGTTCAGCGGAAGCAGACCAGCGATGTCCCCACTGTGACGAATCTTTCTCAGCCGACGCCGGAGAGCAACCCGGCAGCTTGGATAGAATGGCGGCTCAAGCAAATGGAAGAGGACCGACAGAAGGGATTGAATGAATGGCGCACCCCCATCGAGTTTTATGGGAAGGTTGTTGATGAGAATATGAATCCCGTCGCTAGTGCGGAGGTTGATTTCGATTGTAATGATATATCGCGGACGGGCACGTCATTTTATCACACCCAAAGTGACGTGGATGGCTTGTTTTCAATTAAAAACATCCAAGGGAAAATATTGGGCGCCACAGTAAGTAAACAAGGCTATTACACGTCCAAAAGAGACAATAACAACTTTGAATATGGGGACAGATACAATCATTTCGTTCCTGACGCAAATAATCCGGTTGTTTTCCATCTGCGGAAGAAAGGGATCGCCGAACCGCTAATCGCAATCGGTTTCCCGGGATTTGCCAAAATCGTTCAGCTTCGACGGGACGGATCACCAGTGGAGATTGATTTGATGAAAGGCGCTATCGTTCCGGTTGGCAATGGTCTGCTTAAACTAGAATTATGGGGTGATCCGATTGAAAGAAGCACAAGAACATTCAATTGGAAGTGCCGCCTTTCAGTGGAGGGCGGCGGCCTGATCGAAACGGATAAGGAGTTTGATTTCAAAGCTCCTGAAAATGGATACGAGCCGTCAATTGGAATAGAGATGCCTGCTTCAGGTGAGAAATGGCGAACTGAAATAAAGCGCAAGTATTTCATTCAGCTTCCCGGTGGCAAGTATGGACGGATTGAGTTCTATCTCTTGGCAAGGAACGGTGTTTACACGATCCAGTCTTTTATAAATCCCTCCGGCTCCCGCAATTTGGAATTTGACCCAGCTAAGGTCATCCGAGTCAGTCCTTAGATTCAAGACATCAAGGATCTATATGAACAGGCTGAGGCGTTGGTTGACACGAGCCTACCCAACACGAATGCCAGTGCCTTGTACATTTCGTCGACCGCACCGAATGCCACCAACACAAGCAGCGAGATTCTAGTGCTCGTGCACGGATGGAACATGGAAGATTGGGAAAAACCGCGCTACGCCGAGACAATGTACAAGCGTTTATACTGGGCTGGATATAATGGCCGCCTTGCTGCCTTCTCATGGCCAACGCTTACGACGTCTTGGATACCGCCCTCGGCTGGTCACTACAACAAGAGCGAGTGGATCGCCTGGAAGTCGGGCAAAGCACTGAAAGACTACTTCGATTATCTAAGAACGCTTCCCCGTCTTGCCGGTTACACGATCAATGTGGCCGCGCATAGCATGGGGAACGTTGTAACGGGCGAGGCATTGCTGGAAGGCGCAAACGTGGATAACTACGTGATGATGCAAGCGGCGATTTCGGCAAGCTGCTATGATGGAAGTACGTCGCTTTATCAAACGATCTTCGTGGACAGAGACGCACAGCCAAGACAGCAAACCCCACTGGATGCTTCCCAAATGGGCTACCGGTTGTACCTGAGCGGTGTTGGCGTGAATTACAATTTCGTGAATTTCTACAACACGAATGATTTTGCGCTGGTGAACGGAACATGGTATGGAATCCCCGCTAACTGGAGACAAAACAATCTTAATTGGAAACCTGACTGGTACTATCTCTTTGACGGTACGAACTCTTGGTACACCAAAGCTACGAACCGACTCATTACTGACTCCTTCGAATCCATGGCGTTTGTTTCACGGTCGAGATCGGAAGCTGTAGGCGCTGAGCCGCGCACAGCGGGACCGGTTGACACCATCCTTAGTGTTGATCTTGCGGACCAGTTTGGCTTCGGATACACCCGCCCCGATCATAGTGGGCAGTTTACTCGAAACATCCAAGTTGTCCTGCCATTTTATAACACTCTACTGGACAAGATTGAGCCATGAAGAAAAACCGAATCACAATTCTGATTATCGTCTTACTGTTGCTCGCAATAGTCGTGTGGCTCTTGATTCCCAAGAGATCAAGTCTGTCCAGACACTCGCCGACGGTGGCGATCGCAAAACAAGGCACGACGAATCTTCCGCGAGAATCCCCATCGAAAAGCACCTTGGCCAAGTATCCATCGTACGTATCCAACGGGAACACATATGTGGTTCTCCCTTCCAACATAGTGGAAGCGGTTCGTCGCCGTGATGCGGAACGCGCTAAAGAGGATCCAAATCGCTGGTGGAAAACGCCTGTTTCGTTCTATGGGAGAGTCGTTGATGAAAACGGGCAACCAATCCCGCAGGCGAACGTGAAGTTTGGATTGAATGACACGTCCATTCGAGGAACCTCGGAATACTATACTCAAAGCGATGCAAGCGGGCTGTTCTCACTCACCGGTGTGAAGGGCAAGTTTCTCGGCGTACACATTACAAAGGAAGAATATTATCAGTCGCGACTCGAAAACAACACTTTTGATTACGCTGGTGGCAACAATATTTTTAACCCTGATCGGAACAATCCGGTTGTCTTCCGTTTACACAAGGGTGGCGAAAAGGTCGCGCTGATCAAGAAAGAGTTCGAGGTGCACATCAAGGTCGGAGAGGCGGTCACAATAGATCTCCTGACTGGCAAAACAAACTCGCCAAATAGCCAACTGCAGGTTGAGCTGCTTGAGAATGAACCTTTTCGGAGGAAGATCAAGGGAACTTGGTCAATGCGCGTTTCGGCTATTGATGGCGGAATTCAATTCCAAACCGAGGAGTTTCCGTTCCTAGCACCTGAGTCCGGTTACCGGCCATCCATTGACTTGGGGCCGGATTCAGAAAAGCCTCCGACATGGAAAGGCTCCGGCTATTACGGAGGAGCATTCTACCTTCAAACACACAACGGATATGCAAATGTAAAGATACAAGCAATCCCGGGTAACTCATACTTTCGACTTAGCTACTACTTGAATCCCTCCGGCTCCCGCAATCTGGAGCCTGATCCGAATCTTCTCTTCCGTGATTTGGACTCCTACAACCGCTACATTGCCAAGCAAAAACAGGCGACGAAGTGAGGCAGACGCAGCCTCTTCGGCCATCACTGCCGACGACCAATTGTCCGGCGGGAGAACCCTGCACCGTGGTGCCGCTAGCGTTCGCAAGCACTAATAACCTCTGCATTGTTTTCCCGCCCGGTTCACATGCATACTTGGTGCAAGCGACCAATGCGGCGGATGTACTGATTGAGGAGAGAGTGGTGTTCAGTGCCGGGACGCTGACAAACAGTTATGGAGGATATGGGAGTTCATTTCAGCTTACGAGGGACGACGTGCACAAGCACATCGGCCAAGACCCGGCAGGCATTTATTGCTTCGTGCCGGCGATTGACGTGACCTCGTTCATCAGCAGCCTACCGATATGCACCAACGGTTTGCGCTGTTTCTCGGCGAAGATGATGGCCACGCCGAAAGTGCAATACCCGACTTGCCCCACCTGTCCGCCGTGCATGTATTGTTCTTCTTATACCTACGGGGCTTGCGTGAGCAACTACGTTCCAGCGTGCTCGCATTGCGATGCCGGAACGAATGTAAACGAATGCGCGACGGGAGAAGTGTGTTCGAATGGGGTCTGTGTTGCTAACACTAGTGGCAGTGGTGGCGACGGGAGTGGAAGCAGTGGGGATGGGAGCGGCAGCGGCAGCGGCAGCGGTAGCGGTAGTGGTGGAGGTGGCCCATCTGTGTCAGTGCCACGGTTGACGGGTACATCGACGGGAACGCCGTCTGAACCCACCGAGCCGAGCGGCTGCATTTATTATCCAAACGAGGTCTATGCCTCCAGCCCGGTATGGCTGGTGGTCGTGACCAACGTCACAGCTTCTGTGCATATTCGCACCGACAACAACAACGACCGCGAGTTGACTGCCGACGATGACTTGGTGAAAACCAACCAAGCGTTCCGATTCTGGATAAACAATGATCATGATGTTCCAACGGTTGACTTCCCGAACGGGGAGGATAAACCTTGGGGGAACGACAGTTCCGACAAGGAAATCAGTTCAATTCGTGACTTGGAAGATTTCGCCCAGATGGAGATTGACGTGGACGCTTCCACTTTGGATCTGATCCAGAACTACGGTTACAAAGTAGCGCTTGTGTCCACGGGCCCGCAGGTGAACGTGTTCCCGGCCTATCAGCCCGGCGATGCCCACCTGACGGATACGAACGTCGCCAATCACCAAGCCAGGGGCGGAGAAGTGCAAGAATGTAGCTATGGTTCCAGCTCTTTCGATTGCTTTGTTCCTACGGAACCATCTCCGCCTTGTAGCATTGCGCAAGACCTGAACAACCTTACGATCACGAATCTGCAGAATTACTTCCTATTTGAGGGCAAGAGTGCCGGTACTGGCGTGTTTAGAGTCGAGGTGCGTAATCCCATCGGCATGGCGGTCACCAACGATACGGCTAAGATCGAAATCAAGGATATCAAGGACCTCTATGAACGAGTGGAGGCAATAATCGACACAACGATCCCGAATACGACTCCTGGCTCGTGGATGCCTCTCGGTCCGAGTGTAGCCAGCTTTCCAAGGGATTCGACCAATGCCATCGTGTTCGTGCACGGGTGGAATAATGACGACTGGTATAAATCGTTGCGTGGGGAGATACTAGTTAAGCGACTCTACTGGCAGGGCTTTGACGGCAAGATCGTCGGTTTTCGCTGGCCCACGTATGCGGGCGCAATTGCTCTAGTCCGCTACAACCACAGTGAATATCGCGCGTTCAAGTCGGGTCAAAGCTTGGCAGAGTTCTTAATGGGCTCTTCCAGTTTGACAGGTTACAAGATCAATATGCTATCGCACAGCATGGGTAATATTGTCGCCGGCGAGGCCCTGCGCCGGTTGCCCGCCGGTGTCGTGTCATATGCTGTGTTTACGCAGGCCGCCGTACCGGCCCACTGCTACGATACGCGTGATGAACTCAACTATGCGGACTTCATGAACATAGAAGTGAACCAGCCAACACCAGACAGCTACCGTGGGCGGTTCTCTGAGATTGATCAGAAACTTCTGGCGAAGGCAGCGAATTTCTATAACCCTGTTGATTACGCGTTAACCATATGGTGGCGAGGGAACCAAATCGCAAACAAGCCGACGCCCCCGTTTTACTTCATGGATGGAGACACGCCGAAGTGCGGCTGGACGACCTTCGGGCGCATAGTCACGCAGCCTTATGAGCTCATGTCAATGGTATCTAGGCCGCGCTCGCACGCATTGGCCGTCGAAGGCAGAACAGGAGAAACAGGCGTCGGCCCGGTGATCCCTGGGCTTAATCTTCAGGAGTCCCTTGGCTTTGACCAGACCGAACCGGATCATAGTGGGCAGTTTAACCGCCCCTATCAGCAAGTCTGGAAGTATTATCAAAAACTACTGCAGGAGTACGATCGATGAAGTTAACACTTGGGAGATTAATAACTGCGACAGTGATCGTCAGCCTTCTCTTGCTGTCATCACTGCTCATATGGCGACAGCGCGGCTCACGGAGAGACTCCGATCTAAAAATTACAAGCCCCGCTGTGGTGACTCGCCCCTCCGAAGAACAACGGCGAGCATCGTCGCTTGAAGACTCAGCGCTGGCCAGTGGCGTGAGTTCGCAACTGCCTGAGAAGGAGACAGCAACTTCGGCAGAGATCCGGCCGATGATGAAGCGCCTAAAGGACACACAGGTCTTCATGAGCTTTTATGGTCGCGCCGTTGACGAAAACAATGCCCCGGTGCCGGGCGCAACGGTTCGCATCAGGTATTCGTACTTCGACGCACTGCGTCCTGACGCGATGTTCGGTGGAACGAAGGAACTTGATCTCCGCACCGACGACCGCGGAGAGTTTTCCATAGGGCCGCTGCGCGGGTACGGAGTGGATGTCAAGGTCGAGAAGGACGGCTATTATATTTCTCCACGTAATCAACACAGCTTCCTTTATGTCAACCACCCCGCCGGTAAGAACTTTCGTGGTGATTCCGCTGAACCGGTCGTCTTTCGCCTTTGGAAAAAAGGGGCAGGCGTTCCTCTTATCAAGAGATACGACAAGTTCGGGCTTCGTTCCGATGGAACGACGGTTCCTATAGATTTAATGCGAGGCACAACCAACGGGCCTGCTACAGACTTGGTTATAGAATATTGGAGCGGCAACGCTCATAAGGACGAATATAGGAGGTTTGACTGGCGTGTTCGAATAGAGGCACCCGAGGGAGGGCTGACGGATAACGAAGAGGAATTTGATTTTGCTGCCCCGGAAAGAGATTACCAACGATCATATGAGATTGTTCTCTTAAAGACGGCCACGAACTGGACCGATCGCGCATCTCGAAAATTGTTCGTAAAGTTACGAAATGGGGAGATGTACGGAAATATCGAGCTTACAGTCATGACAGGAGCCGAGCGTGAGGCCCGTCTCTACATCGACTCTCAGATCAATCCTGCTGCCTCCCGCAATTTGGAGCCTGACCCTAGTCTTCTCTTCCGTGATTTGGAGTCCTACAACGCGTACATGGCCAAGCAGAAGCAAGCGACGAAGTGAGGTTAACAGCAGCTTCTTCGCCATCACGCGCCAACGGTTGACTTCCCGAACGGGGAGGATAAACCTTGGGGGAACGACAGTTCCGATAAAGAGATAAGTTCAATCCGGGACTTGGAAGATTTCGCCCAGATGGAAATCGACGTAGATGCAGCGACGCTAGAGTTGATTACCAACTACAACTACAAAGTGGCACTGGTATCCACAGGGCCGCAGTTGAACGTGTTCCCGGCCTATGAAGCGGGCAGCACGTACCTGACAGATACCAACACTGCCAATCATCAGTATGTTGGGGGTTCAGTGGTTTGTGATGTGTCTTGCTATTATGTCCCGGCGGATCCGCCTTCACCCTACGGCATCGCCCAAGACTTGAACAACCTTACGATCACGAATCTGCAGAATTACTTCCTATTTGAGGGCAAGAGCGCCGGTACTGGACAACTGCGAGTGGAAATTCGTAACCCGGTCGGAATGGCTGTCTCCAATGACACGGCGAAGATCGAAATCAAAGACATCAAGAGCATGTACCAGCGTGTCGTCGCGACAATCGATACATCTATTCCGAACAACACGATAGGAAGCTGGACTTTGGTTCCCGGATTTGTTCCAAGTCCTGACGAGACTGCCCATTATATTGTGCACGTGCATGGTTGGAACAACAGCGTCTGGCAGAAAACGTGTTATGCTGAGACGATGTTCAAGAGGCTTTACTGGCAAGGGTACAATGGAAGGTTTGTCGCTTTTCAATGGCCTACTTATACCACTTCCTGGCTGCTGCCTCCATCGGCTGGTCACTACAATAAGAGCGAGTATCAAGCGTTCAAGAGCGGCGAGGTGTTGGCGGACTATTTAGACCAGATTTATCAATTTTCTCCTGGGATTGCAGTTCATCTTTGCGCACATAGCCAAGGAAACATTGTTGTTGGCGAAGCTCTGACCCTTGCTGCTCCCGGACGAGCAACACACTACGTGTTGACGGAAGCTGCTGTACCTGCACATTGCTACGATGTGGATCCCACCGGGGTGCTCGATTTCGGCGAATTTACTCAAAAAGAGCTGGAGGATCCCACCCCAGATACGTATCGAGGATCGTTTACCAGCATTGAGACAGTGCTTGGAAAGAAGGCCGTCAATTTTTATAACCCCCTCGATCCCGCGTTTACAGTTTGGTTTCGTCTAAACCAGCTTAATTTTAAGCCCGACAGACCGACTTACTACTATGATATGGGAAGGGCGTACTACTCTCCGTCTATGCCTGACCGTGAGGTGACTGATCCATTCGAGCTAATGTCGCATGTAGCTCGACCGCGATCTCATGCAATTGCGGTTACGCCCGGCATGGTAGGCGTGGTAGAGGAGGGACTAAATCTCCACAATAACGAGACCTTGAATTTCGGATCTCAGATAATAGATCATAGTGGTCAATGTAATTATGACTTCATCAGGACTATTCCGTTCTATCATGAACTGATGCGTCAGTTCGAACTTGGTCCTAGATTATGACACAGAAGAATAAATCGTTGCTGCTAACTGCAATCCTGATTGTACTGGCGACCATAATTGTTTGGCTATTGCTGCCCAAACGCAAGTTGCCGTTGCCTGGCTCAACCCCCAGAAAACTGAGCGGGGCGTCTGAGGCTGTAAGTTCAATATCAACGCCGAACTCCAAGAGGCACGAACCAGAAACTAGGTCTGAGCATGCAAGCGTCTCTGAGGAACAGGCGGAGCAACAGAAGGCGAAGATAATCAAGCAGGCGATGGAGCGCGAGCAGGTTCCCCTGGACTTCTTCGGGCGAGTAGTGGATGAAACAGGGCAGGGCGTAGCTGGTTCGGTGGTTCAGGTCAGCTCATCACATTTCGATCTCCTGAGACCAGATGATCTGTCCTTGGGCGGCGAGAAACTGACCGTACAAACAGATTCGCAAGGAGATTTCTCCATAAAGGGTCTTCGCGGATACAGTTTGGTCATCCGCGTGGGAAAGGAAGGTTACTTCACCTCTTCGAGGAATCCATCTGGGTTCAATTATGTTGGCGATCCTAAGCTGAATTTCAGGGCGGATCCACAAAAGCCAGTAATTTTCCGGCTAGTGCAAAAGAAGGGGGCTGAGCCTTTGCTTTATCATCGGTACAAGGCCTACAAGCTACCGCACGATGGAAACCAGCTTTTTGTCGACCTTGTCACGGCGCGAACAAACAGTCCTGATCCGGACTTGAAGGTGCAGCTTTGGACCGATGAGAAGAGCAAGGACTCGAATTTTCGTTATGATTGGAGGGTAAAGGTCGAGGTAATTGACGGGGGCATACAAGAAAGTCAGGAGGAGTTCGACTTTATCGCGCCAGAAACAGGATATAGTCCGTTTGTCGAACTCGAGTACCCAAGATCTCTTGGAGACAATTGGAAACGTAATACGCGCAGAAAATTTCTGCTGAAACTTCGCGGGGGCCGGATCTACGGGCGGATGACTTTTGGCGTCGTTCCCGGAGGCGAGCGCTTTTGCGAGGTCGAAGCTTGGCTCAACCCATCCGGCCCCCGCAATCTGGAGCCTGATCCGAATCTGCAGTTTTCTAACTCGGATGCCTACAACGCGCACATGGCCAAGCAGAAGCAAGCGACGAAATGAGGCAGGCAGCCTACTCCGTCACGACTGACGCGCCAACGCTCGACTTCCCGAACGGAGAAGATAAACCCAGTGGCAACGACAGTTCCGACAAGGAAATCAGTTCAATTCGTGACCTGGAAGATTTCGCGCAGATGGAGATTGACGTGGATGAAGTCACGCTAGAGCTGATCACCAACTACAACTACAAAGTGGTGCTGGTGTCGACAGGCCCACAGGTAAACGTGTTCCCTGCCTACCAAAGCGGTAGTGTTTATCTGACAGATCCCGATGTCGCCAATCATCAGGCTCGGGGAGGAACGGTGGTTTGTGACGAGCTATGCGTTTATGTTCCCAGTTATCCGCCTCCCCCCTGCAGCATCGCTCAGGACCCGAACAACCTGACGATCACGAACTTGCAGAACTACTTCATCTTCGAGGGCAAGAGTGCTGGTGCTGGACAACTACGAGTGGAAATTCGCAACCCAGTCGGAATGGCCGTTACAAACGATGCGGCGAAGGTTCAGATTCAAGACATCAAGAGCCTGTATGAGCGAGCCAGAGCGATTAATGTAACCTCTGGCAAGCCGCCGAGTGACTTGGTCAGTCAGTGCAGCGGGATAAGCACAACGCCCGGGATGCCGAACGAAACAGAGCAAGTCATCATTTTTGTACACGGCATCAACAACACCGTCTGGGATTACGAGAACAGCAGCGAGACAATGTCTAAGCGCCTGTACTGGGCCGGCTATCACGGACGATTTGCCGCCTTCCGGTGGCCCTGTGCCTACTTGTGGCCGACAACTTGGAACCCATTTCAGTTCAACAAAGGCGAGTTCTATGCGTGGAAATCTGCAACGGCCCTGAAGGATTACCTAACTTACCTCATGAGCCGTCCGGACTTGGCCGGCTACGCGATTGACATCCTTGCTCACAGCCAGGGTAATATCGTGGCTAGCGAAGCTATCGTGCAAGGAGCAACCTTTGATAATTACATCCTGACGCAAGGAGCTGTTCCCACCCATTGTTACGACACCAATGCGCCGTCACTGCAAAAGCTCTTGGATGCCGACGTCATCAGGCACACGCCGTTTAACGCCGTCAATGGCGGCTATCAC
>Ga0153915_10006507_pt1 | contig 10963 bp, 9 predicted proteins | sample Opewatmetagenome_2_FD_107003 | JGI IMG/M metagenome (GOLD analysis project Ga0153915, IMG submission 107003) | Freshwater wetland microbial communities from Ohio, USA - Open water 3 Core 3 Depth 3 metaG | ecosystem: Environmental > Aquatic > Freshwater > Wetlands | place: USA: Ohio, Lake Erie...
ATACCCCAGACAGAAGCCCTGTGGTGGGGCTCTCAGCCCTCGTGTGTCGCAGACTCTAGACTTTGACATCGCACCTGTCGTTGACCGTGACATCCGTGCTATCAGTATCCATACCCCTTCAGGTCAGGGCTTTGCAGTAGCGCGAAGAGGGCTTACTGTTAGCATGGTCACTAGATCAAGGTTTGACCATTTCTTGCTTCACATGGCCGAGGACGCAGGTGTAGAAGTGCTTCAAGATGCGAAGGTTGTTGGCATAGAGCGAACAAGAGATGCAGTGCGTGTCCTCTGTCCGGGTGACTCCCACAGGTCACACATCCTCATCGGGGCAGATGGTGTGAATAGCATTGTTGCCCGCGCGACCGGTATCCGCGATAGTTGGCCATCTGACAGAGTTGGCCTTTGCATCTCAGCAGATGTGCCCATGGACCCATCTGAGATCCAGAGGATTACAATGATCCCAGAAGAGGGCAATGAGCCTGCAATGCACATCTACTTCGGCGCAACAAGCTGGGGCTATGCATGGTGCTTTCCCAAGAGAAACAATATCAGCATCGGGGTCGGATGCAGGATGGACAGACTTACAGATCTGAGGAGAGAGTGGACTAGGTTCATTGGAAGACTTGAGGCAGACGCCGGAGTCGAAATCAGCCTGCCAAGAACGAATGTGCACAGAGTGCCGCTGGGTCCGCCCCGCTGGAAACTGGTCACCCCTAGGACAATGCTCGTGGGAGACGCTGCTGGTCTGGCGTCGCCTATCACGGGAGAAGGGATATTCTACGGAGTCAGTTCAGGGCTGTTGGCAGCTGACACGGCAGTAGAAACTGTCAAGACTCGCAGTCTGAAACTCATACTCACGTACGAACAGAAGATATGGAATTTGCTGAAACCCGAATTCGATGTGTTGAGGTTCGTTGCCGAGAAACTCTATGGGTCAAAGAGGACACTAGAGACTGTGTGCAACGTCGCCGCTGCTGACCAGATAGTACGTGACCTGATCGTCGACTTGGTTATCGGTGCCAAGCCTCCACAGTCTGTGAAGAACCGCTTGCTGAAACAGATGCTCATACATCACCCACTGCAGGCCATCAAGATAGGGTTGGGGTGAAAGGGAGGAGTATCATTCACCGCTGGTTACCTTTGGGCCTTCTGAGTTGCCAAGTTCAATCCTCATCAGGTCTCGGGCCAAGACAGTTTCAGGAAAGATACCACGTGCCTCAGCAAGAATCGGCGACCCGTCACCATATCTCGGGCTGTAGTGAGTTAGTGCCAACATATGGGCTCTTGATTCCAGTGCAATTCGTGCTGCCCCTGCGGCAGTCATGTGACCTCTCTCGGTTGCCATTTGTGAGTCCTCTGATGTGTACATAGCCTCACAGATTAGTAGGTCTGCGCCCGTTGCCGCCTCACTGAGAGCTCGACAGGGGCGAGTGTCTCCCGAGTACACAATCTTCAAGCCAGGTGGTTTGGCAGTAGTCACATCAGAGGGCGACACCGTTCGTCCGTCCTGAAGCTTCACATCTTCTCCTGATGCCAGTGCCCTCCAGAGAGGCCCTCTTGGGACATCAAGCTCTAGTGCTCTGTCTGGAAGAAATGTCCCAGTGGGCCGCTGGTACACGATCTCATACCCAAAGGCAACCACCCTGTGGTCCACCTCAAAGGCGCTGACAGTTATATGTTCAGAGTGGAAGACTGGACCTTTCTCAATCTTGTAGACCACGGACTCGAATGAAGTACCAAGATGAATTGTCTGCTGATTGACTCTGACATACTCAATGAGACCCTCGGGGCCGTATATCGCGAGAGGCCTTGTGCGCCCCAACAGTGAAAACCTGAGAAGCAGCCCGGGAAGTCCAAGCACATGATCAGCATGCATGTGTGTGATGAAGACCGAAAGCCTGTTGTTCACACCTATGCCGGCTCTACCAAGTTGTCTCTGGATGTCTTCCCCAGCGTCGAAGAGAAGAACCGAGCCACCGCACTGTACCGCAATGGCTGGCAGGTTCCTACCCTCGGTAGGCATCGAACCGCCAGTTCCTAGGAAGATCACATCCAGCATGGGAGCGCCTTGTATACAACTGCCCATCGGGTCGCAGATATTGCTTGTGCCTCGACGTGATTCAAGCCAAGTCTATGGGCAATGACACATCATCGACTTCACGACGCACGATACTGTATGGCCGCACGTCGAAGAAGTCACCGCGACTCCATTTCCAAGTCCCGGACCTGCGATCAAACATCGATGCCATCGAAACAAAGCCCTCGGAGCCACTCGAAACGACATGTGCTGAATGATCTTCTACGTGACTGAGCTCAGAGCTCAGCACCCCGACCACTACTCTGCCGACCCCTCTGGGGACAGCAGCAAGCAGTAGGACACGCTCCTGCGAAGCATCCTCGATGCTGCACACCCTCGAAACGTATGTGACTGGAAGCATAGACCATGCTGGGAGCACATCACCTGCAAGATCCGGAGGCAGTATCACTATGACACGCTCACACAGAGTAGGCACTTGTACTCGTGGTCGAGGGAGGATGATTCCGCTGTTCAGGATCTGCTGTCGCTTCCGAAAGGCTGTGCTTTCAGAGAGTCCAGTCGAAACGACAATCTCGTTTGCGGTCTTCATGAAGTTGTCACGTAACTGGTCAATGATTGTGAGATCGGCAGGGGTGTAACTCACTCTTGGTTGCAGCGACAGTGCAGAGTCCCCTAGGACAATGGGCGACCCTCCGCCTCGAAGCATGAGCCGAAAGTGGATGAGATCAGGTTCCCACGAGCTTGTTCTTGCGTTGAGGTACAGGTCCGAGAAGCCTAGCTTACCTGCAGACAGACGCCACACGAAGATGCTCTCTGCAGCACTCCTTAGCGATTTGACAAGATGGAGAAGATTGGCGGTCTGTTCGCGGGCGACGACTGCCACAAGATACGCTGTGGGAGAAGACCCGTCAACAAAGAGCGTCTTCTCTATATAGGGTCCACTCAGGACTAGCTGGGGGGATTTCATGACCAAGAGGACCCTCTCAAGACCCATTGAATCAAGATTCAGGGACCCTAGCACCCGGAATATACCGCATTCGCGGAGTCTTTGGTGCGCCCGTCTCGCCTGAGGGTAGCTCAGCCCTACTTTCAACGCAAGCTCATTCAGAGCTAAGCCAGGTGATTCGGTTGCACCCTTTATCACTGCGACCTCAGTTTCGCTCAATCGGGAAGCATTCCGATTCCACAGATCGATAGCTAAAGACATGAGATCAGACTGCGTTATTATTGACACGCCACCCATATCGATTACTTCTGCCAGTCGCTTCGTGAGAGCTGAGTACATGCTCCCACGAAACGTCTTCGTCATTGTCCTCAGATGATCGGTGTCAGGACCGTCTTGGAAGACTTTAGCATCTTGACCGTCCTCAATCTCATGCACAACTTCGAGAACAGCCTTGGCGGAGGGCGACAGTTTCGCTTCGATGATCGTGTCGTCCTGCATGCTAGGCATGGCCATCGTGTCCTCGTGGATGATCCCTTACGTGAGGATTCAGTTCCACCAGTTCTGACAGAGACTTATGATATAAACAGCGATGAGAATCCTACACTCTTCGTATGGACTGCGAGTCGGAGTAAAGCGAATCGAAATAAGCGCCAGCCATCGCTGCGAACACAGCATGGCTGGAGTAGACGCCCAAGAACTCTCTCTCCTCCTCGGGTCCGGCAAGCATAATCAGCGTCTGTCTGCCGTCCACAACGAGACCTGCCCCAAACACTCTGTCGCGGGTTCGAACCTCGAAGTTCTTGGGGATGAGTTTCCGGGCGGAGCCGGTAACGTGAGATGTGAGAACGTACACTCGTTCTGCCTTTGTCTGCAACACACGCCCGGCTACTGATACGGCGTCATTCTCCTCTAGGTCGAAACTGGGAATGGACAGCTTGATCTCATCCCTCGCTGAGTTCACCATCTCGATTGCCTTGGCCAACACTGCTGCTCTTCCGTGCATCACCCAGACGTCCTTCGGGCTGGCGTGACTCTCTCGTTCGAACCTGGGCTGAAGCTCGTCGACCACAGTCTTGCTGGACCTCTCAATCTTGTCTTCCCAAGCCAGTCGTACGAGGCGCACGACCTCCGTGGGTGCTTTCGCAGTGTAAAGAGTGGGGCGGCCTCGCATGACTTGGATGAAGCCCTTCTCCTCCAGCCTGCCAAGGACATCATATATCCTCGAGTAAGGTACCCTAGACTTAGTGCTCACCTCCGAAGCCGACATCTGGCCTCCCTCTACAAGCACAAGATACGAGCTCGTTTCGTAGTCGGTAAGACCAAGATCCTTCAAAGCCCTCAATGTGGTCTCGCTGACAGACATCTAGGACACCATCGGAAACGGGTCTGTGCACTGTCTTAAGCGTTGCTAACGGAGTCCATCATACCACTCTAAGAATGAACTGAACGCACGTGTTCTGTGGGAAACAGCCACCTTCTCCGAGAAGCTCATCTCGGCATACGTCCTTGTTTCGCCCTCGCACACAAAGATTGGGTCATATCCGAAGCCCTCCTCTCCTACGGCGATAAGCGCTATGTGCCCCGGCATCTCACCCACGAATGCCTCAAGATGTCTTCCATCAGAATAGGCGACTGCAGTGATGAAGCTGGCTCTTCTGTCGGTGACATTCTCCAACAATCGTAGTATCCCTTTGTTGCCGATAGTCTTCTGGACAAAAGCCGCGTATGCTCCCGGGAAGTCATTCAGCGCACTGATGTACAACCCAGTGTCATCAACGACGAGGGGCCGTTTGATTGCCTTGTACGCCGCCTTTGCAGCTTCTAGTGCTACGACCACCACATCATCAGACCGGACCTCGAGTTTCTCCAGTGGAGAAGTTTCTAGCTTTATGCCATGGTTCTCGAACAAGGGTCGGACTTCTGTCAACTTGTGCTGGTTCTGAGTGATGATTACCAAGCTACCCTTTGACGAATGCGAGGACGTCTTTCATCACCTTGTATGAGCTACGTGTCTTCTCCAAGTCGAACATTCCAGTACCGTTCCACATTATTATATGTTGAAGGCCCTGCCGTGCATATTCCTCAAGCATCCCCACAATCGCATCGGCATTGCCAGACATATAGAACTCACGCAGCACTTTGTCCGGCACTTGATCTATCGCGTGCAGAGCTGCCTCACGACTGATGTCCATTGGTACGTAGTCACGAAGCGGGTAGAAGTCATCTCCGAATGGATGAGTAAACCCCAATCGCTTCCACTCGCTTCCGGGATAGAGAAGAGCAAACGCTTTCGCGAGAGGTGTGTGCATCATGCGATCACACTCTGCCGGGTCATCATCCAGTATGCACCAGTTCCACAGTGCTGCAGTGAACTGGCCAGTCCTGTTGAGCTTCTTCCTGTACCGCATTATCTCTCTGAGCCGTGCACCGTAGTCTACGGGACGAAGTACTGTAGGCAGCCAACCATCACCAAACTCGGCGGCAACCGAGAGCATCTTCGGGCCATGTGCGGCAATCCACATCTGTGGAGGCTGACCCTCAACCGCAGGTCGCAATGACATGACCGCGTTTCTTAGCTTGTAGAATCTGCCATCATAGTCAAACGGCTCCTGAGTCGTCCATATCTTTCCAATTATCTTGAGTGCCTCCCGCAGACGGGTCACTTGACCAGAGTAATCCAGCCCATAGGGCTTGACGTTCTCGATCTCGCCAGCCCCGATTCCCATTACGGTGCGGCCGTGACTGATATGGTCAAGCGTCAAGAAGGTCTGTGCAAGAAGCACAGGGTTTCTGCGAATTGGCTCAGTCACACTTGAGATGAGTTTGACTCTCTCTGTTACTGCGGCACAGGCCGCCATTATTGTGCTCATCTCATAATAGGTATGAGGAGATGGTTGAACCAGTGCCAGTGGTGTTATGTCTGGCGTCCAGATGCTCTCAGGCACAAAACCGGCGAAGTGATCTGGAAACGCCATGCTGTCATAGCCCAAGGTGTCAATGAGCTTGGCATTCTTCAGGGCGTTATCCCAAGGAGGTAGGAAGGGCCCCGGGCTTCCTATCTTGAGAAGACTCAGGTCGACCATTCACTTCCACCTCTCAGCGAAGCAGATGAGAGACTTCTTCACCTTCTCATAGTCGCCAATTCGCATGAACTCGTCAATCCCATGGAAGTTGGTATCGTCAGCAATGGTGCCAAAGCATGCCGTGGGTATTCCGACCTTCACGAAGTAGTGTCCGTCATTCCCTCCAAGATCTGCAGCCAAGGGGATACTCGGGCCCACCACTTCTTTCACAGCGGCATGCCATGCCTTCATGAGCCTGTTGTTGGGGTCTGAGCCCCAGCCGCTTGCCTTCGTCTTGATTTCCAGTGTGGCTTCAACGGAGGTTTCTTCTTTGGCCTTCTCGAAGAACTCTTCTAGGTTTCTGGCAACGTCATCAGGATTCTCCTCCGGAATCAGCCTGCAATCAAATGATATCTCAGCTTTCCCGGGTATGACATTCGTCTTTGTGCCAGCATGATAGACTGTGATTGAGAACCGCCCCCATAGGTTCTTGTACGGACTGCCAGGAGGAGCAGGGAGCTTCGACTCAACCTTACGTCGGACATCTACATAATCCAACATGACATTGAGTAGTGGGAGAGACAGATGGATGGCGTTGTTGAATGCAAATGGATATCCTGCATGTCCCTGAGTACCATGCACTGTGATGGTGCCTGACACGATGCCGCTGGCTCCGATGCTCACGTACGCGGGTCCAGAGTCGACCACCAATGCGAAGTCACCCCTGATCTTTGGAGGACCATTTACGAGGTAGTCAATCCCCCACTCGCCCCCAATCTCCTCGTTGGGAGAGATGAGTATCTTCCAGTTCACCTTGGAGCTTCGTTTCTTGATGAGCTCCCGAGCAGCACTCACTGAGGCCACAATGTTCCCCTTGTTGTCAGTCACTCCGCGACCATAGGCCTTGTCACCTTGGACCGTCAGTCTGAAAGGTGGCCGAGTCCATGAAGCCGCATCGCCAGCTGGGACTATGTCATAGTGAGTGCACAGCAGTATCGTCTGCTTGGCTCCTGCATCTAGCGTTGCGACGACATTTGGTTGAGATATGCCATCGTGTTTCGAGTCGAAGACGTCGACCTTGAGACCTGCCTCTTCACAATACCTCTTGATGATCCTGGCACACTCAACATAGTTCTTCTTCGGTTCAGTTTCGGTGTCCAGCTCAACAATCTCCCTGAGGAAGCTCTCTTCCCACTTGTCCATCTGGTATCAGCTCTGCACAATTTCTGCCCAAGTGTCAGGTCGAGCCCTTAGATTAGCGTATCGCCCGACACTCATCTCTGACAGTTCTGGCAGTAGTTAGTCTTGAAACGGTTGGCTGTGACCTCTGATATTCGTCCCCCACACAGCGGGCAGATGCCGCCGCCCTTTCCGTGAATCATCAGAAAGTCGCGCTTCTCTGGTCCAAGATCAATAAGACTGCGAGTCGAGAGCATGTCACGGTATCGGCCGAGAACACTTCTCATGGCAACGTAAAGACGCTCCATCTCGCCATCATCAAGTGACCCACGTCTACGAAATGGGAGTATGCCCGCGTAGAGGAGTATTTCGTCAGCATAGGCGTTCCCGATGCCCTTCACGAAACGCTGGTTCTGAATCACGTTCTTTGTCTGTCCGTGAAAGCTGCGTATGTGCGTTCTGAAGCTCTCTAACGTCAGCTCGGGATCTAGAGCAGATGGTCCTCTACCTATGAAACCTGCAACCTGCTTGTAGTCGCCACCCGAAACCAAGTACACGCGACTCATGAACTTCCTATCATCGTACCAGAGAGTCGGACCGTCAGTTGAAACCGAGAGCACATCTGACTTCAGCGGTTTTCTCGGGCGGGTCGAGATGCGGAAGCGTCCAGTGAGCATTGGGTTGATCACTATCTGAAGTGAGTCACTCATGCCCGCAATGATGAACTTGCCGTCGGCGTCGAAGGATTGGAAAACCTTACCTGTTGGCAGCCCTTCAAACCGTTCCACAGTTGTGCCATGGATGACCAAGTGGTTGTGGACGGACAGACCCCGTATGGTCTTACCTGAGAACGCTTCAGTCAGCCTTTGTGCAATCGCCTCCAACTCGGGAATTTCGGGCATGGAATCGGTCACCAGATAGGTCTGAATCTTCCAAGCCAAAAGGAGGTTCGCACGGATATAACTTAACAGTCTCCTCATACAACCCGTATCCTCATGCCCGAACCGATAGTATTCCATGTTCAGAAAGGTAAGCTCGTCAAGGTGCCGGAACCAGGCACGTTTGGACGTGGTGACTGTTACCTGATTGATGCTGGTGCCACTCTGTACGCTTGGGTTGGCCCGAAGTCCTCAGTCGACGAACAGTTCATGGCTGCCGCCGAGTCTGTCTTCAGGGACACAGAGAGGAAGGGCCAAGCTAAGTTGGTGCGCATAGAGGGTGGCAATGAGCCACCAGCGTTCAAGGCGCTCTTCAAGAAGTTCCAAGTCACAGACCAAGACACGGAAGGCATCCTGAAGAAGGTGCAGCTTCAGAAACACGAATACAAGCTCTGGCGAGTGAGCAATGTCAAGGGCCAGACCTTCTTCACCGAGGTTCCTCTCAAGCGTGCATCACTCACCACTGATGATGTGTTCATCCTTGACACGTGGGACGACATCTACGTCTGGCGTGGTAGCAAGGCCAGTGCTCGTGAGAAGCTGGATGGAACAATAATCGCTCGCAGCTACGATGCGGAGCGAGTTGGACATCAGGACATAGAAATCATTGACGAAGGCGACGAGCCGGCAAGCTTCAAGAAAGTTCTGCCTTGAAGCCATCAGTTCAGTGGGTCATCGACTCGGCACTCAGGGTCACACTAACCTGTAGTGACCTGTTCGAGGCTCATAGATGACCCCTTCATCTTTCATGGTCATCAGACTCTCAGCGGCTATGTGTTTCTCCACTCCTGCCTCGCCTGCGATTTCTTCAAGGGTGGGCCCAAGAGAACCTGTCGTGCCAAGATCAAGTTTCTTTAGTGCACGAAGCACTTTCGTGTTGAATCTGTCAACCTTGCTTTCTCGACCCCATCTAGTCTCTGTAGCGGTCTTCAGTTCAGCTAGCTCGATAAACTCCTTCAGAGCGGGCTCCAGCACCTGATCCCATGACTGCTTCAAGTCAGCACTGGTGACACTGTCATTCCACTCTGTCCTAGCTGTCGATCGTGCAATCCTCACGACACTGAGAGGTCTACCAAGGACGTCCGCATCAAGAACATGTCCCCGGGCAAGAGCCGAGTCCTCAAGGCCGAAGCTGTCCCGGATGAACTCCAAGCGCGATAGAACATGTTTGGTGCTTGACTCGACTGACCGCTGAGAAACACTTGGCGTGAGAAGCTGATATGTTATTGCCGACTTCGTGATGGGAAGCATTAGCTGAGAGGGGTCGGAACTCTCAACCCAGAAGTCCTCGGATGCTATCGCCAAGGGAACGTCTGGGAGTGCTGCCGTCCCAGCGTCTGTCAGAGCACCCAGAGACAGTTCCCTGAAGTCGAGTGGGTCCGAGCGGTCTATGCAGATGCACTTCATCCTTGGTTCGGAGGTCTTACCTATCTCTATTCGCCACAGTTTCGGCATAGTCACGTCGATCCCTTTGACAGTCCGATGTGCCGCGTACTTACCTCTGAGAGCTGGAGGCAAGATCCTGTGAATAAAGCCTAGAAACCTCTTGACTTGAGCTTCGGATGTGACTGCTTGAATCCCTGTGGTAAGACCTCCTACTGCTCCTTGGTACGCTGGACTTGATGCAAAGAGTCGAGCAAAGACCCTCTTACTGGCCTCGGCCATTCCAACATGCTCAAACAGCATATCTGACAGCTCTTTGAGATTCATTGGGGGAGTAACCATGTTCAGAAGGTCAATCGGCTCAGTTTCAATGCTGTCTGCGAGAACCGCCCGTACAGCACTCCGGCTGTGATATTCTGGAGATGGTGCTGCGATAGTTCGTCCGGTGACGTCGGCAAATGAGCCATCTGACGGCACCTGTTTCAAATCGGCAAGGACGACGAATACCCCCTCAATCAGCCAAGGACTGGGAGTTAACATGACCATAGATGCAACATTAGTGTGGTGTACGAAACCCCGGTAATGATACCTCTGGCCGCCCACCCTCTCACAAAAGCCCCTATGAAGAGTCAGCTCCCAGCCCGCCAGTTCGGCACCGAACTGTCTCTCGAACACGTCACTTCGACCCGATGTGTCCGATAGCCGGTCATGACGGAAACCGTGCCTTAGCAGTATGTCATTTAGGTCCATGTTCATTTCACCACGCACTGGTTCGTCAGGGTGGGTGTCCGCTGACATCATTCTTGTGAACGAGTCACACTCTCGTCATCCTTCAGACCACGAAGAAATTCTCTATGAGCTTGAGGATACTCCCGAGCTAGGTCTTCAGTCGATGGTAGCCGCTGGCTGTAAGGCTTGTATGATTCGCCGGGTCTTGCCATTTGGATTTCGGTTTCAATCAGTGGTTTCAGTTTCCCATTGACCTCGAAGCCAATGAAGTGTCTCCAGTTCGACTTCGCTGCAACTGCGGTCGTTCCGTTTCCCATGAAGGGGTCCAAGACAACGTCACCGGGGATTGATGAGAAGTCAATACACCGGGCCACTACTTTGACAGGTAGTCGAGTCCCATTCTTTGCTTGGCCAATGCGATAGGGCCGCTTTATCCGCCAGACATCCTCCGGGTAGTGCTCAAACTTGTTGAAGAAGTATGATTGCGAGTTTCTCAGGAACAGTAGAATGTGATAATGGCTGCTGACCAGCTTTCTTCTTGTGTAGACCCCAAAGGGATAGTGCCAAATGATGTGGTTCAGCAGTGTGAAGCCGGCCTCTCGCCCAGTCCTGAGAACAGACTCGAGATTGTTCCACCCACTGAACACGTATGCTGATCCATTCGATTTCAGGACTCTCGGAAGCTCACGGA
>Ga0153915_10006508_pt1 | contig 10963 bp, 11 predicted proteins | sample Opewatmetagenome_2_FD_107003 | JGI IMG/M metagenome (GOLD analysis project Ga0153915, IMG submission 107003) | Freshwater wetland microbial communities from Ohio, USA - Open water 3 Core 3 Depth 3 metaG | ecosystem: Environmental > Aquatic > Freshwater > Wetlands | place: USA: Ohio, Lake Erie...
ATTTTTCCAGGGCGGCATCAAAGACCCGGACCGCGGCCTTCCAGATGTCCGGCCCGACTCCGTCCCCTTCGATGAAAGGGATGATCGGGTAATCGGGAACCTCCAGCGTCCGATCTGGGAGAATTTTTATCTTCTCTGGAGCAGAGGATGAATTCATCTATTTCACCTCCAGCCCCTCCCCCCTTGGGAGATTGTATCGCAGGGTCATGCGAGGGAGTGAAACAACCGAAGCAATCCCGCTGAAGCCGGATTGCCACGCTCCCCCGCCAGGGCGGGGTCGCTCGCAATGACGAAGAGGGATAAGGACCCAGTCTCCCATAGAGGGAGGGAAGGGGTGGGAGCTGCAGTCTGCCAACCCAAATCCGCAATGAAAAGGTTCTGCTCAGGATAGATCATGGTCCTTCCCGCCGATGGTAATGAAAAAGCGGTTTTCTTTTTCATCATGCCGGATAAAAGGGAACAGCAGTTGATATGCGCCGCGCGAGAAGCGAGCTTCAAACTCCCCGGAGCGAACGCGGCAATAGGGGACATTCTCCGGGCCGATGCGCAGGGTTTCCTGATCCAGCGGCTCCCGCGTCTCATCATTCAGGTGGAGCCATACAGATTTCAGCTCCCCACCGTCCGCGAGGATGAATTCCAGGGTCCTGACCACGAAGGGGGCGTCTTCCACTTCAACGGGGCATTGCTCCCGACCAATCCGCAGAATCGTCCCCCCCGACTCGTCGCGGGCCAGGTTGCGGGAGAAAAGAAGATAGGTCTTGCGATGGGTAATCTCTTCGTCATCAAAAAACCAACGTCCCTCCTTATCGATTCTCAGGGGAGATTTGTTCATTTGCCGATACAGAACTGGGAAAAGATGCGGTCCAGAATTTCTTCGGAAGTCGTTTCGCCCACGATTTCGCCCAGGGCTTCGAGAGCCCGCTGCAGGTCCAGAGTGATAAACTCCCAGGAGAGGTTTGCTTCCAGGCTGGCCAAAGCCTGGGAAAGAGCCTCCTGGGCGGCCTCGACGGCCCGCTTGTGGCGGAGGTTTGACAGAATCAATTCGGATGATGATTCCAGCCTGCCGTTCAGGACAACGGTAGAAATCGCTTTTTTGAGGCTTTCAATTCCCGAACCATAGAGCGCGGAGATAGAGACGAGCGAGGCTTCGGGAATTTTCCCCTGCAAGTCTTCCGGGGAGAAGAGCTGAGGAAGGTCATTCTTGTTGATCGCGATGACGGTCTTTTTATTCCGAACCTGCATGACGATTTCCAGGTCTTCGGAGGTCAGAGGCTCAGACCCATCCACGACCCAGATACTCAGGTCAGCCTGGGCCAGGCGTTCGCGCGTGCGCCGTACGCCTTCCTCTTCGATGGCATCCCGGGCAGGCCGGAGTCCGGCGGTATCCATAATCCGCAGGGGGATTCCTTCGATATTGACCATTTCCTCGATGACATCCCGGGTCGTCCCAGGAATGGCGGTAACGATGGCCCGATCTTCCCGGAGGAGGGAGTTGAGCAAACTGGATTTCCCCACGTTCGGCCGGCCGACGATGACCGCGGCGATTCCCTCCCGGTAAACCCGACCTTCTTCATAAGTGCGCAGAAGCGCAACCAGATTGTCCCGGGCATCCTGTAGCTGACCAGCGACTTCCTGTCGAGGGAACTCGGGAACTTCTTCTTCGGGAAAATCGATGCTGGCCTCCAGCGAGGCCAGGAGGGAAAGCAGTCTTTCTTTCATCCGCCCTACTTCCGCGGCTAGCCTTCCGGACCGCTGGCGGTTGGCCAGTTCCAGGGAGCGCCGGGTCTTGGATTGGATCAGGTCGATGACCGCTTCCGCCTGCGTAAGGTCGATCCGGCCGTTGAGGAAGGCGCGCTTGGTAAACTCTCCCGGGTCGGCCAGACGCGCCCCGCTTTCCAGGACCGTCTCCAGGATTTCCTGGAGGACCAAAGCCCCGCTGTGACACTGGATCTCCACCACGTCTTCGCGAGTGTAGGTTTTGGGCTGGCGCATGAAAACCAAAAGAACTTCGTCGAGGCCAGTCCGGTCGCCGGGACGGATGATTTCTCCAAGGTAGAAACGGTGGGAAAGAAGGGGACCCCGGCCCTCTCTCCGGCGAAAGACCCGCCCGGCGATCGCCTGGGCCTGGGGGCCGCTGATCCTCACGATGCCGATTCCCCCCATGCCCAGGGGAGTGGAGATGGCCGCGATGGTATCCCCGAACGATCCATGGTTCATGAGGGTTTCTTTTCGGGGCTAATGACTACCTTCCGGTACAGGCCCGTACCCGTAGACCGGGTGCGTAGGGTTTTGTCGTCTTGCAGGGCCAGATGGATAAGGCGTCGGTCGTGGGCATTCATCGGACTGATGGTTACGGGCCGCCCCAGCCGTTTCGCCTTATCCGCCAGGCGATGGGCCAGCCGGGCCAAGGATTCCTCTCTCCGGGATCGGTAATTTTCCGTGTCCACTACGATGCGTTTTTTGTCTTCGGCGCCCTTATGCACGATCTTGTTGATCAGGTATTCCAGGGCGTCGAGGGTTTGGCCCTTGCGCCCGATGAGCAGGCCGCTGCCATCGCCCTGGATATTCAGGAGGATGCGCTCCGGCTCCTCTCTCAATTCCACGCCGGCCTCCATCCCCAGCAAACCCAGGAGGTCCTGCAGCGTTTTTTTGGCGGTTTCCGCCGCCGCATTGCTGGAAACAAAACCTGCATCCTTTGGCGCAAGGGTGGGAGTGTCTTTTCGCGTCGCCCGAATTTGAGCCCTCTTTGTCCCCACCAGCCCCAAGAACCCGCTGGAGCTGTTCGTAAGCACCTCGATGTCCAATTCCTCCGGTGAAGCTTTTAACTCCTCGCAGGCTTTGTTGATCGCCTCTTCAACCGTTTTGCCTTCCGTTTCGACAGACTTCATGGTATCCCCCGAATCTATCCAGATTGTTTATTGATGTAGATTTGTTGCCCGATGGAGAGCAGGTTGTTGAACAGCCAATAGATGACCAGGCCCGTGGGAAAGGAAAGGAACATGAAGGTAAAAACCACGGGCATGATCAACATCATCTTGGCCTGGGTGGGGTCTCCGGTGGTGGGCGTAAGCCACTGCTGGATAAACATAGAAGCGCCCATGAGGATGGGAGAGATGTAGTAGGGGTCCTGGGCCGAGAGGTCCTGGATCCACCAGTAGAAGGGCGCATGGCGGATTTCGATGGAATAGAGGAGAACCTTATAGAGGGCGAAGAAAATGGGGATCTGGATGGCGATGGGCAGGCAACCGCTCATGGGGTTGACCTTGTACCGGCGGTAGAGCTCCATCATCTCCTTGTTCAGCTTTTCCTTATCATCTTTGAATTTCTCCCGCAATTTGGCCATCTCGGGCTGGAGCTTTTTCATCTCTTTCATGGATTTGTAGCTGATATGCGTGGGCCACCAGAAGAGAATTTTTATGATCACCGTGAGGAGGATGATGGCCAGGCCATAATTTCCAGTGTACTTGTAGAAAAATTTCATGGCATAAAGCATGGGCTTGGCCACCACGTCAAACCAGCCGAAGTCCAGGGCCCGGTCCAGGTCACTGCCGAAGGCTTTGAGGATATCCAGGCCCTTGGGTCCGAGGTACATGGCATAAGATTGGGAGAACTGGGTACCGGGCGGCAGAGACGCTTTGGGCCCGCCCATACGCAAGTCGCCGGAAGTATCGGAGACCTTTTTCAGGATGAGCTCGGTGCCTTCAGACTTCTGGGGAATGAGAGCGGCCAGGAAGTATTTATTCTGGAACCCGCCCCACTGAACATTCTGCGAAAAGCGCTTTTCCTCCTTGAGGTCCTTGATCTCCACCTCGTGGAGCTCTTTCTTCACCAGGGCGGTGAAAGGGGGAACATCCGCTCCCGAACTCCCCCCTGAACCCGGCATACAGGCCATGCCGCCTGAACTCCCCGGGGTGATGAAGATCTTCCCCGACCAGGACAGGAGCGGCCGGCCCTCGAAAGAACGGGAGGAGAGGTTGGCCATCTGCAAATGGATGTCCATCCGGTAGCTATCCGCATAAAAAGTCATCTGCTGGATAAGGCGCAACCCATCCGGGGAATTCCAGGTGAACAGCAGCTCGCCCTTGCTTTTGTCGGGCCCCAGCTTCAGGGTCTCGGTATTCACCTGGAAGACGGACTCGGGGGAGAAAGGGAAATTGGCTTCGGCGATCTCCAGGCCGAAGGGATAACCTCCACCAAGCTCTTCCGTGGCCAGATCGATGGGTTTGGCGCCCTGACCGATCTTATCCAAATAATTTTTTACTTTCCAATCTTTCAGGCGAGCTCCGCGGGTATCGAAAACCGCCGTGTAAAGGGGGGTATCCACCGTTATGTCTTTGCCCGGCTGGACTTTGATCTGCGGGGGAGCATGGGTTGGGGTGGCCGGAGCGGCCCCCGGCTTTTCCTCCCCGGAGACGGCTGGTTTACCAACCTCTTCTTTGACCGTCCCGGCTGGCAGGGCTTTCTCCTGGGCTGGTTTTTCCTTTCCCGTTTCGGGAGGGGCGGGGGCAAAATATTGCTGCCAGAGGACCAGGATGATCAAAGAGATGATAACAGCTATTAGCGCGCGTTTTTCCATGAATAACCTCCGTTCGCTCTCCTCAGTCGCTCCCCCATTTCATCGATGACGAACTGGACCCGCTTCCTGGCGAGGTGGGGGTTTCACCACCGGATCATAGCCTCCAGGGTGAAAGGGCTGGCATTTCAGGAGCCTCCAGACCGCCAAGAGCAACCCTTTAGCCGGGCCAAACCGCTCGACGGCTTCCAGGGCATAGGCAGAGCACGTCGGCGCAAAGCGGCAGGAGGAAAAGGTCAGCGGGGAGAGGAAATAGCGATAAAATCGAATGAAAGCAAGGACGATTCGAGTCAACATCCACAAGTCGAGAGAGCTATCGCTCCCCTAAAATTCCTTTCAGTTCTTCGGACACTTGCCAAAAATTCAAAACGGTGGCGCCCTCTTTGGCCGTGATCACAAAGTCGGAGAACGCCGGAAGCGCCCCTTTATTTTGGCGGAAGAATTCTCGAATTAGCCGCTTTAAGCGGTTGCGTTTTACCGCCGGCCCAACGCGTTTCCCGACCGTGATCCCCAATCTCCGATGGGATAGGCTGTTGGGACAAACGGAAACCCGAAAATGGTCAGTTTGGTATTTCGTCCCCTCTTTGGAGATTCTCAGGAAATCGCCCCGCCGACGAATCCTTTCCTCTTTTCCAAAGGTGTTAAAGCCCATTTCCCGGGGGGTTGGATCTATCCCGATGGGTCGGGTTTCAGTATTGGCTTGCCTCAACCACCAGTCTCTTTCGGCCTTTGGCCCTCCTGCGATTCAAGACTAAGCGCCCGCCCTTTGTGGACATGCGCTTCAAGAAACCGTGGGTTCTTTTCCGGCGAACGTTACTCGGTTGATAGGTCCTTTTCACCGATGCACTCCTGATGTTAGTAAACTATTGTACAGCAAAAAGTCGCCCTTTTTCAAGGTCCTTGCGTTAAGGATTAGGGAAAAGGGGTCAGCGCTCCATAAGAAATTTAAAAATTTTTATTATATGCTTTTCATTTTCGGATGGCAAGATTTAAATTGAGCGGGTAAAATGAGTGACATGACGATCTCCTCCAAATTCGTTGAAGAATTTATTATCCAAGTTGCTTATATTGTACCGGAAATCGGGCAAATATGTACAATGTTTCGGCATGGCCTCGGCCGGATTGCCCGTCCGTCGCCCAAAAAGATAGTGGTCCTTCCATGGGCTAGCTGGATCTCCGCAATGGGGTGTGGGGGAAAGGAGTTTGTCTTTGGAAAATGGGGAAAGCGCCCCTCCAAGGAATTAGGGATTGCTGCTTGTTTTGGCAAGCCCATGGCCTTTCTGCCATCACCAATCGAAAATTGAACGAGATGAAAATGGAAATTAAGAAGCTCTGTTTTTTTGACATGGATCGAACGTTGATCGCTGGGAATTCCGGGGTCTCTTTTATGCGTTACTCTCTACGCCGGAAGAAGACGACCCGCTGGAAAGTGGTCAAGTCCATCTTCGACTATTGGCGATACCGTTTTGACCTCCTGGACATGAAGAAGGCGTATAAGGATTCCCTGCGGCCCCTGGCCGGGGCCCGCGAGGAGGAATTGGAGCAATTCTGCCGGGAGTGGTTCGAGGAAGTACTTCGAGACTTGATCTACCCCGAGGCCCGTGAATGCGTGCAGCTGCACATGGGGCGGGGGGAATCGGTAGCAATCATCTCCAATTCCACGACTTACAACGTTCTACCGCTGGCCCAATGCTTGGGGGTCCCCCACGTTTTAGCCACCCAGCTGGAAGTGCGCGATGGACTCTTCACGGGCAACTATATTGAACCCCTTTGCTTCCGGCACGGGAAAATATTCTGGGCCGAGAGACTCGCGCGGCGGTTGGGGGTTAACCTCGGAGATAGCACTTTCTATACAGACAGCATCACTGACCTTCCCCTGTTGGAGCGGGTGAAATACCCCCGGGTGGTCAATCCGGATCCCAGATTGCGCGCCTTAGCCAGGAAGCGCGGCTGGCCCATTCAGGATTTCCTCCCCGGGAAATCCCGTTCCCTGCCGGGATCCTCCCGGTAACAGATCAAACCCTTGCCCGAAAAGCGCTGATCCTTCGCAGCATAATATTTTTCTTTATGCCCTCAATCAAACACCAGAACTCAGGCATAAAGATACCAGGGATGGCGTCCTCGGGCCAATATCCTTTCCCACTGCAAGTCCACATTTGGGTTGGTCATGATAAACGAAAATAAATATTCTATTTATCATGTATGACGACCTCGTAAAGAGTCTAAAAAGACGTATTTCTGTCATTCCGGCGAACCCCGGATCGGGTCCGGGGCAGGCGCCGGAATCCAGTTATTTCAAATACTTAAAAATTCTCTGGACTCCGGTTTCCACTGGAGTGAGGACTTTTTACGAGATCATCATGGATGACCGAATAAGGCCCATTTCCCCTTAAGAGATTTTTTTAAGTACAAAAAAGCCGTTCTAAGACCGAAAAACGACTCCTTTAAATTACTTGCCTATTTAATTCCGGATGGTTACCAAGGTCCGACCCGAAGAAACCACAAAAAGAAAAGGCACCCGGAAAAGGTGCCTTTTCTCAACTCAACAAATCGATGGCAGATAAATCAGCCTGAGTGGGGGGAAAAGAAAATTCATTATCCGGGCATTCGCCCCTCTCAGAATACCCTTTTTAAGGTGGTTATGGTCTTGCCGGTAACCCAGACGTTAACCTCATCCCCCACGTTGATCCCGGCGAGGTCTTTGGCCGCTTTCTTTCCCACGCTCAGCGCCACCTTTTTTTGCTTCTTCACCCCGTCCTGTTTGATCGTGATTTTCTTGGCGGCAGCATCCATGGCGACCACGATCCCGCCCATCCGGTACATGGCCGGCTTGGCCGGAGCCTCCTTTTTGGCCACTTCCGGTTTGGCCGCTTCAGCTGCTTTCGCGGGCTCAGCTGGCTTGGCCGGCTCAGCCGGTTTGGCTGCTTCCGCCGGTTTCGTTGGCTTCGCCTTCTCCTGGGCAAAGGCTAACCCGGTCAGCGAAAAAGCGAAGATCAGCCCCATCAAAAAGATAGCCAGTTTTTTCATGATCCCTCTTCACCTCCTTTCTTCAAAAAGTCGATGGACAAAAAAGCCTTTTTAAATGATTATTATTCACGATACAATAAGGGGGAAAAAATATCAATGAATTTTTTGGCGGATGACAAGATTCAGAAACTCTGGAGGAAAAAAGCCGGCGAGGTGCCGACTCGGCCCATTGGACAGCGGGGGTTCTCCCGGGGAAGACGTTTTTTCGAGGAATTGGTCCGGGAGGCCGTAGAGGCTCTTCCCCAAGAACTGAGAAATCGCTTGGAGAATGTGGCCATTATCGTCGAGGAAGAACCCCCGGGGCGGACGAGCAAACGGGGAGAAAACAGGCAGGAATTGCTCGGCCTCTACCATGGAATTTCACAGAAGGATAGAGGATTCTGGTATGGGAACGTTCTCCCAGACCGCATCATTATCTACCGCAAGCCCCTGGAGCGCATAAGCGTGAGTTCTCAGGACCTTAAGAAGAACGTTCGCGAGACTGTCGTCCATGAAGTTGGCCACTTCTTTGGGTTTGACGAGGACGACCTGCAGAGGCTGGAAGAAGAGGAATTTTGACGGCCTCGGGAAAAAGCCGCCTTCCGGCGACTTTTGATAAGAACATCCCTTTTGAGAACTCGGAGTCAGCGGAAAGGACAGGTGCAAGGGGTCGTTGAGCAGAGAGGACATACTTGGGGGTATTTTTTTAGGAGTTCGGATTCCAGGTCAATATTCATAAGGTTGGCCATGGATACCAGCCAAGCAATGACGTCCGCCATCTCACTGCCTATCTTTTCGTGTTCTCCCCGTCGGTAAGATCGGATGAGCTCTCCTACCTCCTCTAAGAGCCAAAGAAAAGTCTTATCCAAGCCTCGCCGGGAATCCCTCTGAAAATAAATTTCCCGGATCAAGCCTTGAAAGGCGCTCACTTCCACGTCCACCCCCCAAAGAAATGTTTCATTCTTTTGACCCTCCGGCCCATCCCCTGCCTAACTTCCTATTCTTGACCCTCCCGCGATCGAAATCATACTTCTCTGGCCCGTTTCCGGCGGCCATGACAAACCTGCGGGCACCTCCCCTTGGAAATCACTGCGGGGATCTTCACCATCTTTAACCGGGCAGATTGAGCGAGGGGAGAAGGGAATAAACTCAGACACTGGGTTCGGAACTCAGCTGGATCAACTCCTGCACGGCGCGCCCCAAGGTCTGCCGGTCCTCTACGTTTAGGATCTTAACGTCGGGGTCTATTTTGTTGATCAAACCGTTCAGTACTTTTCCCGGGCCGATCTCCACAAATATCCCGACTCCATTTTGAATCATCTTCTCTATGGAATCTTTCCAAAGCACGGGTCTAAAAATCTGGTCCGTCAATTCATTTTTGATATCCATCGGGTCGGCAATGGCCCGCGTACTCGTGTTGGCAACAACAGGCCGGCCCATGATCGTAAAATCTCTGCCCTCCAAGTACGCCCGCATCCGGTCGGCAGCTGGCTTCATCAGATAAGTGTGGAACGGCCCGCTTACCTTCAAGGGGACCCCCTTGAATCCCATTTCTTCAACCATCTGCTTGGCGTGCTTCAGGTTTTCATCAAACCCCCCCAGCACGATTTGGTACTCGGTATTGTAGACTGCAATATGGACATTGGCCTTCTGGCAGATTTTCTCAACCCCCTGAATCTTGGTCTTACCCAGGATGGAGAGAAGGCCGGCGTTCTCGATATAATCGCCGCATTCTTGCATATATTCGCCCCGAGTCTTGACCAACAAAAGTCCTTCTTCGAAATCGAAGGCCCCGGCTGCATGGAGGGCCGTGTACTCTCCAAGGCTGTGCCCGGCGGTCAGGTCGAAGTCCAGGCGATGCCCGCTACCGCGGAGTTCCTGCCGCAACGCTTCCAGGCAGGCCACGCTGACCGTAAAAACGGCGGGCTGGGAATAGCGGGTATACTCTAAGAGGGGTCGCTTATGTAATTTTTCTTGCAGCCGGTCCAGGAATGCCAAGTGGAAACGATCCCGGATGTGTTTCAGCCAGGTTCTCAGCTTCTCATGGGAGCTTTTTTCATCCTTCTCCCAGCACAGGTCGGAGATTTTGTACCCCAGGAGGTCATCCGCGCGCAGGAAAGTCTCTTTGGCCACCGGATAATGGTTGGATATTTCCAGTCCCATGCCGGGGTACTGGGAGCCCTGCCCTGGAAAGATGAAAGCGATTTTTTTTCGATCCATTTTACCCTCGGTTGGATCTGGCTCCCCGCCCAGTCCAAAACTCCTCAGATTCTTCAGGAAAGGTTGTAAATTAACATATCGATGGGAATATTTCAAGGGAAAAATTCAAGGCCTAAGCCGGGGGTAAAAAAAACTTGACAGAGGGCACAGGGCGTGGTAAAGAACGAGCGTTCATTCGTGCAAAAATATTTCTCTTTAAATCCCATCACTGGCAAGAAAAAGGGTCACCTCCCCCTTTCTGGGGAGGGAGGCCCAATAAATAACAAGCAGTCGTAGATCATTTCGACCAAGCGGGCGAACACTCTGCGAAAGGAGGAAACGATGAAACGCGTTGGATTATTGTCTCTTCTCTGCTCATTGATCCTGGTACTCTCGACCCTGCCAGGGGGCGAGGTTATGGCCCAGCCCAAGGAGATCCTCATGGGCGCGGCCCTGCCGATCACTGGGGGCCAGTCCCGCGAGGGTGGCTACGTCAAGAAGGCCTACGAATTGGCCATCAAGGAGATCAATGACGCCGGCGGTATTATGGTCAAACAATACAATAAAAAGATTCCCGTTAAGCTCATCATTTATGACGACAAAAGTGATAACACGACATCCGTTCAGCTTTATGAGAAACTGGTCGCCGAGGATAAGGTAAACGTCCTGCTGGGCGGTTATGGCACTCCGCTGATCACAGCCCATACCGTGGTCGCCGAAAAATACCGGGTGCCTTACGTCAATGGCGGCGGTGCCACCGGGGCTATCTACGAGAGGAAAATGAAATATATCTTCTGTCTTATATCCAGCATCGAGAAACTGGCCGATACCCTGATGGTTTGGACTGCCGGCCAGCAAGATGCCGGCAACCTGAAGAAGCCTCTGAAGATTGCCCTAATGGGAGAGAATACTTCTCATGGCAAAGAGTTTCGCCAGGGCATCCTGGCGAAGGCCAAGGCCGCCCCGGATCGCTTCCAGGTCGTGATGGACGAGCCCTTTGAAATGAATCTCAAGGACGCTGATTCCCTCCTGCAAAAGGTGAAAGCCTCCAACGCGGCCGTCTATTTGGCCGACGCCCGGCTCGCGGACTATACCACCATCCATCGGCGTTACACCGAACTGCGCCTCTATCATCAGGTGGTAAGCTACGGCCCGCGCGGTACCGAGAAAGCGGCCCGGGACGCC
>Ga0153915_10006509_pt1 | contig 10962 bp, 11 predicted proteins | sample Opewatmetagenome_2_FD_107003 | JGI IMG/M metagenome (GOLD analysis project Ga0153915, IMG submission 107003) | Freshwater wetland microbial communities from Ohio, USA - Open water 3 Core 3 Depth 3 metaG | ecosystem: Environmental > Aquatic > Freshwater > Wetlands | place: USA: Ohio, Lake Erie...
GCGTGGGTGCCGCGCTGCGGATGAATCTGTTCGGGTTCGCCGTGGCCGAGCTCGACTACGTGAAGCCGTTCCAGCGTCCCGACAAGGGGTGGTACTGGCAGTTCAGTTTGTCGCCGGGATTCTAAAGGAGGATGGTGGAGTCTCACCGTGCCAACCCAGTCCGCGGATCGACGTCCCTGATCCCCTTCAGAATGATCCGCCGGAACTCGATGCGCCGGATGAGGCTCCAGTAGCGCTCGAGCATCGCCGGATCCTGGGCCAGCGCTCCCTCGCGCGTGACCCCGGCCGGCGGCGGCACGAGCGCCGCGAGCCGGTCGTACACATCCCCGCGCTGCGCGGACTCGACCCGCACCAGCAAGTGCCACAGCGACAGCGCATCTTCGGCGCGCGCCGCTGCGAGTGCCTGGCGGACTGCCGCCGCGCCGCCCTGGTTGAAATCGAAGGACTCGAGCGCCGCGCGGAGCGCCGCGGGCGCATCTTCGAGGTAGGGAACCCCGGGCCCCCGTCCCGGCCGCGTCATCGCGTAGGCGCCGAGCGGCACGATCGAGCGCACGCCGTTCGCGGCGAATTCCACGTATCCGCCCGTGACGTGAATCAGCCCCCGCCCCACGCTGTCGGTCTCCAGCGTGTACTCGCAACCGAGATCGATGACCGTACCCGCGGGGGTCTCGACGAAGAAGATCCGCGGCGGCGCGTCCACCTTGGCGTGAATCGCGCCGTACGCCAGCGCGAGCCGATGGTCCGTGTCGCGCGCGCGCACCAGCCGCACGCGCGAGCCGGGCCGCACGTCCACGTGGCCGATCGTGCCCACGGCGATCACCGCCTGCGAGCTGTCGTCGGTTTCGACCCACTCGCCAACTCGCAGCGTGCCACTGGTCCCCATCAGCGCCCCATCGACACGCGGCGCACCGGCGGTACGCTCCACCGACCAGGAGCCGGTGCGTACCCACGCCAATCGGACCCCCACCGCCAGCAGCAGCGATGCCGCAATGGCCAGCGGCACCCAGAACCGCCACGACCACCCCCCACTCCCCACTCCCCGGTTTCCCTGCCGTATACGGTCCCGAATCCCCGGCCACAGGTCCTCCGGCGGCTCGATCCTGCGCGGCAGCTCGCCCACGGCCCGCTGTTGTTCGGGGGTCAGCTCGGTATCGGGTTCGCGCTCGTTCATCGCTCCAGCTTCTCCCGCAGCAGGCGCCGCGCCCGGAACAGCTGCGCCTTCGAAGTCCCCACGGCGATCCCCGTCATCCGGGCGATCTCCTCGTGGCGATACCCTTCGATGTCATACAGCACGAACACCTCCCGGGCGCCGTCGGGCAGCGACCCGATGGCGCGCTCCAAGTCGACGCTGACCCCGGCCGTCGTCGCATCGCCGCTTCGCTCGAGCGCCTGAGGGTCCTCCACCGGGAGCACCCGGGCCTCACGCCGGCGATCGCCGCGGTTCGCCATCCACACGAGGTTCACGGCGAGCCGGTACAGCCACGACCCGAATGCGCTCTCGCCGCGAAAGCTCCCCAACCGCTCCCAGCACCGGACGAACACGTCCTGCACCAGCTCCACCGCGCGGGTCCGATCGCCGGACAGCCGCAGGCACAGCGCGAAGACCCTGCCCGCATGCGCGCGGTACAGGGCTTCGAACGCGGCCTCCTCGCCCGATTGGGCCCGGCGGACCAGGTCGTCTATCGCGCGAGCGATCGTTGCCACAGGTGTGAGATGCCGAGCGCCTGGGTCCGGTTTGCACGGGAAGGGCCAGCCTTCATCATCCTCCACAACCTCCACACCCTCCACCAACCTCCACCAACCTCCTTCAGTCCACCCGCGTCGCGGTCTGGGCGAGTCCGCCCTGGTACAGCACGAATGCCGTGGCGCGCGGCCCGCCCGCGCGGAAGACGATCTTCACGTAGTCGTCGAACGAGGCCACGAACGAGCTGTCCCCCTGCCAGCGCAGCCCGAACGGCGGTTGTCCGGTCGCCTGCGCCATGATCTTGCCGCCCGATGCGAACACCCGGATTTGCAGTGGGCCCAGGGCGTAGGTCCCCGCGAACCGCGCGATCTCCTCCGCGGAAACCGGCAGGTCCTTCACCACGGGCTGCGGAATGCCCAGCACCGCGCGGGCGATGTCTTCGGCCAGTCGGCCGGGGCGCGCTGATTCGCTGTTGGCCAGCACCGCGACGGTCAGGGAATCGGCGGGGTAGTCGTCGAGCTCGGACAGGAAGCCGTTGATCCCGCCGCCGTGGCTGACCTTGCGGTGCCCGTCCAGCTCGCCCACGGCCAGCCCGAAGCCATAGGTCGTGTGCGACCCGTCAGCCAGCGTCGCAGGGGTCGTCATCGCCGCGTAGGACGCAGCGCTGACCGGCCGGTGGGCGTCGAGGCTGCGGGTCCAGCGTACCAGGTCGCCCACCGTCGAGCACAGCGCGCCGGCCGCGAACGGCTGCGTCATGGAAAGTGGGCTCGCGTTGACGAAGCGGCCGCTGTCGCGCTCGTAGCCGCGGGCGCGGCGCGGGATCAGCGGCCGCTCGTCGCAATAGCGCGTCGCGGCGAGGCCCAATGGTGCGAAGAGATGCTGCTGCAGGTACCCGGCGTACGACTCGCCGCTGGCCCGCTCGATGACCAAGCCGAGGAGGTAGAAGCCCGAGTTGTCGTACAGGAACCGCGTCCCGGGCTCGAAGTCGAACGGCTTGTCCTGGAACAGGGCGACGAGTGAATCGGGCGCGAGATCGAGGCGCATGCGGCTCGTCCATTCGGGCCCGAGGCTGGTGTAGCTCTTGATTCCCGAGGTGTGCGTGAGCAGCTGCCGGATGGTGACGCGGTGCCCCTGCGTGTGATAGGCCGGCAGGAACTTCTGGATCGTGTCGTCGAGCGAGATCTTCCCCTGCTCCACCAGCTGCATCACCGCGGTCGCGGTGAACTGCTTGGTGATCGACCCGATGCGGTACACGGTCTGCGCGGTGGCGGGCAGATCGTTCTCCAGGTCCGCCCGGCCGTACCCCTTCGAAACGATGGTATCGCCGCCCCGCAGCACGGCGACCGACAGCCCCACCGCCGGCCAGGAGGCGAGGGCGGCGGCGGCCAACGAATCGATCTGCGCCGCCAGCCGCTGGCGCGGCGATGATTGGCCCGCGAGGCCGGACCCGACGAGCGTGAGCCCAACGAGCATCCGGATCGCGTTCATGGGAGTCGAATCCCTCCGGTCAGACGTCGCAGTTGTTGCTCGACCTGCTGCTGCGCGGCGTCCAGCGCCTGGCGTCCCTGTTGCAGGCGCGCGTTCGCCTCGGCCGTGAGCTGGGCGACCTGCGCCTTGAGCGGAGCTACCTGCTGGTCCGCGAACCGGTCCACTTCGACGCGCAGCCGCGATTCCGCCGCATCCACTTCCGCGCCGATCATGGAGCGCAGTCGATCGGACACGGCTTGATCGAGATTGGACCGCACGTGCAGCTCGGGGTGGGACAGGGTGCCGCCCAGCTCGGCGGTGAGATCGAGGTTGTCGATCTCCGAGACGACCCGCCACAGCACATCGGCCGCCAATCCCCCTGCGGCGCCGCTGTCGCGCTGCCAGGTCGCGGCGGGGGCGGTCACCGTCCAGCGGCCCCGCAGCGAGTCGCCGTACAGCGCGAAGCCGAGCGACACGTCGCCGCGGCCCGGGGTCACGCGCAGCGGCAGGCCGGGAAGGGCGATCGCGGGCAGCGCGATCCCGCGCACGGTCGCACCCATCACATCGCGGGAGGTCGCGTGGACGTGATCGAACATCCCGTCCGCCGTCACCGTCGGGGCGCGCACCTCGAGGGTAGTGGGCCGTCCATACAGGGCGGGGGCGCTGGTGAGCCCCTGCAGCCGGCCGGCGTAGCGCCGCGGCCCGGCAGAGTCGTCGCCCAGAAAGAAGGAAAGCTCCGCATCCCGCAGCAGGAACCCCGGCGGCCGGTGAGCGCGCGGGAACTCGACGGTCGTGCCGGGGCGGCGCGCGCGCCTGGGACCGTCGTGCGCACGTGGCAGCAGACCCGGCGGCATGTAGGTCCGTCCCAGCTCGGTGTAGTAGAGCGCCCGCTGGAACTTCCGCACCGCCTCCGGCCCGAACAGCACCCAGGCGATGGACGTCGCGTCGATCGGCGGCAGCCGGATGAGGCTCTTCGCGAAGTCGTAGTCGCGGCGCCGCGCGGCCTGGAGCGACGTCAGCCCCTGGTCCAGGGTGGTGCCGCCGGCCTTGACCCCGCGCTCGAGCGCCGTCAGCCGGTCGCGCGTCTGCTTGACGCGGTCCAGCATGCGGCGGGCGTCGCGCAGCAACGCGAGGTCGGTGGGCCGCGCCCCTCGCAGCCGCTGCGCGAACGCGACCGCCGAATCGGCCGTGGTCTTGGCGTCGAGACTGTCGAACGCCGCGGACCACGCCCGCCGGCTCGAGTCGGCCCGCGCCGCCAGCGACTCCGCCGCCTGCACCGTCTGGAGCCTGCGCGGATCGAGGCTGTCGACGCTCAGCTTCCCGGTCGCGAGCTGCAGGATCGGAACCTGGAGCGCCGGTTGTGCGGCCCACGATTTCACGTTCGCCATGATCTGCGCGCTGGCGCCGGGCCCGCTCGTCGGCACGAAGCCGCTCGTGGTGCGGGCCGTGCCGAAGCGCAGACCGTTCGCCGCGAGACGATCGATCGCGACCTTCTTCTCGAGCAACGGCAGCAGGTCGAGATCGGCGGTCAGCTCGTCGGCCTCGAGCAGGTTCTGCATCGAATCGAACGGGGAGGCCGCCACGAGGCCGCGCAGCGTGACGCTCCCGCCACCGAGCGAGAAGTGGAACGAGCGCACCTCGACCTTGGCCCCGAGTGCCGCCGTGCCGCCACGCTCCAGCGCCAGCCGTCCCAGGCGGTCGGCGAAGAGCAGCCAGGCCCCGACGAGCAGCGCGAGGAACAGCAGCAGCGGGACGATCGCCTTCCACCGGAAGATCGCGATGTTCATCTCACGTCTCCGGTCGGAACAGGCGGTAGATCCCGTACAGCTTCGAGGCCGATATCGCCCGGTAGAGCGCCGAATTCCGCACGCGCTCGCCGATCGTCTCGCGGTAGCGGCGCACTCCCCAGCGGCACAGGAAGTAGATCGGCGCGAACAGGACCAGCGCGCTGACCAGGCTGCCCAGGAGCACCGTGTTGTTGAAGTTGCTCAGCGGCACGACCGGGAGGTTCGCGAGCGCCGTCCACAGCGGCACCAGCGCGGGCGTGCCCAGCAGCAGCTGGCGCCCCAGGGCGTCGAACATCGGATCGAGCGCGAACCCCAGGGGAATGGCGAGCGCCCAGCCGAGGCTGGCGCCCGGAACCGAGACGTTCAGCATCAGGATCAGCGCCGCGACGACCAGGTTGTGCAGGCTGAGCAGCGGGGTGAGCCCGAGAATCGAGCCCAGCGCCATCCCGGCGGCGACCTGTCCCGGTGTGCCCTCGCTGTGCAGCGCCTTCACGATCGATTGCAGCAGCTTCAGGATCACCATCGGTGCACCGCCGGGAGCGTCGTTACCGGGGGACCGGAGCGGAGTCCGCCGCCGGTCGGATCAGGAGACCCGTGGTGGAGACTCGGACCTCGAATTGCCCGGGCTGCTCGGCGCCGACGAACGTGCCGGAACCGTAGGTGGCGTCCACCAGGGGCGCCAGCACGCGGGGATGGCGGCGCACGAAGCCGAACACGTCCACCGCGCGCTCGGGACCGAGCGGGAACACCGTATGGGGGCGCTGCCGTTCGTCGGCGAGGGCGGTGTAGCGGCCGCCGACGCGATCCAGCTCGTAGCCGGTCCGCAATCCGAGGAGGTTCACGATCGGCTTCCACTTGAGGATATGCGCATCCACGTAGAGCTGATCGCCCGCGATGTCGAACTGTCCCACCCGGCCGTCGGGGAGCTCCACCGTCGCCCGGAAATGCTGGGAATCGATGGGCACCGTGCGCACGCGCGCGGCTACTTCTTCGGCGGTCAGGGCGCGGTATCCCCGCACGCCGACCGTCACGGCGGCCGCGAGCGCCGCCAGGGCCAGGGAGAGCAGTCCCGAGAGCAGCGCGCCGAGGCCGCGGAGCAGCTTACGCCGCCGGGCACTGTAGAAGGTGACCGCGAGGAGCAGCGCGCCCACCGCCGCGAGGACCAGGGCGACGACCGTGAGAACAGCCATCGCGCGGTAAGCTACCTTCGCCCGAGGCAACGCAAAGGCCCTCCCCAAAACCGCCGGGAGGGCCCGCGTCCACCCCGATAATCGGGATGCCTACACCTGTGTCGGCTCGCGCGCCGGCGGTCTCACGCTCTGGCGCCGATCCATGATGACGCGCCGGTCGAGGCCGGAACGACGGTCGAGCTCCATACGGCGGTCCAGCCCGCTGCGGCGCTCCACCGTCACCTCGACGACCTGCTGCCGCCGATCGCTGCTATGGCGACGCTCGACGTTGCGTCGATCGCTCCCGCTTCGCCGACCCGCACCCATGCGCGCTCCTCTGAAGCTGATAACCGAGCCTTCCGAAGCCGCTGCTTCGCAAGACCTATGCCTTTGCTTGATCGCCACTTGGCGGCTGCTAGCTCGTGCAGAACCAGTGACTTGGCGTCCCCGGTCATCCGTCACACTCCGCCGCCAACATGGCCGCCCTGCCACGAGTGACGTAAGCGAGCGACAGCGGCCCGGCGCACCCTGTCCATGCCGGCGAGGCGGATGTTCACAATCACTTCAATTCCCTGTTGTGGTATCTCTGCTACACTTTCAGTATCCTGGCTGTGCCACTTTCGCCGGAGCGTTTCGCGGCGGCCACGCCGACCGGAGGCACGACACTTGCCAACCTCGCTCCCATCGCCATGACCAGCACTTCGCTCGAATCACAGACCGGGTCCGCCGTGCCGTCCGGCGTTCCGGGAGTCGAGCTGCTCGGCCCTCTCGACGAAATCGCTCGACGGGTACTTACCGCGCCGGCCCTCGCGTTCGTGGCGCAACTCGCCCGAGCGTTCGAGGACCGCCGCCGCGAGCTGCTCGCAGCCCGTGCGGCGCGCGCCCAGCGCATTCTGGACGGCGAGCGCCCCGATTTTCTCCCGGACACCCGGGAGATCCGCGAGCGCGAATGGACCGTTGCCCCGATCCCCGCCGATCTCATGGACCGGCGTGTCGAGATCACGGGGCCCGTCGACCGCAAGATGATCATCAACGCCCTCAATTCCGGGGCGCGGGTGTACATGGCGGATTTCGAGGATTCGCATTCCCCCACCCGGAGTGCCACGCTCGAGGGCCAGGCGAACCTGATGGACGCGGTGCGCCGGACCATCAGCTACGAGAGCCCGGAGGGAAAACGCTACGCGCTGGGCGAGTCGCTGGCCACGCTCATGGTCCGGCCGCGCGGCTGGCACCTCGACGAGAAGCACGTCCGGGTGGATGGGCGGGCGGTATCGGGCTCGCTGTTCGACTTCGGCCTGTTCTTCTTCCACAACGCCGCCGAGCAGCTGCGGCGCGGCACCGGGCCCTACTTCTACCTGCCGAAGCTGGAGAGCCACCTCGAAGCGCGTCTGTGGAACGACGTCTTCGTGCTGGCGCAGAGCGCGCTGGGGATTCCCCGCGGCACGATTCGCGCAACGGTGCTGGTCGAGACGATCTTGGCCGCGTTCGAGATGCACGAGCTCCTGTGGGAGCTGCGCGAGCATTCGGCGGGACTCAACTGCGGGCGATGGGATTACATCTTCAGCTTCATCAAGAAATTCCGGAACGACCCCCGGTTCCTGCTGCCCGATCGGGCGGCCGTGACCATGGACAAGGCGTTCCTCAAGGCATACGCCGATCTGCTCATCCAGACCTGCCACCGCCGCCACATCCATGCGATGGGAGGTATGGCGGCGCAGATCCCGATCAAGAACGATCCGGTGGCCAATTCGGCCGCCCTCGCCAAGGTTACGCAGGACAAGCTACGGGAGGTCAATGCCGGGCATGACGGCACCTGGGTTGCGCATCCAGGGCTGGTGCCGGTGGCCAGAGGCGTTTTCGACGCCAGGATGGCGGCCTCCCACCAACTGCAGGTCACGCGCGCCGACGTGCGCGTGACCGCCGCCGATCTGCTGGCCGTGCCGGAGGGGGAGATCACCTTCGGCGGGCTGCGGACCAATATCGACGTGGGCATCCAGTACCTCGAGGCCTGGCTGCGGGGTGTCGGATGCGTGCCGATCTACAATCTGATGGAAGACGCGGCGACGGCCGAGATCTCCCGCACCCAGGTGTGGCAGTGGGTGAATCACGGCGCGAAGCTTGCGGACGGGCGGCGGATCACGGTGGACCTGGTCCGCCAGACGATGGCAGACGAGCTCGGGAAGCTGCGCGAGCAGCTCGGCCCGGCTCGGTACGACTCCGGGAAATTCGATCTTGCGTCGAGACTCTTCGACCGGATGATGACGGGGACCGACTTCCCGGAGTTCCTGACAACCGTGGCGTACGACTATCTCGACTAGCCCTGGAGGGGGAGATATGCCGAAGCAACAGTTCGTGGCCGACCTGGAGCGGCGTTGGGCGACGAACCCGCGCTGGTCCGGCATCACCCGGCCCTATACCGCGGAAGACGTGTGGCGGCTCCGGGGCTCGCTCGGGATCACCTACACGCTGGCCGAAGTCGGCGCCGAGAAGCTGTGGCGCCTGCTGCACGAGGAGCCGTACGTGGCCGCCCTGTCGGCCGTGAGCGGCGGGCAGGCCGTCCAGCAGGTCAAGGCCGGCTTGAAGGCGATTTACATCTCCGGCTGGCAGGTCGCGGGGGACATGAATACGTCGCTCGAGACCTATCCCGACCAGAGCCTCTACCCCGCTGACAGCGTCCCACGCCTCGTCGAGCGGATCAACAATGCCCTGCTGCGCGCCGACGAGCTCGATCACATGAACGGCCGCAGCGACATCGACTGGATCGCGCCGATGGTGGCCGATGCCGAGGCCGGCTTCGGGGGCCTGCTCAACGCCTACGAGCTCATGAAGCACATGATCCAGAAAGGGGCCGCCGGCGTGCACTTCGAGGACCAGCTGGCCTCGCTCAAGAAGTGCGGCCATCTGGGCGGCAAGGTCCTGGTCCCGACCAGCGAGTTCATCACCAAGCTCGTCGCGGCACGGCTGGCCGCCGACGTGCTCGACGTCCCCACGGTGCTCATCGCCCGGACCGACGCCCTCAGCGCCACCATCCTGGCCAATGACATCGATCCCTACGACCGCGAGTTCATCGTCGGCGACCGCACGCCGGAAGGCTTCATCGGGGTCCAGCCCGGCATCAAGCAGGCGATCGCCCGCGGTCTGGCGTACGCGCCCTATGCGGATCTGCTGTGGTTCGAGACGGGCAAACCCGACATGGACGAAGCACGCGCGTTCGCCGACGCGATCCATGAGAAGTTCCCCGGGAAGATGATGGCCTACAATTGCTCGCCGTCCTTCAATTGGAAGCGGCATTTGTCCGACGAGCAGATCGCGGGGTTCCAGCAGGAGCTCGGCGCCATGGGGTACAAGTTCCAGTTCGTCACCCTGTCGGCCTTCCACGCGATGAACTACGCCATGTTCGAGCTGGCTGCCGGGTATCGCGAGCGCGGCATGGCCGCGTACTCGGAGCTGCAGCAGCGGGAATTCGCGGCGGAGAAGCAGGGCTACGAAGCGGTGCGCCACCAGGAGTTCGTGGGCGTCCCCTACTTCGACCAGATCACCGAGATCGTGACCGGCGGACGCTCGTCGTCGATGGCGATGAAAGGCTCGACGGAAGAAGAGCAGTTCCATGGTGCCGCAGCGGTGCGCATCGGGCGTTGAGGCAGCGCAGCAGCAATGGTGCGCCGGCGGCCCGGCGCACCGCCCGGCGCCCGACGATAACTCTCGCTGTGGCGGGAAGTTCCAGAGTCGGACGGCGCCGATGAGACTTTGGCCCGCTAGTTGCTAGAGGGATGCGGCAGCGGAAGTTGGGGAGGATGATTCGCCGGCAAAGGCGGCGTCTCCAGGCGTCGCGCCGGCAGCCGGGTGCCGTGCACAGCACCTGGCACCTCCCCCCGATTTCAGGGTGTTCGGGCATAGGGGCGGTGGGGAGCGGCGAAATGACAGGACCGGGAAGCGCCCTCCCCGCTCGCCTCGTCCGGCGCGCGTCACAGGCATAGCAGGAACGCTCAGCGCCGGGGACCGGAAATCCCCGGCGCTTTGCGTAGCCGCCGGTGCGCGGGGGGGCCCGAGCCCACGCCGACTGTGTGCCCTGCGCCACAGACCGGCGCCCGATTTGCCGGCACATTGTAGCGAGACGCTGAGGGTCCACACGCCCGATCGCGAGGTCATTGGTGAACGCAAAGCAGAAGTCCCCGCAAAAGTCGCCGCTCGACGGTGTGCTCCGCACCGCCGAGTTGTTGCTGGCCGCCCGGCAGCACGAGCGGGCGGGCCGCGTGCGCGAAGCGATGGACTGCTGCATGGCCGCGGTGGCGGAAGCCGCGTGGTGCGGCGCGTGGGCCGCGCAAGCTGTCGGGCTGCGCCGCCTGGGTGCGTTGCACCACCACCGCAACGAGCTGGCCGCGGCGCGCGAGAGCTGGCGGACCAGTGTCGAGGTCGCGATGCGTGCCGGCGAGTCGGCGATCGCGGTGGAAGCCCTGATCTCCCTCGGCAACGTCGAGCTCGCCCTGGGGAACTTCGCCATGGCCCGCGATGCCTATCGCGAAGGGCTGGCCGCGCTCGGCGACGACCACCAAGCCTTGCGGGCCCGCATCGAGCGAGCGCTCGCCAGCCTGGCCGAGACGGAAGCGAAGCGCGAGGCGACCCGCGCCGCCTGATCGCGACACCTTCATTCGATGCCCGAGCAACTGCCGCCCCGCGTCGCCGGGGGAGAAGTGTGCGCGTGGTGCCTCGCCGAGTTCGCGGGGGCCCACGGCAAGCCGGTGTATTGCGGAAAGTGCTACGACAACGCGTTCGCGACGCGGAAGAGCTTCAGTTATCTGCCGAAGGCGAGCCTACCCCTGAAAACACAGTCGTAAGAAGTCGGGAACAAGACTCA
>Ga0153915_10006510_pt1 | contig 10961 bp, 12 predicted proteins | sample Opewatmetagenome_2_FD_107003 | JGI IMG/M metagenome (GOLD analysis project Ga0153915, IMG submission 107003) | Freshwater wetland microbial communities from Ohio, USA - Open water 3 Core 3 Depth 3 metaG | ecosystem: Environmental > Aquatic > Freshwater > Wetlands | place: USA: Ohio, Lake Erie...
AAATTTCGCGCAGTTCATCGGGGCTCTCGACCTGGATGCCGAGATGGTCGAGGCCGCGCGCTTCGCCCCTGGTCGAGATCGCGAAATTCACGCGCGGATCGTCGAGCATCCACTTCGCGTAATCCGCCTTGAGCACGGTTGGGTTGGCCTTGAACAGGGTCGAGTAGAACCGGATCGATTCCGCCAGGTCGCCCACTGAAACATGCACATGCAGTCTCTTCATCGGACTTTCCTCACAGGTTCGGCCGCGGCCGATCGATTCGGAGCGCACGCCGCCGGGGCGCACAGCTCCGACCGTCCGCCGCAGCAGTTTTCGGTCAAATAGGCCATCACGCCGCTCATCGTGGCAAAGTCGGCGCTGTAGATTATCGAGCGGCTTTGGCGGCGCGATTTCACCAGTCCCGCATGCTTGAGGTGGCTCAGGTGAAAAGACAGCGTCGGCGACGGCAGGCCGAGCCGCTCGCCGATTTCGCCCGCCGCGAGACCTTGCGGCCCATTTTGCACCAGCAGGCGGAAGATCTCGAGCCGCGTTTCCTGCGCCAGCGACGCCAGCGCCGCGATCGCCTTCAATTTCTTCATAGTTCCAGATTTATAGAAATATTATCCTGCTCTGTCAAGCCGCGCGCCGCCGCCGCCGCCGGCGCGACATGCGGCGGGTTTTCAACTCGGCTCCCGGATGCGCTAACTAAGACTGCGAAGCGGCGGGGATGCGCGGGTTGCCGCGCCCCGCCAGCCGCGCGCAAGATTCGCGCGAAAAACCCGAAGCACCCGTGGAGAACAAGCCGATGAAGTACGACGAATACCAGTTCCTCGAATTTACTCGCCACGACGACGGCATCCTGCTCATCACGATCAACCGTCCCGAGGTCCTCAATGCGACCAACGCCCGCCTGCATTGGGAATTGAGCCGCGTGTGGAAGGACATCGACGACGATCCTGAGACCAACGTCGTCATCATCACCGGCAAGGGCCGCGCGTTTTCGGCTGGCGGCGACCTCGACATGATCGAGACGATGAAGGGCAATCACGCCAACATCTCGCAGGCGATGCGCGAGGCGGGCGACATCGTTTACAACATCGTCAATTGCGAGAAGGTCGTCATTTCGGCGATCAATGGCGTCGCGGTGGGCGCGGGCCTTGCAGTCGCGTTCATGGCCGACATCACGATCGCATCCGAAACGATGCGCATCACCGACGGCCATCTGCGCCTTGGCGTCGCCGCCGGCGACCATGCGGTCATCCTGTGGCCGCTGCTGTGCGGATTGGCCAAGGCGAAGTACTACCTCATCACGGCCGATTTCATCGACGGCAAGGAAGCCGAGCGCATCGGGCTCGTGAGCCTGTGCGTCCCGGCGGACCAGTTGATGGACAAGGCGTTCGAGGTCGCACGCAAGATCGCGCGCGGTCCGCAGCAGGCGGCTCGGCTTACCAAGCGCGCGCTCAACAACTGGGTCAAGACTTTCGGACCGCATTTCGACGCATCGCTGGCCTTCGAGATGCTCGGCTTCTTCAGCGCCGACCTCACCGAAGGCGTGGCCGCGCTCAAGGAAAAACGCCAGCCGGCCTTCCCGCACCTCAAGAAGAAGTAGGCGGCCGCTTTCGTTTGATTGCGGGGCGGTGGCGTTCGTGCCGCCGCCCCGCGAGAACGCGCGATGCGTCCTGCTCGCGGCGCAGCGGTCAGCATGCCCGCGTAGCGCCTTCGCGGGCGATTTTCGCTATCCTCTCCGCACGATCATGAGAGCATGTGTATTCAAGGCGATCGGCGCGCCGCTCGAAGTCGTCGAATTACCGGATCCGGTAGCTGGCCCCGGCGAACTCGTCGTCCGCGTCAGGGATTGCGGCATCTGCGCCTCCGACCTTCACGCCGCCACCACGCTCAAGGCCAAACTGCCGCCGGGCGCCATCATGGGCCACGAACTTGCGGGCGTGGTCGAGCAGGTCGGCGCGGGCGTCGGCGGCTTCGAACGCGGCGACCCGGTGGTCGTGATGTCCTATCTTGCGTGCGGCGAATGCGCGAATTGCCGCGCCGGCGTGGGTGTGCGCTGCAGCGCGATGAAGCTGGTCGGGTTCGGCGAAGCTCCCGGCGGTTACGCGGAGTTGATCAAGACCACTCCCGGCAGCGTTTTCAGGATGCCGAAGGCGATGAGCTTCCGCGCAGGCGCGACGGTCGAACCGCTCGTGGTCGGTCTGCATGGACTGCGCCGCGCGCGTTTCCAGGCCGGCGAGACCTGCGTGATCATGGGCGGCGGGATGATCGGTCTCGTGACGCTGCTATGGGCGCGTTTTGCCGGCGCGCGCGCGATCGTCGTTTCGGAACCGTTGCTTGATCGGCGCGAAGTCGCGCTCAAGCTCGGCGCGGATGCGGCGGTCGATCCGCGGATGCACAGCCCGGCCGCCGCGATGGCGCGCCTGACCGGCACGGGGCCGGACGTAATTTTCGAATGTATCGGTGAACCGGGCACCTTGGCGCAGGCGATTTCTCACGCGCCACGCCGAGGGCGTGTCACCGTCCTCGGCGTCTCGACGGAGGATGACGGCTTTCCGCCCGGCCTCGCGATGGGCAAGGAACTCGACATCCATTTCAGCCTTGGACTGGAGCCGGGCGAGGTCGAGACCGCCATCGCCGTGCTGGCCTCCGGGCGCATTTCGACCGACCCGCTGATCACGCACACCGTCGGCCTCGACGATCTCCCGCGCGCGTTCGCCGCGCTGACTCAGCCGGCTAATCAGACCAAGGTGATGCTGGAGTTCTGATACGCTGGCCAAATGCCGACGTAAATTGCTTTTAGCGGCGCTCTTTTTCTGGAATACTGCTGGCGGCTGAATCAAATTACCTACAAACGGGAGCAAAAGGGTGACTAGGAAACTTGCACTGGTGGTTGGTGGCCTGCTCTTCGCTGTTGTGATTGGCCTCGAAATGACTCCGGCCAGCGCCTTTGCCGCCGCCGGCAAGAAGGTCGACTGCGACAAGGTAATGTCGGAAGTCCAGGCTGGCAAAAAGGCCAGCGCTATCGCGAAAGACCTGAATATCTCGACCTCGAGTGTCTACCGCTGCAAGAAGAAGGCAGCCGCCGCCGCGGCCAAGGGCGCACCGGCGAAGGCCGCCGGTGGCGGTGCGGCATCGCCTGCGGCGGCCGCTTCCCCTGCCAAAAAATAGCGTTTTCGTGAACCGCGGTTGACGAGCGACCGTGGCCGTCAGCCGCGATTTTCGCGCAGTTCAGCTTCCGCCGGATCCAATACCCGCGCGGGCGAAGGCCGGCTGCTATCTCACGCCGCCGCGCTCTCCCTTGCTTTGCGCCGTCCGGCCTTGGCGGCTTATCGAGTGCCCATCAGGCGGTCGCGCAGGGCCTTGTCATTGGCGATATCGATCGCCGTCCATGCCATCGCAAGCGCGCCGTCAACGATCGCGCGGTCGGCGTCGGGCGTCGCGCAAGCGGCGGTGAATTCCGGCTGATGGTTCACCGCCGGAGCCGAGTTGATTCCGATTAGCGGATGGATCGCGGGCAGCTTGAGCGACACGTTGCCCATGTCGGTCGATCCGGCGCCCATCCCGCGCGTAACGCCGCCGGTCGCCGCCTTCGGATCGGGATCGATGAAGCTCCGCCCGAGCGCCTCGGCGTTGCGCCGGTAGATCGACACCAGGTCGCGATCATGGCGCATCTCGGCGTAGGGCTTGTCGCCGCCCACGATCTCGTACTTGCATCCGGTCGCGATCGCCCCGGCCTCGAAGCATCGATGCACCTTCGGTATCAGGTTTTCGAGTTTGCCGAGCGTCTGCGCGCGTATCATGTACTTCGCCGCGGTGCGCGCGGGCACGATATTGGGCGCCTCGCCGCCCTTGGTGACGATGCCGTGGATGCGATCGGTGTCGTGAATGTGCTGGCGCAACAATCCGATCGAGGTCTGCGCGACGGTCAATGCGTCGGCCGCATTGATCCCGAGTTCGGGAAAAGCCGAGGCGTGCGCCTCCTTGCCGGTGTAAAAGACCTCGAACATCGCGGCCGCGATGATCTGCGGCGCCGACATGTCGACTGGCGCCGGATGCACCATCATCGCCGCGTGTACGCCCTCGAAGGCGCCCCGCTCGAGCATCAGGATCTTTCCGCTCGCGTTGCAAATCTCCTCCGCCGGCGTGCCGAGCAGGGTGATCGTCAGCCCGGCGTCGTCCGCCACTTTCGCCGCCGCGATCGCAGCGCCCACGCCGCTGGCCGCGATGATGTTGTGGCCGCAGGCGTGCCCGATTCCCGGCAGGCAGTCGTATTCCGCGCAAATCGCGATGTGCAGCGGTCCCGAGCCCGCCCGCGCGACGAACGCCGTCGGCATCCCGCACACTCCGCGCTCGACCGCGAATCCCGCATCCGCCATCGTCTCGCACAACCACGCAGAAGCCCGTTCCTCCTCGAATCCAAGCTCCGGATTCGCATGAATCCGATGGCTCAGTTCGATCAGGCTCTGCTCCGCGGCATTGAACCGTTCGCGTGCTCCGGCCTTGGCGTCCATGTCGGGATCCTCCGCTGTTGCGAAATGTCGATCACCCGTAGCCTGTTTAGCATTGGGCTGCCGGTCTTTCATATAACTCGTCGCGCTCAGCGCTCCGGGCATATAACTCGTTGAACTATGCACTCCCGGCATACAACTCGTCGCGCCGAGCGCCGCCCGCGCAGTACTTGTCGCGGCGCGCGCTACCGGCTAAGCAGTGATTTATCATGGCCAAGTGCGATCTGTGCGAATTGAAGGAATATACGCCCTGGTACGCGAGCTTCACGCAGCCGTTCCGCTTCACGATCCTTGATTGCGATTCGTGCGACACGCCGATGGCGGTGCTCGGCGATCATCGCGCGGAGCCGTCCGCCGAAGAGCGCATTTTCATGGTCGAGGCGCTGTCGCTGGTCGCCCGCTCGAAGTATGGCGTTGACGAGTTCATCATCGACGTCGTGATGCGCCAGATACCCGACCATTGCCACATGCACGCCCGCCCAACTCGCTGGCGCGGCTGACAGCGCTTGAAGCGGCGGCGCACTTTCTGCCGCGGCGAATTCTCCGGCACGAGGCCGTCGCCCGCGATCGGGCGTTTCCCGCTGCTGAAGTGGACTATTTGGTAAACCCCGGACCTTGTGTTATATGCGCCCGTTAGCCACGTGTGGCGGGGCCGGGGGGCCGCATCCGCAGCACGTGGGGACAGAGGTGTACTCCTCAGGGAGGTTCTCGGGGGAAATGGCAATCGGCGTAGTCAAATGGTTCAGTCCCAAAAAGGGCTACGGCTTCCTTACCATGGATGATGGTCAGGAAGTCTTCGTTCACTACACCGCCATCGACGGCAATGGATTCCGGTCGCTCGAGCAGGGCGAACAGGTCCAATTCGAGGTGGCGCAAGGCCCCAAAGGCTTGCAAGCGGCGAAAGTCATGCGTAACTAGCGCAGGTCACCGGGACCGTGCGTCCCGGGGCATAGCGGGCGTTACCCCGGCCCTTCCGGCGTCACCGCGGTTTAAGCACCGCGCCGCGCCAAATAAGATAGGCCGGTGATGCAATCCTTGCCCAACGGTACGGCGAGTCCGCGATGGCTCCCGCGAGCGCTGAACGACTGTCCTGAACGGACGGCGCTCGCTCTCACCGTGCTGATCGCCTTCGCGATTCGGCTGTACCTGAGTCTCACGAGCTACTGCATCGCGGGCGACGGCGTCGCTTATCTTGCGATGGCGCGTGATTTCGCGGCGGGCGCTCCCGCGAAGGCGCTGGCTTCAGTCTTTTCGCCGCTTTACCCGTGGATCGTATCGATCGCCCACCGGCTAATCCCCGATTGGGAACTCGCGGGAAGCCTCGTCTCCACGATGCTCGGCAGCGCCGCGGTCGCGACCGTCTACCTGATGACGCGCGAGGTCTTTGAACGCCACGACCTCGCGATCGGCGCCGCCGCGCTGGTCGCGATCCATCCCGAAATGGCCGCCTACTCCGCTTCGGTGCGCACCGAAGCTGGTTTCATCTTCCTGCTGACCGCGGCGGTGTGGATGTTGATCGCCGGCCTCAAGCGCCGACAAATAGTGACCGTCGCGGCGGCCGGCGTAGTCGGGGGACTCGCCTACCTCTATCGCACCGAGGCGATCGGCCTGATGATCTTTGGCGCGGGCTTTGTGCCGGTCGCGGCGCTTTGGTGGCGGCGATGGAGCGTCAGGTGGGCGATTGCGGCGGCGGCGGTCTTCACCGTTGCGTTCATGGCCGTTGCCTCGCCGTACCTGATTTATCTGCGCGAGACCACCGGCCATTGGACTGTCGGACGCGAATTCACCGCCGCGATGATGTATGGGATGGGCGAGGTCGCGCCCAACAGCCTGGATTGGCAGCGGCTCGGCTATTCGACCAGCGTGTCGCCGTTTGCGCCGCTCTTCGCTAACCCGCGGCTGTACCTGGAGAAGGTCGCGAGCGATTTCCTCGCGTCATTGTACGGATTCATCCAGGCGCTCGGTCCGATACTGGTCGTATTGCTCGCTATCGGGTTATGGCAGCGCAGACGCGCGATGCTTGGCAATTTCGCCGAGGCGATGCTCGCGCTGCTGACCGCCTTCTACATCGTCGGCTTCTCGTTTTCATACACCGGCGCGCGCTTCATGCTGCACCTGATTCCGTTCACCTTCGGCTGGGTGATGGTGGGACTCGAGGCGGCGTCAGCCGCATTCCGCGGATTGATCACGCGCGCGCGGCTTTCGCGTATTCCGCAAAGCGCGCCGGCAATCGCGATCGCGCTCATCATGCTGCCGCAAACACTTTGGCCCATCGGCTACGATATGCGTGGAGTCCGCTACGCTGGCGAGGAGATCGCGCGGCGCGCTGCCGGCAAACCCGGCGCAGTGGTCGCGCGCGACGGACGCTTTGCCTACTACGCCGGGGCGAGCTTCATCCTGATGCCGGTCGGGACGGTGCCCGATATTTGCGCATGGTTCGGGTCGCGCAGCGACGCGCGTTACCTTGCGCTGGGCGATCGCGACGAGCGCCGCTTCGGCATCACTGCGGCGACGCCGTGCCTCACGTTCATAAGGCGCTATCCGCGCTACGGCGCCGGCTATTACGATCTGTTCGAGGTCAGGTGCTCGAAATGACCCGCTGGTTATGCTCGGATCGTGTAGTCTCCAATGCGAACTGAGGCGACCATACCCGGCGCGATCCGCGCCAACCCCACGACCGGCGGCGCTGCCGCGCCGGTCGAGATTTCGATCGTTGTGCCGGTCCGCAACGAGACCGACGGCATCGACGCGTTCTTCGCGCAATTGCTGCCGGTGCTCGAGCGGCTTGGCACGACCTGGGAAGTCGTCTGCGTCAACGACGGCAGTACCGATACGACCCTCGACCGCCTGATCGAGTTTCATCATCGCACGCCCGCCATCAAGGTCATCAGTCTCTCGCGCAATTTCGGCAAAGATGTCGCGCTCAGCGCCGGCATCGACTTCGCTCGCGGCGCCGCTGTCATTCCGATCGACGCCGACCTGCAGGATCCGCCCGAACTGATCGCGCCGATGGTCGCGAAATGGCGCGAAGGATTCGATATCGTGTTCGCCAGGCGCAAACGCCGCGACGGTGACAATTGGCTCAAGCGGATCACCGCACGCTATTTCTACGAGATTTTCGACCGCATCACCGACATCCCGATTCCGCATGACACCGGCGACTTCCGCCTGCTCGACCGCCGCGTGGTCGACGTGCTCGTGCGGCTCCCCGAGCGCACTCGCTTCATGAAGGGGCTGTTCGCGTGGGTCGGCTTCAAGCAGACCGCCATCAGCTTCGACCGCCAGCCGCGCCACGCCGGCGAGACCAAGTGGAACTACTGGCGGCTGTGGAACTTCGCGCTCGACGCGATCACGTCGTTCAGCTCGCTGCCGCTCAAGATCTGGAGTTACCTGGGCGTCGCGATTTCGCTCTTCGCCTTTCTCTTCGCGCTCTTTCTGGCCGGCCTCAAGATAATCCGCGGCATCGATCTGCCCGGTTACGCCTCGCTGATGGTGGCGGTGCTGTTCTTCGGCGGCGTGCAGCTAATCTCGCTCGGCATCATCGGCGAATACCTCGGGCGCATGTACAACGAGGTCAAGGGACGTCCGCTCTATCTCGTGCGCGATTCCTGGGGCTTTGAGGAAGACCGGAAGTAGCGCGCGATGGATCCGAGCCTGTACCCGCGAATGGCCGAGGTCGAAGACGCGCATTGGTGGTTCGCCGCGCGCCGGGCGATCGTCGGCCATATCCTTGAGCAGCTCGGGCTGCCAGCCGATGCCGCGATTCTGGAACCGGGGTGCGGCACCGGCGGAAATTTCCCGATGCTCGCGCGGCGCGGCCGGCTTTTCGCGCTCGACGCCGACGAAAGCGCGCTCGGTTTCGCCGCGTCGCGCGGCCTCGGCCAGGTCGCGCGCGGTTCGCTCCCCGAAGAAATCCCGTTCGGCGACGAGCGCTTCGACCTCGTCGTGATGACTGACGTGCTCGAACATCTCGACGATGAAGCCGGCTCGCTCCGCGCCTTGCGCGCACGCATGCGCCCCGGCGGATGGCTCCTGATGACCGTGCCCGCGATGGCGTGGCTATGGAGCGATCACGACGTTACACATCATCATCGCCGGCGCTACCGCGCGAGCGATCTGCAAAGCCTCGTCAGCGCCTGCGGCTTCGGCGTGAACTACCTGAGCTACTACAATTTCCTGCTCTTCCCGATGATCGCCGGCACGCGGATATTGCAACGCCTGCGGCCCGGCGATCGCAGCGGCGCCAATGGCCGTCACGACCTCTCGATGCCGCGCGCGGCGATCAACGCGCTCCTGCTGCGGATCTTCGCGAGCGAGCGCTACCTCATCGGCGCCGCGCGAATCCCCTTCGGCGTCTCGCTGATCGTGCTCGCGCGCGCGCTGCCGGCGAACGAGTCGGCTTCGGCAAAATCTTCATCCGCCAGTGCGAATTAATCCACGACGCATCCTGGCGGAGGCGATCGCCGTGTTCGCCGCGAGCTTCGCCTTTCTCCTCGCGCTCGCGCCATCCGCGCCTTTCACCCGTGAACTCGGCGTATGCGAGTCCGGCGCGGTGCGCGACGTTCTCGCCGGCAACCTCATATTGCCGCGTTTCATCCCGGGCCCGATGGTCCACGTGCCGCCGCTCTATTGGTGGGCCGCCGCGCTCGGCGTACGCGCCTTCGGATGGACCGAACTGGCGCTGCGGATGCCCTCGATGGTCGCGGCGGCGCTCACCTGCGCGATCGTTTTCGCGTGGGCCGCGATCGCGATAAATCGCCGCGCCGCCTTCTGGGCCGCGGCTTCGCTCGTCCTGGGCCATTTCTTTCTCGATGCCGCGCGCCAGCCGCGAATGGACTCGATGCTCGCGCTTTTCGTGACGGCCGCCGCCGTTTCCTTTGAACGCGCGCTGCGTCTCCCGGTCGGCCCCGGTGACGCCGCGTCCGCGTCGATCGATTTCCGCTCGCGCCGGCTTGGCCTGGCGATCGCCGCGCTCATGATGGGTCTTGGAATCCTGACGAAAGGTATTCTGGGGATTCTTTTGCCGGGTCTCGTGGCCGGACTCTACCTGGTCGTTCGCCGCCGCCTGCGCGACATCTTCCGCGCCGATCTGGTCGTCACGTTTTTCGTCGCGCTCGCGATTTGACTTTCATTGTACTTCGCCGCCTATCAAGTCGGCGGACAGAAGTTCCTCCAATGGCAGCTCGCGATGAATTTGTGGAGCCGTTTCATTCCGGCCGAAGCGGGCGGCGCCGGCTACTGCGCCCATCCCTTCTGGTACTTTACGCCGCACACCATCGCCGGCTTCATCCCGTGGAGCGTCTATCTTCCGGCGCTCGCCGTCTATGCCTGGCCACGGCGCGCCCGCTGCCTGCCCGAGGCGGCGGTCTTCACGCTATGCTGGTTCGCCGCGATTTTCGTGTTTTTCTCGGCTTCGCACGGGAAATGCCTGGTCTACATCCTGCCGGCGTTCCCGCCGCTCGCCGTCCTGATCGGCATCACGATCGATGCCGCCGCATCCGCGCTATCCGAATCGCACGACGGCGCGCAACCACATCGTGATCCCCGCGACCGGGCTTTGACGATCGCGTTCGCAATCGCGACCGCCGCCGTCGCCAGCGCCGCGATCGTTATAGCTCTCGCGGCCACCGCCGCACTCGTATTGGGCCTGCCGACGCCGTTGCCGATTCGGCTCCATCCGACGGACCGCCGCTTCCTCGAAATCTTTTCCGCGATGGCGTCGCGCCGGGCGCCCGCGTTGCTCGGATGGGTCGCCGCTTTCATCGCGGGCGGTGTCACCGCGTTGGTTGGCCTGCGGCGCGGCGCCCAGCTTCAAGCCGCCGGCGTCCTGATCGTCGCCGCCGCCGGATCGTTTTTCTGGTTCGCCGTGATGAACCCCGCGCTTGCCGATCGCGAGACGCTGCGCGATTTTGCGCGCGAAGCGGCGCGCATGGTTCCGGCGGGCGGCGAGGTCGCCCATCTTGGACTGAGCGACTGCGACCTGAATTTCTATTCGCCGCGGCCGATGACGCCGATCTTTCGCATGAGATGCGACGAAGGCGCGAGTGCGCCCATCTTTGTTGTCGCGCGCAAGGTTGATTTCGAGGCGGTCAGCGCCGCCAACCGCGCCTGCTACAAGCCGATCCTCGAATCCCGGCCGATCGACAGTTACGGCCCGCGCCTGCTGCTCGAGCGCACCCCACGGGGCTAGGAAGCCGGTCTTAGCTGGAATTCCGAGAGCAGCCGGTATGCCTGTGCGCGTTTTTCCGGCGCCAGGTCTTTCCCCTTCGCGACGTAGGTGACCATGAACAGATTGTCGCTGCCGTAAATCGCTCGCGTAATCGAGTCCTGATCCGTCATGTTCGCGCATCCGGCGATCTTCGACTCGTACACCACATCGGAATTGCTGTGGCTAATCATCTTCCACGACGCACCCGGACATTTCTTTACGAGATTCGCCCGCTGCAGGCTCGCGAAGTCCGCGG
>Ga0153915_10006511_pt1 | contig 10961 bp, 6 predicted proteins | sample Opewatmetagenome_2_FD_107003 | JGI IMG/M metagenome (GOLD analysis project Ga0153915, IMG submission 107003) | Freshwater wetland microbial communities from Ohio, USA - Open water 3 Core 3 Depth 3 metaG | ecosystem: Environmental > Aquatic > Freshwater > Wetlands | place: USA: Ohio, Lake Erie...
CGAAATGGGGAGAATACCACTGGTGGTGCAACCCGAATTGGACAGACGTACCTATTTCCAAAGATAGTGTTATCACTGGCCGCACTTCCTTCTTCTTGAATGCAGGTTCCAACACCATCCGGATAACACCTTCTTGGGGATACCAGGACTTTGCCGCCATTATCGTTGTGTCGGGAACAGACACCGTGATACGGCTAAATGCTGCTGACGCTTCCAGCTATGATGTGGTCACTCCGCACGGTACCGGGGCTCCGTGGGTACCCAATTACTTCAAATCTGTTGCTATGGGTACAAATGGAACTGTCACCTGGACTGTCAATCCCAAAACTGCCGGCAACTTCTCGGTGCAATTGTTCTACCAGAACTATGGCACCTCTCAAAATGCGACAATCCAATGGGATGGGGCCACTGTTAATACCGTGTCGTTGCCAGCAAAGACCGATTCTACCGGGCTCACCCTCCTGGCGTATCCACCGACGTTCCCTGTCACTACGGGTTCACACACGGTCTCAGTGACCTCAAGTGGCATCAACCTCGACTATATACAACTCAGCAAGGTTGTTGTTGGGGTACCTCCGGAGAACGGGCTGCCAACAGTCTTTGCCCTCGAACAGAACTACCCGAACCCATTCAACCCATCTACGACAATTCAGTTTTCGTTGCCCAAGGCATCAGACACCAAGCTGATCGTCTATAACGTACTCGGTCAGAGGGTGGCAACACTGGTCAACGAACATATGACTGCTGGGGTTCATTCGGTTCAGTTCGATGCAAGGAGCATTGCTACCGGCGTCTATTTCTATCGCCTCGAAGCCGGAAGTTATGTCACCAGCAAGAAAATGTTGCTCCTCAAGTAGACATCATCACGTAGTCTAACAGAGGTCAACGCAGGGTGGCCGGCGGAGTGAAGAGCCTCTTGCCGGCCGCCCTGTTTCTTGACCAGACCCATAGCCATGACAACCTACGCATACGAACCCACCGGACAGAGGATATCCCTCATCATCCTTCCCCTGCTCCTTTCGCAGTTGACTATCGGCGCCTCAAGAGCAGAGACGCCGCTGGCAAGCCCTCAAGCGGGTAGGAAGATGATATGCAGGGAGATGGAGCACGTACTCGATGCGGAACTCAAATCGTGGTATCCTCTATGTATCGACACCGTGTATGGCGGCTACTATAGCGACATTAATTCCAGATGGGAACTGGAAGGACGCCAGGAGAAAATGATTGTGACTCAGGCCCGCCATGTGTGGTCAACCGCGAATGCCGCGATGTTCTATCAGAAGGACAACGTCCTTCGTACTATAGGTGCTCACGGCATTGCATTCTTAAGGAACAAGATGTGGGATCAAGAGTACGGTGGTTTCTACGACCTAGTCGACCGGCAGGGAGAACCCGTCCGAGAGAATGGGCAGATCATCAAGCGCGCGTACGGGAATGCCTTCGCCATCTACGGCCTGGCATCCTATTTCGGCGCATCAGATGACACTACGGCATTGCGGTTCGCTCAGGATGCCTTTGCCTGGCTTGAAAAGCATAGCTACGATTCGCTCTACGGAGGGTACTTCCAGTTCATGTCACGTGACGGCACTCCGTTGACCACAGGGTACAGAGATAATCCCCCGAAGGATCAGAATTCGACGATTCATCTTTTGGAATGCTTCACAGAACTCTACCGGGTATGGCCTGATCCCCTCCTGAAGGAACGTCTCCATTCCTTACTTCGGATCGTGCGTGACACAATCACGACGGACAAAGGGTACATGGTGCTCTTCTTTAAACGCGACTGGGCACCTGTGTCGTATCGCGATGCCAGCAGCGAGGTCAGAGAGAAAAACTATGAATTTGACCACGTGTCGTTCGGCCATGACGTCGAAGTAGCGTACTTGATGTTGGAAGCATCGGAAGCGCTTGGAATCAAGAACGATACGACGACTCTGAGGGTGGCAAAAAAGATGGTCGATCATGCCCTGCGCAACGGTTGGGACGAGCGTCGAGGCGGCATCTATGACGGTGGATATTACCTCCCCGGACAGGAGCGACCGACGATCGTTCGCAATACCAAAGAGTGGTGGTCACAGGTAGAAGCCCTGAACTCGCTTCTGATTATGTCTGAACTGTTCCCCGCTGACCCGATGCAATACTACAAGAGATTCTGTGATCAGTGGGAATACTGCAAGAAGTATGTGATCGACAATGAGCACGGAGGATGGTATTGGGGCGGTACTGACATCGTCCCGAACAACAAGTACTCCCCAAAAGGGTCAATTTGGAAAGCAGACTATCACACCTCACGAGCATTGATCAATTGCATCAGGCGACTGAAGCGGGAGACCATGAATCACGGTCAAGTGCACTCTGACCCGGTGAACCGAAACGCCACGCTCGAGGCAAAGAAGTTATTGGAGTATTTGTATTCACTCAAGGGCAAGAAGATCATTGCCGGGCATCACAACTCTGCCGACACGCCGGAGAAATTCCCCAATCGCGTTAAAGAGCTCACTGGAAGCTCTCCAGAACTCTGGGGGTGCGATTTTGTGAACTACTACAGGAAAGGGCAAGCAGAACAAATTGTCCGCGAAGCCCATAGGAAATACAAGGAGGGGTACATTGTCACACTGATGTGGCATGTCGGAAGGCCGCAAGACGATCCTCCGTTCGGATGGAAAGAGAGCGTTCAAGCCAAGATGACCGATCAGGAATGGAAAGAGTTAACGACACCGGGGACCAGACTTCACGCACGGTGGCTGAAGCAAGTAGACACCGTGGCAGGGTATCTCAAGGAGCTTCAGGTGCTGGGTGTCCCCATCCTCTGGAGACCCTACCATGAGTCCAATGGCGTATGGTTCTGGTGGGGTAACAGAAAGGGGGATAACGGATCGGCAAAACTCTACAGGATGATGTTCAATCGGTTTGTACACTATCACAACCTTAACAATCTCCTCTGGGTCTGGAATTCCAACGCACCACGCCAGCGGCTCAATGATGAGGCATATGCATATGATGGGTATTTCCCAGGACTGGAGTATATCGATGTCCTTGCTGCCGATGTGTATCACCATGACTACCGACAAAGCCATCATGATGAACTAGCCATGCTCGCGGAAGGAAAGGTCATCGCACTGGGAGAGGTTGGAGAGGTCCCGAGCCCGGAAATTCTGGATCAGCAACCGTTGTGGACCTGGTTCATGGTGTGGGCGAATTTTGTCAATACACACAATTCTCCAGAGCAAATGAGAGCTCTCTACAGTTCTCCAAGGGTGCTGACACATGAGGAGTACATAACACACCAATAGATCTCACCCACAAAACTCTAAACGGAACATCATGAAAGCTGAATCGACCCCCCTCTGGCACCAGTTAGATGTCTCCGGGATCGTCCTGGTCTTCTTTGTGCTCTGCCTCTATGGCAAAGCACCTGCTCAGCAACGATCAGGATTCCAACCTTTCCGCCCGCCAGTCAGTTTCGCAGAGGCGGATAAGCGGGCCGACACCGTCTTGTCCGCCCTATCCCTCGAAGAAAGGGTGAAGATGATCGGCGGAGAAAATCTCTTCTTTATACAAGGCTTCGAGAAGCATCACATCCCTCAACTCTATCTTTCCGACGCGACCCAAGGGGTTCATATTAGAACGGAGCTCAGCCAACGACTGGAAAAATCGACCGCGTTCCCCTGTCCGTTGGCTTTGACTGCCACATGGAATCCAGAGCTTGCGCACGCTTACGCGCGTAGTATCGGCGAAGAATGCCGGGCAGGAGATATCGCAGTGTTGCTCGGTCCGGGGATGAACATCTATCGAATTTCACAGAACGGACGGAACTTCGAGTATTTCGGCGAAGACCCCTTTCTGGCCGCGAGAATGATCGAACAGTATGTAACCGGCGTGCAAAGCACAGGCACCATTACCACGCTGAAGCACTTCCTCTGCAATAACACGGAACATCAACGACGGAGGACGAACTCGATCGTCGACGAACGAACACTCCACGAAATCTATCTCCCGGCATTCAAGGCGGGAGTCGACGCCGGGGCGATGGCAATCATGACCTCCTACAACCAGCTTAACGGGGAGTATGCGGGGCAGAGCAAGTATGTCATCAACCACCTCCTGCGGAAGGATCTGGGCTTCCAATGGCTGGTGATGTCCGACTGGTGGTCAACATGGGACCCCGTGAAGACCATCAAATCCGGTCTCGATCTGGAAATGCCTGGCCATGCCATCGACCGAGTGCCGATCCTGAAAACTCTCGGCGACATATTCGTCAAGACTGCGGCCCCGCGACTCATCAGAGAGGGCAAGGTTTCCGAAGCCGACGTCAATAGAATGGCGAAAAGCATCATTCGTACGACGATCGCCATGGGCCTCTACGACCGTCCGGTAAAGGATGAAACGTATCTGAACCAATATCCCGCGCATGAACAGATAGCTCTCCAGACGGCGAGCGAGAGCATTGTCCTGCTAAGGAACCAACACGACCTTCTCCCTATCAACCCCGCATTAACAAGGAGAATTCTCCTGACCGGAGACTACGTCGACACAATCGCACGCGGACGGGGATCTGCAGAAGTGGAGGGGTACAACCCGATCACCATGCTTGAGGCGCTCACCAACGAATTCGGGAACGCAGTCACATTTAGCAGGAATCCCTCTGACGCAGAAATCACGGCCGCCGACGCGGTCATTATCAGCGTAGGAACGACCGACCGAGAGGGTTCAGACAGGCCGTTTGCATTGCCCGAAGAAACAGACGCGAGGATCTTGCGGATCTGCGCCAAGAATCCAAATGTGATTGTTGTTGTCAACGCGGGCGGGGGGATTCAGATGACGAAGTGGAATGAGAAGGTTTCAGCACTCCTCTACGCATGGTACCCAGGACAGAATGGCAACAAAGCTGTCGCCAGCATACTAAGTGGCAGGACGAACCCTTCAGGAAGGCTCCCTATTACCATCGAGAAGACATTCGAGGACTCCCCTGGCTACCCATACTTGCCCCCCGGAGAGACGCTTGCCAGCGGGCGCGATGATATGGACCCCTCTGTCCCGATTAACGACATCACCTACAAAGAGGGAGTTTTCGTTGGCTATCGTTGGTACGAATCGAAGAAGATTGAGCCGCTCTATCGTTTCGGCTTCGGCCTTTCGTACACGACGTTCACGTACAGTGACCTGAGGGTATCTGGCAAGTCGTTCAGGAAAGGGAACGAGTGCACCGTTGAATTCACCCTGAAGAACAGCGGGAAGAAACCGGGAATGGAAGTCGCGCAGCTCTATGTTCAGGATGTCACCTCTTCAGTCCCCCGACCCGTGAAGGAATTGAAGGGGTTTCAGAAGATCGCCCTAGCGCCAGACGCGGAGGCAAAGGTACACTTCACCCTCAGGGAGCACGATTTCGCGTTCTGGGATTCCAAAGCACATGAATGGCTGGCCGAGCCGGGTGAGTTCGTCATTATGATCGGGGCGTCTTCCGATGATATCCGGCTGAAAACAACGATCACCCTGCAGTAGCGCTGCTGGATCGGACCTCGCCACCTGATCCAGTTATTGCCTGACGCACATCGTTCGACGACATCGGCAGTTGCACGCTAGCGGACTGTATGATCCGACGGCATGCCGAGTTGTTGATAGAGGTTTTTTCGGGCGTCCTTGTCCTTGTCCAGGATCTCGCGAGCATGTTTGGCAACCTGCTCGGCCTGCTGTCGAGGGACGACGATTACCCCGTCGGCATCACCAACGACAACGTCACCGGGACAAACGAGAACCCCTCCGATTGTGACTGGGCGATTGACTGATTCGAGCTCATTTCTCCCGGGACGAATGCCGCGCCCTTTGTGACGAAGGTAGAGAGGGACCTTTTCAATGGCGATTTCGTCCGTGTCGCGCGAAGTTGCGTCGGTCACGACCGCCACTGCTCCAAGACCCTTCCAGTTGAGGATATTATAGGAACCTATGGATCCAATATCTTTGTCTTCGACATCGTCCAGGACGACTACCGTCCCAGGTCGAATGAGCTTTGCGAAGGCTTCATGCGAATAGGCGTTGTAGAAATGACCCTCCCAGTCACTAAACTTCTCTCCCGGTTGTGGCCTGTCGGGTCGCTGGGTGGGGACATAGCGTGCCGTGACCGCAATTCCACGAAATTGATGTGAGAAATCATTTCGGTCGACCCAATCCGGGTGAATCGCCGGATCCACAAGACCGACACCGGGAAGGCCGGCCATATCCATACCATCGCTGACATCGGCAACACGAAGCCCCTCGAAGAGTTTCAGAATACGGGAATTTTCTTGGTCAGAGAACACCTTTGTTTCGATGAAGTTATACCCTTGCTCCAACTCGGCACGGCTCTTTTCCTGCGTAAGAGCCGGGGACGCCGCTAAAAGGAGAAGACTTAGCAATGATGGTGTCACTCTTTTCATTGTTTCCTCCTGATAAGAGAGAATTGATGGTCAGCGCTAAATGCATGCAGCTCGTCGTTGTCTCCGCGCAGGGTCCCAATGTACCGGCCGCAGCCGCACCTTTTCTTGCAGCCGCTGCGTGTGCAAATGTTCACCTCCCCCGATTTACGCGACAACAGAACCTACCGCACCTGCTCGTACCTGTCGATGATGCGATCAATCAGATCGTGAGTTTCTTTTCGCACGATCTGCCGTGCCGGATCGGCTTCAAACCACGCAAGCGTTCGCTCGAATCCGCGACGAAACGGGATGGTTGCTTTAAACTCCGGGACAAAGCGTTTGATTTTTGTATTATCAAACAGCACGCTCACTGCTTTGTCTCCAAGCAAAGACCCTCGAAGGGATTCCTCGCATTGAACGATAAAATCAGAAGCGATGTGCACGATTCTTGGTTCCACACCGACCGCATCGGCGACGGCCTGGTAGATCTGGTCCCATGTCAGAATCTCATCCGACGTAATGTGAAACGCCTCACCGATCGCCTGTTGATGACCCATCAAACCCACAAATCCCTTTGCGAAATCCTCGGCGTGCGTGACCGTCCAGAGGGAAGTCCCGTCACCATGGACAATGATTTTTCTCCCGCTCCGCATTCGGTCAATGATCGTGTACTCGGTCCAGCCGCCAATGGCAGTCGGGATCACCGTGTCATAGGTCAAAGAAGGACGGACGATCGTGGCAGGAAATCCTTCCTCACGAAATGCGCGAATCAGCCTCTCTTCACATACAATTTTGTTTCGCGAATATTCCCAGTATGGGTTAGCAAGCGGAGTCGATTCGGTCACGATCGGATGGGATAGGGGCTTCTGGTATGCTGAAGCAGAGCTGATAAAAATGTATTGTTTGGTCTTCTTACGGAAAAGATGAAGATCCCTCTCAACATCGTTCAGCGTGAACGCGATCCAGTCGACCACCACATCCCATCGGTGCTCTTCAAGCACCCGGGCCGCATCTTCAGCGTGGGTGATGTCTCCTCTCAGCAGCGTTGCGTTCGGGATATCCACGTGCCTCATCCCACGATTCAGCAGAAATAGATCGATGCCGCGACCAACAGAGAGCCTGCTCACCGAAGTGGAGATGTTACCGGTACCACCGATAAAAAGGACTTTCACAGCGATTCTCCTCGAGGAGTAGCATGAAGAACGTTCGTGATCTAGCTTTTCCCCTTGGCAAACCCACGCTGGGTCAGGAACGTATAACTCTTCCTAATGCCATCAAAAATATCCTTGTCGTATTCATCAAACTCTACAATCATCCACTGAATATTGTTCCCTCCCGCCTTGACAATAGCGGGAAAATCCATGCTCCCCTCTCCAGCGGGAACCTGTGCGTAGGATTGTTCCCCTTTGATGGCCGGACCATCTTTGATGTGAAGCAACGGCGCCCGGCGGCTGAAATCTCGAACAACTTTGGCCGGATCAAGGCCTCCAGTCTTAGCCCAATAAGTATCGATCTCAAAGACAATCTTCCTGTCAAGATGTTCGAGAAGGTAATAGAATGGATAGATGCCGTCGGTTTTCTCAAATTCCCACCAATGGTTGTGAAGCCCAAACCGCAATCCCCGGCTCTTGAGGAATGCGGCCGTCTTATTGTAGAGCTCCGCTGTCTGTTTCGTGGCGTCAAGATTCTTGTATTTCTCACCCTGAGGCCATCCGGGGTAGATGACCATGTCGCATCTGTATGCGTCAGCCATGCGTAACGCGACGTCTCTCTGTTTGCCGACAGGTAGTTCCGTGTGCATGCCAATGACTTTCAGACCCACATCCCTGAATACCTTGCCAGCATGGTCTAGCGAGACACTCTCTGGGAGGGGGTACGTCTCTATGCCGACAAATCCCGCGTCAGCGACTTTTCTCATGGTTCCGTCGAAATCCGTTTCAAACAGCTTACGAACCGTGTATAGCTGCAACGCAATCTGGGGGTTATGTCTCATTCCGGCAAAAACCTCAAGATCGAACAATGTCAATGACGCCGCTCCCATACCCATTAATTTTAGGAGATGCCTCCTGGAGCGATTCATGGTGGCCATGTCTCGTTTTTCCCATTGTGAATTACGGACTATTGTGAAATCGTCTAGAATTGAACGGTACGCTGAATGAGCTGGACGAACACGATTGCGAAAGGGAATACGCGGCTGCCGTCAATCCGGGGCTTCGGAATGATTGAGGTACTACCCTCCTATCCCGCCATGAATGTAAGAAAGAATATGAAGAGTTTTCAAGTATTCCCGATGAGTTCAGAGTGCCCGCTCCAGGAGGGACTGATCTCATCCAGGTGGCCGCCTTGCCACCCAGACGCTCACAAAATTCGGACGCGGCACAATGACTCTGCAAACTGAAGCCCCGCTGGCATTCTCTCGCCTTCACGGCTTTAACTTAACGGAGAAGACTTCCGGAGAGGGACCCAGGAGGAAATTCAACGAGGAAGACTTCGAGATCATGAGAAATTGGGGCATGAACTTTGCCCGCATACCTATGTCGTACTGGAACTGGGCTTCGAGAGACGATTGGTATACGATCGATGAGAATGTACTTGAAGATATCGACCAGGTTGTGGAGTTTGGCAGGCAGTATGACATCCATATCAACCTCAACCTTCATCGGGTGCCGGGGTACTGTATCAACGGTCGAGACCGGGAACCGATGGATCTCTTCAATGATCGTCCGGAAAACATGCGGAAGGCTCTGGAGGCGACCGTGTATCACTGGAGGCTCTTTGCCCGACGCTATCGGGGGATCTCGAGTTCCCGGCTGAGTTTCGACCTCATCAATGAACCGCCCGTGATGAAAGACGAGACACGCTATGTCCAAATTGTCGTAGCACTGGTCAATGCGATCAGAGAGGAGGATCCCGACCGCCTTATTGTAGCCGACGGAAAGGACATTGGCAGAACGCCGATGTACGGTATCGCCGATCTCGGTCTGGTGCAGAGCACCAGGGGATATGATCCGATGAACCTCAGCCACTACACCGCGAACTGGGTACCCAGGAATGAATTTGAGGGATTCAGTGTTCCCACCTGGCCTTTGCGCGGCGAAGACGGAACTCTGTGGGATAAGACCGCCCTGAAAGCAAAACTGATCGATCGATGGCAGCCATTGGTGGACAAAGGTGTCCAGATCCACGTTGGCGAATGGGGTTGCTACAACAAGACCCCACATGATGTGACGCTCTGCTGGATGCGCGATATCCTTTCACTCTGGAAGGAAGCTGGCTGGGGTCACGCCCTTTGGAATCTTAAGGGCACGTTCGGTGTGCTCGATAGTGAACGATCAGATGTGAAGTATGAAAATTTCAAGAGCCACAAGCTCGACCGTAAAATGCTTGAGTTGCTCAAGGAATATGGCGTAGCCCCGACAATGTTGACCGCACAGGATGTCGGTGTGAAAAGGAGCTAGAAGTGACATCATCTTTCCGGCTCTGGCTGCCGAGAAGGAGTTTGTTGATAGACCAGCGTTCCTTGAGAGCATCAAACTGGTTCAAAGGCGGAAGGATTCTCACGCGGAATGCAGTTCATCTTCGCGCCGCTGGTAAAACGATAAGCCTCCTATTCGCCCGTGATCACTCAATTGGGGACTCTAATGTCCAGAACGATCCAATACCTTTGCGTGCTTCTCGTTTTACTTTTCACCACGCCTGAAGCCCCAAGTCAGACAGCAACGCTGAATGGAGCATTGCGCATCAATGATGAAGGCTACTTTGAGGGACCAGGACTGAACGTCATGATCTTTGATGATTTCTATCCCGAAGGTCATCAAGGAGGGGTCACGATTGTACAATGCGGTACTCGCATGGCGGCAAACGGCGATGTCCGGCTTGACCCCACCCCGGGCCAGTGGTCACCGGTCCCGAAGATAGGAGCACGGCACATCGATAGAGACAGCGGAACGATCACAGTGGACCTCTGGTACCCCGATTCGAGCAGAGACAGGAAAGGATTCAATCCCATTTCCTATCCCTACCTCAGGCTAGCATACTCGATCCGCGCTATAGCGGAGGGCAATAGCATACGACTCATCGTGGATCTCAAAGAACCACTACCCAACACCTGGGCACAGAAGATCGGCTTCAACCTAGAGTTCTTTCCCGGACAGTACTTCGGTGAACACTATTTCATGGATGGGAAAACAGGCATCTTTCCCCGTCAGGCCAACGGACCGACGATGGCAGATCCGGACGGGAGTCTTCATATCACCCCCATGGCCACTGGGCGGAAGCTAACGATCGCGCCAGCCAGTGCAGCCAAAGAGATGACGGTAGTGACAAACACCGCTGATCTCCAGTTGATCGATGGACGAGGCCTTCAGAACAACGGATGGTTCATCCTCCGCTCAACAATCCCCGCGGGCGCGACCAGAAACGCAGTCGAGTGGGTGATTACACCGAGCATCGCAAGAGACTGGCGCTATACACCGGTCATACAGGTGTCACAGATTGGGTTTCACCCGAAACAGAGAAAATGTGCGGTGATTGAACTAGACAAATCGACCGACACGTTCGAGCCAATTC
>Ga0153915_10006512_pt1 | contig 10960 bp, 12 predicted proteins | sample Opewatmetagenome_2_FD_107003 | JGI IMG/M metagenome (GOLD analysis project Ga0153915, IMG submission 107003) | Freshwater wetland microbial communities from Ohio, USA - Open water 3 Core 3 Depth 3 metaG | ecosystem: Environmental > Aquatic > Freshwater > Wetlands | place: USA: Ohio, Lake Erie...
CTTCTGCCGGTCCGCCAGGCCCTGGATGTGCATGAGGCAACTGGCGTCGCACGACACGATGTAGTCAGTCTTCGTTTTCAAAGCCGAGTCGCATTTGACCTCGCCCATCGCCGACGAGATCATCGGGAATTTTACCGAGAACGTTCCTCCGAAACCGCAGCAGCTTTCCGCCGCGTCCATCTCGACCAGTTCCAGACCCTTAACGTGACGGAGCAACTGGCGCGGCTCTTCCTTGAGGCGCAACTCGCGCAACGCATGGCAGCCGTCGTGGTAAGTCGCTCTTGCAGGAAACCGCGCGCCGACGTCGGTGACACCCAGTTTTTTCACCAGAAACTCGGATAGCTCGAAAGTGTTGGCCCAGACGCGCTGCCATCGCTGGTCAATCTGTTGTCCGTGCAGGTTCGCACACAGCAGTTCGGGATAAAAGTTCCGCACCATCGCCACGCACGAACCCGATGGACTCACGATGGCTTCCGCGTCGGCAAAAACCTCGCAGTACCGACGGGCCAACGCCCGCGCTTCCTCCCAGTAACCCGTGTTGAACGCAGGCTGTCCGCAGCAGGTTTGTTCGGGTGGATAATACACTTCGATGTTCAGCCGGCGCAGCACGTTCGTCATCGCCACGCCCACCTGCGGGCAGAACTGATCCACAAAACACGGGATGAACAATGCAACGCGCATTTGCCGCTACCGTAGGGATGCGTTCACCATCAATCAAGCGGGAAGTTCAAATTCAGCGCGTCGTGGTCCCGCAGACGCGGGATCTGCTCAACTGTTCCAGCATCGCGTCTTTCGCCTCCCAGATCAGCGACAACGTCAGCGAGAACGGCAGCAACAGCAGACCAACCAGCACGATATTTGTCCGGTCCAATAACCAGAGAATCTCGAACACTGCGCTGGTGTTGTGGATAGCCGCCTCCCCAAACGCGTACACGAGCACGCCGACCAATGGCAGCAGTAAAAACCCGATGCTACCCGCGCCGTACCATTTCGATTCCACCACCAGATCGCGACGGCCGAGCGCCGGCGCAAGCGCGCTGACGACGCGATTCAACAGCACGGTGTACACCACGCCGGCGCCGAGAAACGCCAGCGCGTTGGCCAACAGATACTCGCTGTGCGGCACCCGCCGCCACGCGCAGAAGAACGCCGCAAAATACGCCAGCACCACCGCCGTGCCCAGCAATGTTTCTGTCCGTTCTCGCCATGCGACACGTTGCCGGTCCGCGTCGTCCCCGCCGAGCCGCACGCGCCACAATCGCCACGACCCGATCAACACAGCCACCAGCCCGAGCGCCAGCAATCCGACATCGAACGCATGCGGCCTTGGCCCTGCCAACAGCTGAGCTGCCATCATTGCCGTCAGGATCAGTCCCCAGAAGATCGCATAAAATCCCTGCACCAGCCGCACCAAGGCGGCGGCACTCAGTTTCGCCGGGTTGTCCGTCTCCGTCACGCCTTCCAGCATACTGTGTTGACACGATGGCGTCGAGCGGGAAGCGAATCGCAAAGGGGCGAGGGGCGAGGGGAGAAGGGCGAAAGGCGAGTGGAGAACTAGTGAGTCACTGATGGCTGACGGGTGGAACTAAGAAGCCACTTATGAGGCTCCTCGGACATGCGCGTGAGTTGTGCCAAAATCTTGTCGTATGCCTCATCTATCTCCACGAATGTTTTCTGATTCCAGTAGCCGCAACGTAATGCGACTTCGGTCCAGACTTGTGTCTCAGCAGCCTCCGATTCCGCATCGTTCAACTTCGAGACAAAGGCTGCTTCGTATCGTCGTTTTCTCCAAAACTCAGCAAGGTTGGCACAGACGGAACGCGAGGACCGCCGTACCTGATCGGTTAAGGAATATCGTTCTTCTACCGGGAACGTCCGACTCAGTTCAAACACGCGCATCGCCGCATTCACAGCATTGCTGTACACATCCAAGTCCCGGAAACTCCTTATGACGCTCATCGACGGCCTCCCTTCGCCTTTCGCCCTTCACCCTTCAAGTTGTTTCTTCAGCGCCATGTAGATTTCGTCGAGCGCCTGTGGCACGACACGCACGTCGCCGACCACGGGCATGTAATTCGTGTCGCCGTTCCAGCGCGGCACGATGTGGATATGTATATGATCTTCCACGCCCGCGCCCGCCACGCGGCCGAGGTTCATGCCGATGTTGAACCCCTCGGGCTTGATTGCGCGCGTCAGCAGTTGCTTGCAGCGTCGCGTCAACGTCATCAGGTCCGCCAGTTCCTGCTCGGCGAGATCGTCGAGTTCGCCCGTGTGTTTGTATGGCGCGACCATCAAATGGCCGGCGTTATACGGGTAAGCATTCAGCAAAGCGAAACAGGTGCGGTCGCGGATGAGGATGTGATTCTTCGCATCATCGGATTCCTGCGGATCGCTACAAAGAAAACAGCCCGCTTCCTTTTTTCCCAGAATGTATTTAATCCGCCACGGCGCCCAGAGATGTTCCATGCCGACGTTATAGAACCGTATTTCTGGCAAGTCAACGCGAGTTCGGGGAGACCAGCGTCTAACAGTGTTGTTAGCACAAACTCACTTTGTGATTTCACTGCTATTTGGGCAAGAAGACAAACTCAAAGTGGAGGGGCTGCAAAAGCTGGTCCTATGTAGATTCTGAGGCCGTGGGAGCGGTTTATAACCGCGACCGGCTTGTCCGCCGAAGCGAGGCAGATCGCGCTTGAAAAGCGCTCCCACAACAGCTTGGTGTCACTGCTCGGTGGTTTAACAGGGCGCACTGAGCGCGCATCACTTGTCCGATTTAATCATCCGGCGGAACTCGTCGAACAGGAATCCGGCGTCGTGCGGTCCGGGTGAAGCTTCGGGATGGTACTGCACGCCGAACACGGGATATTTTTTATGGCACAGACCTTCAACCGTCTTATCGTTCAGATTGATCTGGGTGATTTCGATGTTTGAATCCTTGATGCTATCGAGATCAACGGCAAACCCGTGATTTTGAGACGTAATCATGACCTTACCCGTGGGCAGATGTTTGACCGGTTGATTCGCGCCTCGATGTCCAAACTTCAACTTAAACGTCCTCCCGCCGAAAGCGAATCCGAGAATCTGTATTCCAAGGCAGATCCCAAAGATCGGCACCTCACCCAGCAGATCTCTAACTGCATTGTGGGCGTAATCGAGCGCACCGGGGTCGCCCGGGCCGTTCGAAAGAAAAACGCCGCGCGGTTTGTACTTCATCACGTCGTTTGCGGATGCGGTTGCAGGCACAACCTGGACGCGGAACCCGCGCTGTCGGAGTCGGCGCAGGATGTTGTATTTGATGCCGAAATCGAACGCCACGATTGGGATATCAGCCGGTGGCAACTTATCCGAATAACGCATTTGGCCGTCGGTTCCGCGCCCGATCTTCCAGTTGGAACTGAGTTTGTCATCGGGATCCCAGACGAACGGTTCTTTGCGCGTCACTTCCTTGACAAGATCCACGCCAACAATACCCTGCCACTCCTTTGCGCGCGCAACGGCTTCCTTGTCGCTGATTCCCTCGGTGGAAACGCACGACTTCATCGCACCTTTAACGCGCAGGATCTTTGTCAGAGCGCGCGTATCAATGCCCTGAACTGCTGGAATGTTGTTTTCGTCGAGGTATTGCGTCAACGAGCGTTCGGAGCGCCAATTCGATGGTATCGCCGACAATTCCCGGACCAGGAACCCGGCAACGTGCGGTCGTTCGCTTTCCACGTCGGCGCTGTTGACGCCGTAATTGCCGATCTCCGGATACGTCATCGCAACGATCTGGCCTTTGTAGGATGGATCCGTGAGGATTTCCTGATAACCCGTGATCGAGGTGTTGAATACCGCTTCGCCGCAAGCCGTGCCGGCCGCGCCGAATCCCTCGCCGCGGAACACCGTGCCGTCTTCCAAGGCGAACACTCCGCTCATGTCAACCGGCTTACTCATCACGCCACACGATCTTCCCATCAACGATGGTCATCACGGCTTTACCCCGCAGTTCCCAACCATGGAAGGGGGAGTTGCGCGACTTGCTCGCCGATTGGCCAACATCGTATGTCCACTGCTGTTCGGGGTCTATGATAGTGATGTCGGCATCGGCGCCCGGCGACAATGTACCCTTGTCCAATTGCAATAACCGGGCCGGATTCACCGTAAACTTCTCCACGAGTTGCGGCAGCGTCAGCACTTTCTTTCGCGCCAACTCCATCGCCAGCGACAGTTCCGTTTCCAAACCGATGATGCCGAACGGCGCCATATCGAACTCGACTTCCTTCTCGTGCGTGCAGTGCGGCGCGTGATCGCCGGCTATGCAGTCTATCGTGCCGTCAGCCAATCCTGCCAACAGCGCGTCGCGGTCGTGCGCGGTGAGCAACGGCGGGTTCATCTTGAAATTGCTGTCGTAGTTCTTCAGATATTCGTCCGTTAAGGTGAAATGATGCGGAGCCGCCTCGGCTGATATCCTTACCCCGCGCTGCTTCGCCTCACGAATCAACTCCACCGAGCGCGCCGATGAGACATGCTGGCAGTGAATGCACCAATCCGTCAGTTCCGCGAGGAGTATATTGCGCGCAATAATCACGTTTTCGCCCACTGCCGGCCAACCGCGCAATCCGAGCGCGGCGCTCCAATAACCCTCGTGCGCCACGCCGTTCGCCGTAAGATTGTAGTCCTGACAATGGTCGAGCACTGGCAGCTCGAACATTTTCGCGTATTCGACCGCGTGCCGCATTAGGTCGTTGTTCTGGATGCAACTGCCGTCGTCAGTTATCGCCACGACGCCCGCGCGTTTCAACGAACCAATGGGCGCCAGTTCCTCGCCTTTTAGTCCTTTTGTGATCGCGCCGGTAGGGAACACGTTCACGCATCCAACCGCAGCGGCGCGTTGTTTAATGAACGCGATGGTGCTAGTGTTGTCCGCCGTGGGCGACGTGTTCGGCATGCAAACCACGGAAGTTAACCCGCCGCGCGCCGCGCAACGCGCGCCAGTCTCGATGGTTTCCTGGTCGCTGCGACCCGGCTCGCGCAGGTGCGCGTGCATATCAATCAAACCGGGCACGACGATCTTACCGCGCGCGTCAATCACTTCCACTTCGTCGTCGGACGCGGATGGCGCCGCGGCGATTTTGCCGTCGCACACAAACACATCGCGTGCTTCATCAATTTCGTTGGCGGGATCGATCACGCGACCGCCTTTGATTTGCAATGGTTTCATAACCCCCTCGCGCACAGGAACAGGACGGCCATCCGCACGGCCAATCCGTTGGTGACTTGTTCGAGGATTACCGACCGGCTGCAGTCGGCGACTTCGCTGTCTATCTCCACGCCACGATTTATCGGGCCGGGATGCATGATGAGCGCGTCGGGTTTCGTGCGCGCAAATCGTTCCTTGTTCAACCCAAACATTGCGGCATATTCGCCAATGCTGGGGAACATTGTTTTACATTGTCGCTCGTGCTGGATGCGCAGCAGGTTGATCACGTCTGCGTCGCGGATGGCTTCCTCGATGTCGTAGGTCACGCGGCAACCGAACTGCTCGAACACACGTGGCACCAGGGTGGATGGCCCCGCCAATGTCACGCGCGCGCCGAGTTTCGTGAGCAGCCAGATGTTTGAGCGCGCCACGCGTGAGTAGAGGATGTCGCCGAGAATCGTAACATTCAGCCCCGCAATATGCCCTTTCTTTTCCCGGATTGTGAACGCGTCGAGCAGCGCTTGCGTCGGATGTTCGTGAGCGCCGTCGCCGGCATTGATGACGCTCGCCTTCAGATGTTTGGCCAGGAAATGCGGCGCGCCAGCCGCCGAATGGCGGATGACGATGATATCGGCGTGGAGCGCCTCAAGATTTAGCGCCGTGTCCTTGAGCGTCTCGCCCTTGGTAATGCTCGACGCGCTGGCGGCAATGTTGATTACGTCAGCCGATAGGCGTTTCGCCGCCAACTCGAAGCTGGTGCGCGTCCGCGTGGACGGTTCGATGAACAGGTTGACCAGCGTTTTGCCGCGAAGCGACGGCACTTTCTTGATTGTCCGTTTGCCGACCTGTTTGAACGCCGCAGCGGTGTCGAGAACAAAGGTAATTTCCTCGGCCGTTAGGTCCTGGATGCCCAGCAAATCTTTCCGTGTCCATGTCGTAGCGGTCATTACAGCAACACCTCATCTTTGCCGTCAACTTCAGTCAGGAACACCTTCACCTGCTCGCTCAACGCAGTCGGCACATTTTTCCCCACGAAATCCGCGCGGATCGGAAGCTCACGGTGGCCACGGTCCACTAGCACGGCCAACTGGATGCATTGTGGTCGCCCAAAATCGTTTAGTTCATCCATTGCCGCGCGGATCGTGCGCCCCTTGAACAGCACGTCGTCCACCAGCACGATGGTTTTGTCGTCTACATCGAATATAATGTGCGATGCGCCGACTGCGGGCGGCGTGTCGCGCAAGTCTAAATCGTCGCGGTGCATCGAGACGTCGAGTTCGCCGACTGGGAATGTGCGGTTGCAGATTTCGCCGACTTTTGTCGCCAGCCGCCGCGCCAACGGCGCGCCGTGCGTTCGGATTCCAACGAACGCCAGCATCTCCGGCTTCTGATTATGCTCAACGATCTCGTGCGCCATCCGCACCACAGCGCGATCAACTGCGGCCGCATCGAGTATAACCACGGTTTTCATGGCACAAAAAACGCCGCCCGCCCACGTGGGGCGCGCGGCTTCCTATTGTTTCGACTTTTATCCATTTTAGCTCCTTGCTGGCCTCACTGGGTCAGCTTAAAGGGGCGAAACTTTCAAGGCCGTTTCTCTAACTACGCAGCCTGCGATTTCTGCCGTGCCTTTCGCCAACTGGCGCGGTGCCTCACGATCCAATCAAGCAACGCGCGGTCGAAACCGATGTCATGGCCGGCCTTCTCACTTTCCAGCCATTTATGGCGCAAAATCTCGTCGCGCTCGGCAAGGAACTCCCGATACAGCGCCGAGTTCATCATTGCCCCGCTTGCGTCGCATTTCTCTCTCTCAGTCCGATAGCCCATCTACGCCACTCGCCAAAAAACTGGCTGCTTTCACTAAAAGCCACAATACCGACTAAAACGCCAAAATGCAACTGCCAAGTGACATGGGATGGCGACGACCGGGTGTTACCGTCTGCCGCCTGTAGCCAGGGCATGTTCCACTGTTTGACGGATGATTTCATCCAGCGATTTCGTCGGCTGCCATCCCGTCAATTGCCGGATTTTATCAATACCCGGAACTCGCCTGCGCATGTCTTCAAAATCTTTCGCGTATGCTTCGTCATATGGAATGAACTGCAGTTCCGAATGGCTTTTCGTAAACTGCTTGACCCGTTGCGCCAACTCAAGGATCGTCACTTCTTCAGTACTGCCGATGTTATAGATTTGTCCGACCGCCTGTGAATGTTGCGGCAACGCCACCAACGCCCGCACCACGTCGCTCACGTGGCAGAAACACCTCGATTGTTTCCCATCGCCGTATATTGCGATCTGCTCCCCGCGCACCGCGGCCTGCACGAACCGCGGCACCACCATTCCGTAACGGCCGGTCTGCCGCGGCCCAACGGTGTTGAATAATCGCACGATATTGGTTGGCAACTGTTTTTCGCGCCAGTACGCCATCGCCAGGAACTCATCCAGCAATTTTGAGCAGGCGTATCCCCATCGCGCAAACGTCGGCGGCCCAATCAGTAAATCGTCATCCTCGCGGAAGCGCGCTTTTTCGCTCTTGCCGTACACCTCCGACGTTGACGTTATCAACACGCCTGTGCCGCGTCGGCTGGCAGCAACCAATACGTTCTCCGTGCCGCGCACATTATCCTCCAGCGTATGGACCGGTTGGCGCACCACCAACTCGACGCCGACAGCCGCCGCGAGGTGATACACAAAATCCGCGTCTGCCGCCAATCGCGATACCACAATACCGTCCTGCACCGAGCCTTCGGTGAACTTGAATCGTTTATGCCCGCGCAGCGCCGTGAGATTGTCTAACGATCCCGTGCTGAGATCATCGAGGACGGAGACCTCCTTGCCCTCCGCCACCAATGCCTCGGCCAGGTGCGATCCGATGAACCCCGCCCCGCCAGTGATAAGAACCTTCTGCACGCCACGAGTATAAACGTCGTCCCGCAAAAACCAATCAGGAAAATATAACCCCGTGCGGAGCCGGGATAGGAGGGATTACCTCACGCAAGCCGAGTCCAACGAGACGCCGCTGTCGTTTGCGGCAACGCACAAAGGCGCAAAGGACAACACCTCGAAAGGAGCGGCCGTCTTTCCTTTTGCATCTTGGCGTCTTTGCGTCTTTGCGTGAAACCTAATGCCGTTATCGCTTCGGCGGTGTCGATTTCGCTGGAACCGGTGGCGGATGGAATTTATACAGGCGGTCGTGAACATCGTCAGAACGCTTGTCGGGGTGATCGTTGCTGTTGCCTGTTGCGCTCACGTCGCTGCGGTTGACGACGAGGATGTCCAACAGCACGGCAAGTACAGTTTTAAGATTGCGCCATTCGATAAACTGAGCGAGCGGCACATCTCGCGGCAGGGCGATGCAGCATTGGGCATCGAGGACGTGAAGTGGGAACACAGCGAATCCGACCATTTCATCTTCCACACCGAAACGGGTTTCCTGATTACCCAACTCGTCGTTGTGGCTGAATGGTCTTACGCCAACATAAAGAAGGACCTCGACGTCACGCAGGATTCATTCGAGCGCAAATGTCACCTCTACATATTCCTCAACGAACAAGCCTGGCGGAAATTCGCCGGTGACGGCAAGATGGACGCGTTGACGGGCGGCTGGTGTACGGGACGCGAACTGTTCTTCTGGTCGCGTCCGCACTTCAAGTTTCAGGGCCAGGCCCTGCCGCACGAACTGACCCATCTCGTGCTCCACCGGTTCGTTGGGGGTGATATCCCGTTGTGGCTCAACGAAGGGCTTGCCGAATTTGAAGGCATTCGCGTCTATCGCGCCTACCTAAAAATGCGGCAATACGACGTCAAAAATATCCCGGACAATCTGAACCGGAACAGGCACATCCCGCTGAAAGACCTGACCAGCGCCATTGATTATCCGAAATCCAAAGACGATGTCGTGGCGTTCTATACCGAGTCGCAGCGGCTGGTGAGTTTTCTGTATTACCAGCATGGCGGCATGACGCCCCTTATGAAGTTGGCCAAGTTGCAAAGCGAAGGCGCGCGATTCGACTCCGCTTGGCGGGACGTTTACGGCAGCAGCTACTCGGACATGCAGGAATTCGAAGGCAAGTTCATTGCCTACCTGACCAAAGAAAAGAAATAACCTCTCACAGAGAGCACGGAGTTCACGGAGAAGATTTCGCCTGATTCCTTGAGGGGAGGAATCAGGCGGACAATTCAGCGCCTCTGCAGCCCGCCACAGGCGGGTAAATCTCTGCGAGAAACAGCCGCTGTCCGGTCGTGTCGCTCTCTTCGCCCGGTGTGTTTCGCATTGACTTGGCGCGGCAGACTTCCTACGGTCGCGCGGAGCCGTGGAAGGTGAGCTTTAAAGAACCAAAACCGACCAAAAAAGGAGAGTGTCATGCGCAAGTTAATAACGACAGTGATCGCCTTGGTGATGGTGGCGGCAATGTTTCATGCTGGATCCGTGAAGGCCGCCAGCGCAAAACCCAGCAGCCAAAGCAAAAGTGGAGTGGCTGTCGCCTATGCCAAGGCTGATATCGGAACGAAGTCGATCTTGAGTTTTGGCGGCAAAGGCACCACCTCGGCGGCAGTGAGCGGCGGAGACAGTAATCACTATATCAATGTTACCTTTACCGGTAAGTATCCAAAGGACATTAATACAGACCAAGTCATCGTCAATGCTACGGCGATGTCCAAGGACTACGGAGTGGCGAACGCATATGCCGCCGCTGCCAACCAAACGCAACTTGTGATTGTTGCATCTGGCTGGATTAGCACCAACACAGTGGTGGGTTCGCAGGAAACTGTGTTTCTCACGGTGTTCATAGGTCAGTAAAGACGCGAAGTTCAGTCGTCGGAATCGCAAGGAAACGAGATAAATCGCAGAGGCACAAAGGCGGCGAATCCGGTTTTATGCGGTGTTCTCTGCCTGCCCCGCTCGGAGCGGGGTGAATCTCTGTGGTTAAAGCCGGCTGCTGTTATCGCTTCGGCACTTCACGGCCAAGCTTGGCGAGAACGGTTTGCATGTCCTGCCAGACTTCTTTCTTCGCGGCGGGATTGCGCAGTAGATAGGCTGGATGGAACGTTGGCATGATCGGCGTGTCGCGAAAATTGTACCAGTTGCCGCGCATCTTGGTTATGCCGAGTTGGACGTCCAATAGCGCTTTCATCGCGGTTGCGCCTAGCACCACGATCACCTTCGGCTTGATCAACTCGATCTGCGTGAGCAGGTAGGGCAGACAGTTCGCCACTTCATCGGGCAACGGTGTCCGGTTTTCCGGTGGCCGGCATTTCAGGACGTTGGCAATGTACACCTCATGCCGTTTGAACCCCATTGCTTGTATGATTTTCGTGAGCAGCGCGCCGGCCCGGCCTACAAACGGTTCGCCCTCCAAATCTTCGTCGCGTCCCGGCGCCTCGCCGATGAACATAAGTTCCGTGTGCGGATCGCCAACACCAAACACGACGTTGTGACGGCAACGCGAGAGTTCACGGCATTTGACGCAGACCTTGGCGCGCGCTTCGATGGGGGCGAGGTCGGGGGAAGCCTTGCCTTGCGACGACGGCTCAGCTGGAGCTGATCCCTCCAGTCGCCCCGGCGATAAAGTCGGGGCTCCCACAACAACGGGCGCTTTGCTCAACCCCTCCAACGTCTCGCGCGAGACGTCGACGTGTGTGACGCCGGAACGTTTCATATCTTCCAGTGCCGCGATGGTACCGTTGATGATCTGTGTGAGACTATTCATCTGTTGCCTGTCGCCCAAATTCCCGCAGTCTCAGGAGAAGGATTTCCACCCTAAACGGCAGAGATTCTTC
>Ga0153915_10006513_pt1 | contig 10958 bp, 11 predicted proteins | sample Opewatmetagenome_2_FD_107003 | JGI IMG/M metagenome (GOLD analysis project Ga0153915, IMG submission 107003) | Freshwater wetland microbial communities from Ohio, USA - Open water 3 Core 3 Depth 3 metaG | ecosystem: Environmental > Aquatic > Freshwater > Wetlands | place: USA: Ohio, Lake Erie...
CTTTTTATATTGTTGCTTGTTGCTCGTTACTTGTTACTGGTTATTTAGTTTTCCAGGTGGATTCCACATACTGAATGAATTTATTGATTTTTCTACCCGGATTATTGTAATCAATCAATAATTAATTGAAATCCGATAGATCAGGATATAAATCTGAAATCATTTCTAATTGGCTGCTTGTTTCATCAAATGATGATTGGGCATAAATAAAAATGAGGTTGTCTTTTCCGGCCTCCTTTTCTTTGGTTCATTTAACTTCGTTGAGCTCGTCACGCTAAAGCGTTCCTCGGTTCTTTTGGAGGAGCAAAAGAACCGGAGCGAAGCAGAGCTCGGCGAAGCCAAATGAACATACAATCAAAAAATTAAAAAAGGGTGCCCTTTTGAGACACCCTCTTCCAAATGCAGCGAACGAATCACCCGACCGAAGACTATTCCTGCTTGACCTGTTCCTTTTGTGTTTTGATCATAAGAAGGTCATTTATCACAATCTCCGTAATATACCTGGTTGCGCCGGTCTTGTCTTCGTAGCTCCGGTAAACAATTCTTCCTTCGACTGCTACCTGATTCCCTTTCTTGAGATAATTTCCGGCAACATCCGCCAGTCCGTTCCAGGCAACAATGTTGTGCCATGTGGTTTCCTTTATCTTCTGACCTTCAGAATTCTTAAAATCATCACTTGTGGCAAGTGTGAAACGGGTAACTTTTTTACCGCTCTCCAGTTTCTTAGTTTCCGGGTCCTGGCCAAGATTACCAATCAGGTTGACCCTGTTTCTTAGTGAGTTCATGGTTTTAACTTTTGGTTTGACATTAATTTTAATTCTTATCAAACTTACGGCAGACTACCTTCATTTTTCGGTCAATAAATATTTATACACGCTTAGCAATCATTTATAGTCGTTTGTAACCGTTTAAAAATGTTTTTAATTATCTTTATCAAAATATTCGTGCTATTTAAAAATTCGTGCTGTGGAAAGAAAATGTCTCGATTGCGGCGACACGATACGTGGCCGTATTGATAAGAAATTCTGTTCTGACCAGTGCAGAAACAATTACAACAACAGGCTAAACCGTGATTCAAACAATTTTATCAGAAATGTTCACGGATTATTGCGGAAAAACAGGAGAATACTTGCTGATCTTTACGATGAGGGCAAAAGCAGGGTCCATAAAGACGCATTATTCGCTCTGGGGTATAACTTCAGCTTCTTTACCCACGTCATCGAAACATCGAACGGTGTAAAGTACCACTATTGCTTTGAATATGGTTATCGGGATATGGGGGATAACTTTATCGAGCTGAAGCTTAATAATCAGTATATAGAATATCAATAAAATGGAAAATAGTGCTTGATATTCTTTTCTGTTAGCGGCGTTCCGTAACCCGAATCCTCGAATGGCTCACAATACCTGATTTTTGACCCTTTTTCCTTACCGTAATGCTCAATAAGCATCTCACGAAAAGGTTCTGCATTTGATCTGTCTGCCCAGGTCTTTCCAAGCCAGATTCTTCTTTCCTTATCGGTGGCTGGAACCTGGTCGAGCTCTCCCCTGTTAAACGGAAGCCACTCATACACCTGGGACTTATGCTGATGGTACATGTCGATTTTTTTTTCTATTACGTCGTCAATATCAATGCATATATCTGCCTTAAATGGCTCAGGGTGGACGAATCCGTCATATGTATAAAGAAAAACCGGATTTTTTTTGAGAAACGGAACCTCAGGTAATATTTTGGGCACAGTAACCATGTAAGCAGCATCCAGGACCAGCTGTCCGGTGTACCTGTGATCTGGATGATAGTCGTAAGGCCGCGGAAAGATAACAATATCAGCCTTTTGCTCCCGGATCAGCTTGATAACCTCCAGCCTGTTCTCATAGGTCGGCATCAATTGTCCATCATGATTATCAAGAGTAATGTACCTGACTCCTATTACCTCTCCCGCTCTTCTGGCTTCCTCTCTCCTTATTTTAGCAAGCTCCTCTGAGGAGTATGTCTGATGCCCGGCATCACCGTTTGTAAGTGAGACCATCAGGACATCATGGCCAGCCTTTGCCCATTTATATGCCGTCCCGCCCACTTCATCGGGATCGTCCGGGTGGGCGCCAATGATAATAATATGTAGTTTTTCGCTTGTTTCAGCCTGCTGGCCTGATAAAGGCAATACCATGCCCAGCATGATGATTACCTGCAGAATAATGTTTCGGATCTTCATATTTTAAGGTTTTAAGGATACTAAGCTGATAAAAAGGGGAAATGTATATTAATTAATATTTGATAAAGTTCAATAGCTTGTTTAAAGATGGACCTACCAGTTGCTGTTTGCTAATTCCCAGATGTTTGCAAAACTTATTCTGACAATCTTTTCCATAATATCCCAGTTGACTGTGTTTATTTCGTCAGCGGGGGTATGATACTGTTCCCGGTGTCCGGGTTTAAATCTCATTATGGGTATCCCTTCGGCTGCAAATGACCTGTGATCACTTCCCCCGGAAGGATCTTTCATCGGCTGATAATCGACTGACAGATCAATGCCGTTCTTACGTAGGTTTTCCTCAGTCATTGACTTGAACTCCGGACACGAATCCGTATAAGTCATGATGACCTTTTTAGGGTCATCATCTGAAATATATCTCGATATCATGTCGAAATTAATATTCAACCGCAGGTTACTTTTGGGATATGGAAGATTGCCAACATAAAACTGTGATCCCAGAAGCCCTTGTTCTTCAGCAGTCCATAAGGCAAAAATCAAAGTTTTATCAGGCTTAATCCCTGTCTCTGTAACAGCTTTGGCAATTGTAATCACTCCAACTGTCCCTGAAGCATTATCATCGGCACCGTTCCAGATAAAGCCATTGGCCGTTCCCAGATGATCGTAGTGGGCTCCAAGCACAATAACCTGATCAGGATTTTTGCCTTCAATGATGCCAATCACATTTCTTGCTTTTATAACTTCGGTTTTAACTGTCGTTTTAAGGTAAATGCTCTTTCCCTTTAATACAGGCACTGGATAAAGATTGTTTTCAGAGGCTTTTTTTATAAAATCGGCAAGGACAAAACCTGTACCGTCAAATAAATCGTTAGCTGTATTAACTGAGATCTGGACTCTTAAAAATCCATCGGGACGGTTTTTCTCCGGAAGTGAATAATAGGCATAAGGTCTTGCTGACCTGGGATTATTTTCTGCCGGTGACAAATCAAAGTATTCATTAATCCGCGGAACGCCCACGACTGTTGAATTTGGATTGAATTCCAGAATGCCGGCAGCTCCCATTTTCCTCGCAATATTTTCAACTTCCCTGGATGCCGCTGATAATTCTGACGGTGAAAGCTTTTCCATTGCAAAACCCGGACTACCAGATATTTTAAGCATGAATTTACCTTTCAGATCGACCTTGCTGAAATCATCATGTTTCAGTTTTTCGCTTTTTAAACCATATCCGACGAAAACCACTGGAGCTTCAGTTTCAGTTGCCTTCTCACCGGGCCAGAGGGTAAAGTCGACATTAAATGCATACGTCTCAGTCTTTACTGCATCTCCGTCAGTTGTCCTGATCCTGAGGATCTGTTCATCCCCGGGAGAAGTTTTGATAATCATAAAATTCTGGAAATAAGTTTTCTCCTTCCCTTCCTGGATATTCACATAGCCACGCGCCTGGGGATAATCTCCTCCGGGTTTGACGCCGTACAACTGAAATAAGCTGGCAATATAATCCGAGGATATATATTCACCCTTCTTACCTGTTTCCCTGCCTTCAGTCCAGTCGGAGGCAAGAAATCCCAGCTGAGCTTTCAGCACTCCCTGGTTAATATTATTAAGTGATTTTTTGAAGCCATCATTTTCCTGAGCTCTGAGCCAACCTGAAACAACCATTAACAGACAGACACTAATAAAATACTTAAACCTCATATTGGATTATTATTTTATAAATAACGGGGAAAATCGGGTATCAATATTAGTTAATTATTTTTTAAAGAGTTTATAATTGCCAGTATGCTTAACTAATTTTAACAATTATTGGCTATGAAATCCTAACATCATATTGGCATTTAATATAGTTTTGCCGGACGAAATTTATGCTGGTTTGAATTTAGTGGATATATATTATTACAAATAGGTATGAGAAAATTAATTGTAGCTTTCACATTGATCCTTGTACTCAATGTCTCACTTACAGCCCAGGAGAAAAAGGTTTATAAAGACGACTACCTGGTCAGTATCGGCGACCTTGCTCCCGATTTTGCTATCAGGGAAGCCGGCGGGAAGTCTTACAGGCTCCGGGATCTGAAGGGAAAAACAGTTATGCTCCAGTTCACGGCAAGCTGGTGTTCTGTCTGCCGTGAGGAAATGCCTTTTATCGAAAAGGAGATTTGGAAACCCGGAAAAGACAAAGGACTTGTAGTGATTGGCATCGACCGGGATGAACCTCCTGAAAAAGTGATAAAGTTCAGAAAAGATATAGGAGTTACTTATCCGCTGGCACTTGACCCTGGTGCCGACATTTTTGGACTTTTCGCCCTGAAAGAAGCAGGCGTGACAAGGAACGTTATTATCGACCGTTCTGGTAAAATTATTTTTCTTACCAGGTTATTCGACCGGGAAGAATTTGAAAGGATGAAAAAGGTTCTTTATTCGGAAACAGGCATAAAATAACAACTTTCCTCTTTCTTTATTGGCTATCCCGAAGAATTAATTTTTCTGGTGCACGTAACTTTTTTATGTTTTTTCCCGTTATATGTCAGATTGATGTCTGTGTAACAATTCTCTTGATCTAATTGACATGTACAACTAAAAACAAAAAATGATGAAAAAATTAATCTTGATCGTATTAACAGTGTTTATAGTTCTTCCTGCCTTTTCACAAATAAAATTCGGACTTAAGGCAGGTCTGAGTACAACAAATGTGAAGATGAAAGACCTTATTACTCTGACATCCGGTGATACAGAGTATACTGTCAACGCTCTTAAAGCGGCAAATTATGGCTTCCATGGAGGCGCCTTTGTAAGGTTCAGCCTGATGGGATTTTATATTGAACCTGAACTTTTATTCGCATCAAGGACAGATGAATACAGAGTGACTGATGTTAATGATCCTGCTTCGGAGATAATCAAGAAACAGCATTTTAACCGACTCGATCTTCCTGTTATGCTTGGAGCAAAGGTTGGTCCTGTACGTCTAAATGTGGGTCCGGCAGCGAGATTGCTAATCAATTCTCCCAAGGACCTTATCGACAATCCTGATTTCAAGGCGATGTACAGCAACCTTACGTTTGGTTATCAGGCTGGTCTTGGTATTGACTTAATAAAGAAGATCACAATTGACCTGAGATATGAAGGAAGCTTGCAAAAATATCAGACGCAGATTCAAAACCTTGCAGGCGACAAGTTCAAACTTGACGACAGGCCAAATGCATTCCTGCTTAGCGTGGGAATAATGTTCTAGAAAGTTTATTTTGAAAAAAGCATCTTTGCGGCTACAAGAAGCAACAGGATCCCGAAAATCTTCTTAAGAAAAGGTTGCGGGACATTAAGAGCTATCTTTGACCCGAAATATGATCCAATCAAAAAAGCGATGGCCAGGATAAGAGCAAATTTAATGTTCACCTGGCCCGCTTTATAATAATTGTATGCAGCAATAATACCGATCGGTGGCAGCATCACAGCAAGACTGGTTCCCTGGGCTGCTTGTTGACTTAGTCCCATGAGAAACACCAGGGCAGGGATCATGATTACGGCTCCCCCGATTCCAAGCATCCCGGCCATTAATCCGGTTATTATTCCGATAGCAATAAGTATCAGAAGTGTGGAAGTTGACATTATCTTTTCAGTTATGTTAGTAAATAAGTTAAGTTTTCGATTCGTAAAATTATTAATATTATTTGAAGTCGTGCACAACCCTACGGAGATGGTTTGCACACAATAAACGGAATATCTAATTTTGAAAAATGCTGAAGGTGATGAACAGGAAAATAATAAGATATATTCTCAGCGGATCGGCATTAATTTTATTTGTGATTTTGTTCCTCCTTATCAGGTTGTTATACGGGATTTCAGTCCGGCCTGAAGGAGAAAGGTCTGTATTGCAAATTCCGGATGGATCATCTTATGAACAGGCTATGGATTCAATCGAGTCAGTTCTGCTCATTAAAAATCCTGGTATCCTGAAAAGGGTAGCAAAAATGAAAAAGTATCCTTCACTGGTGAAACCGGGTCGTTATATAATTGAGAAAGGATACTCTTACAACGGAATTATAAACCTGCTCCGTGCAGGAAGACAATCACCTGTCAAAATAACTTTTAACAACGTTAGGACTTTAAATGATATCGCTGGCAAAATTGGTGGTCAGATTGAAGCTGACTCAAGTGGTATAATGGATTTTCTGCTGGATCCTGGTAACTATATGAAAGATGGTTTTAAACGTGAAGATGTGATATCGGTTTTTATTCCAGATACATATGAGTTTTACTGGAACACCAGCGCAAAGGGATTTTATAACAGGATGTTCAGGGAATATAAAAAGTTTTGGAACAGGGACAGGCTGAGCAAAGCTGAAGAATTAAAACTCACACCAATCCAGGTTTCTATACTCGCTTCAATAATTGACGATGAAGTGGCAAAGCCGGATGAGAAATCCAGGATCGCAGGGGTTTACCTGAATCGTCTCCGAAGGGATATCCCCCTCCAGGCCTGCCCGACAATTAAATTTGCACTTAATGATTTTACCATAACCAGAGTACTTTACAAACATTTGATCATTGATTCCCCCTATAATACATATAAATATCGCGGATTTCCCCCGGGTCCTATCGGATGCCCTTCAGTAGAAAGCATTGATGCAGTACTGAATGCTGAGAAGCATGACTATCTGTTCTTTGCCGCTAAATCTGATTTTTCGGGATATCATAATTTCTCCCGAACCCTGGCAGAGCACAACAGGTATGCCAACCAGTATCAGAGAGAGCTAAACAAGAGAAGGATTTTTAAATAAGACCAATTACTTCAACTTCGCGTTCAAGGGCAATACCGAACTTCTCCAAAACCGATTTTTTTATTTGTTCTGAAAGGTCAAATATTTCCTGCCCTGTTGCGGAGCCGTAATTTACAAGAACCAGGGCTTGCCTCTCATGAACTCCGGCATCCCCGATCCTTTTCCCTTTCCAGCCGCATTGTTCAATCAGCCATCCTGCGGCAAGCTTCATTCCTCCGGCCACATCTTTGAATACCGGTAATTTTGGGTATTTGGTTCTTAATTTGTCGGCGACCGAACTCTTAATGACCGGATTCTTGAAGAAGCTGCCTGCGTTTCCTATATGAACCGGATCGGGCAGCTTATTTTGCCTGGTTGTGATCACAGTTTTCCTGACATTACCAAGGGAGGTGGAGCCCAGCTTGTTAATCTCTTCCTTTAATGATCCGTATTCGAGGCATAGCTTTGGTTTTGTGGAGAGCCTGAAATAGACCCGGGTAATAAGATACTTACCCTTCAGGTCACCTTTGAAAACGCTGTCGCGGTATCCGAATTTGCATTCATTATTTGTAAATTCCCTAACTGATCCGTCTTCAATGCTGATAGCCCTTACCTTTTCAATAGTATTTTTTACTTCTGCTCCATAGGCACCTAGATTCTGAACAGGTGAAGCGCCGACAAGACCTGGAATAAGGGAAAGATTTTCAAGTCCTCCCATACCATTATTTACTGTTGATTCTACAAGCTTGTCCCAGGTTTCACCAGCCCATGCAGATACAATGACCTCATCACCCATTTTGCCTTCGAGAGAAATACCCTCCATTTCAGGATGAATAATCGTTCCGTGGAAGTCGCTGGTGAAAAGCAAATTGCTACCCTGCCCAAGTACCAGAAATTTTTGTTCTGAACCCTTGTGTTGTCTGAAGAAATGCATAGCATTCTCCTCGAGTTTGAACGTAGCCAGACGGTCTGCCCTGACATTCAGCCCGAAAGTATTGAATTTCTTTAGTGAAATGTTATCGTAAATCATCTCTTAGGGTATCGGGTGTAAATCTATAAAAACATCCCTTAATGAAAAATTGTACAGTGATTTATTTTCACTGTGACTGGTAAAAACAAAGATCATGTTTTCGGGTCAGTCAATCAGCTATTTGGAGATTAAGTTAAATTGTTTAATTTTAAGTCTGTATATCAGTAGGATAGGTGAACCATATGAAGCCAGTACTTATAGCCAGGTCCCTTGTCAAACATTATGGCAACGTTTTGGCCGTTGATGATATCTCGTTTGAAATTTACCGTGGTGAAATATTCGGCTTTTTAGGTCCAAACGGCGCCGGTAAGACAACCACCATCAAAATGATGAGCGGACTTCTGATGCCTGACGAAGGTCATGTTACAATTGATTGTATTGATCAGGGCGGATCGATCGGCATATGTCCCCAGAGCATTGTAGTATGGGAGAATCTCACTTGTTTTGAGCAGATTGTTTACATGGGAAAGATGTATAATATGTCTGCCTTAAAAGCAAAAATGAGAGGGGTAGAACTGCTTGGGGCTCTTGGCCTTTTAGGTGTCAAGGACCGTCTCGCAAAAAATCTGTCGGGTGGCATGCAAAGAAGACTGAATATTGCACTTGCCTTGATTCACGCGCCTGAGATTGTATTCCTCGACGAGCCCCAGGCAGGTCTTGATCCCCAAAGCAGGGTACTGGTTCGTGATTACATAAGGTCCATAAAGAATAAGACTACAGTAATCCTCACTACCCACGATATGGATGAAGCTGAAAAGCTTTCTGACCGAATCTGCATCATTGATAAAGGCAAACTGCTCCTAACGGGTACCGGAGATGAATTAAAAAAAATGAGCGGATATGAAGATGTCATCGAAATTGATGTAGCTTGTGACACATCCCGGGAGTTTCTTCCATTTCTTGACCAGAACCTTATCCCAAACATGTCGGTATCCGGGAATCTTATGTCATTTAGCATTAAAGAACCGCAGCTTGGACTGGAAGCAATTTTAAACGTGGTGAGGTCTCATAATCTGAAAGTGAACAGCCTGCAAATGAGGAAAAGGAGCCTTGAGGATATTTTCATAAACCTGACCGGAAGAAGCATACGGGAATGAAAACATTTGCCTGTTTTATTAAAACATTTATGGAAAACCTGAGGGACTGGAAAATCCTGATCCTTGTGCTTGTTTTTGCCCCGTTTTTTATCTATCTGATGTACATGTATATGGGTAATTCCGGATCATCGGTTTATAATGTTATTGTTATCAATAAGGACCCGAAGGGAGTATTTTCGAGAGAACTGATAGATGCGTGGGAATCAATTAAAACTGAGGAAGGGAAATCTGTCCTGAGAATTAAAATGGTAGCTGACTCGGCAACTGGGAAAAAAAAGATAAAGAACAAGGATGCAGATCTTTTGATTACAATACCCGTTGATTTCTCTGAATCTTTTAACAGGTTTATAAACACCAGAAAGGGCCTTCTATCGGCAGTTACCAGTTACGGGGACCAATCAAATATCAAATACTTAACGGCTGCATCATTTATCGACTATATGACTTATTCCTACATAAGTTTGAAAACAGGAATCGAGATCCCGATGAATATAAAGTATGAATATTCCGGAAGAGGTAAAATACTTCGCGAGTTTGATTTATATGTGCCTGCCTTATTGGTTCTTTCAATTATTATGATGCTCTTTACTGCCGGAGCTTCCATTGTAAGGGAGGTTGAAAAAGATACCATAACCAGACTCTCACTTTCGAAGCTTAAGTCTTCCGAATTTATGGCAGCCTTGAGCCTTAATCAGATTATTATCGGAATAATCTGTCTCATCCTAACGCTATTAGCTGCATTTTCTGTCGGGTATAAAACATCTGGCTCAATACCATTGCTTTTGCTCGTCGGAACTTTGACCTGCTTTTCTGTAATAAGCATCAGCATAATAACAGCCAGCTTTATAAGAACAATGTTCGGCCTGCTTACACTCGGCTGCTTTCCATTTTTTATACTGATGTTCTTCTCAGATTGCTTCATGCCATTGCCAAAAATAAATCTCTTCGCCATAGCCGGGCAACAGGTTTATCTGAACGATATCCTGCCGACTGCGACAGCCACACGGGCTTTTAATAAGATACTGAATTATGATTCCGGCTTTTCAGATGTTTCAATGGAGATCTTATGGATTCTGATACTCTCTTTTGTTTACTTTTTTCTGGGTGTGTGGCTTTTCAGGAAGAAATATAAATATTAATTTTCTCAAATATCCTCTCCAGAGTTAGCTGGTTTAAATTAGTTGTATCTTCGTAAAATTCGAAACTACATTAATCTAATCTGATATTCAAAATATGAAAAGCAACCGCCGTAATTTTCTAAAAACTGCCTCGGTGGCAGGAGCTGGTGCATTTACAAGTGGATTCCTTTCAGGTTGTACAGCTAAACAGCCTGAATCGAACCTTGCTGTTATTCTTGAGTCAGCCAAGAAATCTCATGTTCAGAAATTTAATATGTCAGGTTATGCCGCACCGGAACTACCTGTAGTAAGAGTAGGATTTATCGGTCTGGGTGACAGGGGAAGTGAAGCAGTGACCCGTCTGTCAAAAATTGAAGGTGTTGAAATTAAAGCACTGGGAGATTTAAGGATTGCTGCTGTTGACGGATCAATGAAATATCTTTCAGGAATTGGAAGGTCCGCACCTCAGGAGTTTTACGGTAACGACGATATCTGGAAAAAGCTGGTTGAATTGCCGGACCTGGATCTTATTTATATCTGCACCCCTTGGATCTGGCATACCAGAATGGCAGTTTATGCAATGGAAAACGGAAAGCACGTTGTGTGTGAAGTTCCGATTGCAAGGACAATTGATGAAGCATGGCAACTGGTGGAAACATCTGAAAGAACAAAAAAACATTGCATGATGCTTGAGAACTGTTGCTATGATTTCTTTGAGCTGCTTACACTTAATATGGCACGCC
>Ga0153915_10006514_pt1 | contig 10958 bp, 9 predicted proteins | sample Opewatmetagenome_2_FD_107003 | JGI IMG/M metagenome (GOLD analysis project Ga0153915, IMG submission 107003) | Freshwater wetland microbial communities from Ohio, USA - Open water 3 Core 3 Depth 3 metaG | ecosystem: Environmental > Aquatic > Freshwater > Wetlands | place: USA: Ohio, Lake Erie...
CGTCGACAACCTCGGCCCGGATACGCCGATCCACTTCCTCCGCTTCCACCCGGACTACAAGATGATGGAGTTCCCGTGGACGCCCGTCGAGACCCTCGAGAAGCACTGCGCGGTCGCCAAGGCCGCCGGGCTGCGGTACGTCTACGTCGGCAACGTGCCGGGGCATCCCCTGGAGAACACGTACTGCCCGGGGTGCGGCGCGATGGCCGTGAAGCGGTACGGCTTCGACATCACAGGCTGGTACCTGGACAAGGACAACAAGTGCAAGAAGTGCGGCACGAAAATCGCCATCGTCGGGCGGCTCGAGAAAACCGCCAAGGAGAACCGCTTCTACGGGGTCCTGTACCACCGCTGAGGTGCGTCAGCCGACGAGGTGGCCCTTCTCCACGACGGCCTTGCCGTCGACCTCCACGGTGACCTCGGACAGGATGCACTCCACCCGCACGCCGCAGGCGATCCGTCCCCCGAAGGCCACGTTGTCCCCGAACCCGAGGCTCGCGCAGCCGAGCGCCTTCTCCGCCTCCACGTGCGGCCCCGACGCGCGCGCCCGCGCGTTCAAGCCGAACCCGAAGCGGCCGAGCGTCCGGGCGTCGCGCCCTCCGGCGTTCATCGCGTGAACCGCCTTGGACGCGCCCACGATCTTCGTGGCATGGCCCTCCCGGAGCGTCGCGGTCACGGGCTCGATCAGCGGCTCGTCGAAGTAGACGTCGGCCACGAGGCGGCCCTCCGCGCTCGCCTCGACGGGCGCGATGATGAGCTCGCCCGCGGGCAACGTGGTGAAGGCGCCGCGGCGGGAGCACAGTCCCGTGTCCTCCGCGATCCACTCGCGGCCGTCCACGGAGAACGTGAGGTCCGTCCCCGAGGACGACGCGAGGTGGACCTGCCGCGCGGCGCGCAGACGCCGCGCGACGCGGCGGACGACCTCGTGGATCTCGGACCAGTCCGCGGCGAGCCCTCCGGACGCGAGCATGTCCTCCGTGATGCCGGGGATGGAGATGACCCGCGCCCCGGCCCGGTTCGCCTGGCGCCGCGCGTGGGTGTGGGTCAGGGACTTCCGAGTGGCGAGGACGATCAGGTCGGCGGACTCCATGGCCGTCGTCGCGATCTCGGGCGGCTCGTCCCCGTCCTTGTCCCGCGGCATGATCGTGAGCACGACGGGGTCCGCGCCCAGGCTGCGGGCCGCCGCGAGGAACGCGTCGCCCACGGTCTTCGTCTCTCGGTCCACGAGGACGAGGACCTTCTCCTTCTCGCGGAGGGCGGCGCTCGTGCGGAGAATCAGCCTCGCACCGTCCTCCATGGGACGGCGGATTCCTCGGACCGATGATAAGGTTTCTGCCCTCCCTCCGCGCGTCGTCGGCTCGCCTCTGCGTCCCGGCTGGGGAACGTATAAATAACGAGGGACGCATCGGACCGCCTCCGGAGGGACGGACCTGAGTGGCTCCGACGAACTGCGGCTCCTCTTGAAAGGGCTCAACGGGCGCACGGGGAGCCGGATGTCCGCGGTCGTCACCCGCTCCGGCGGCGTCGTGGCCGCGGTCCTGCCGGACGACGTCCCGGCGGACAACTTCGCGACGATGGCCGCGACCCTGCTCGGGGCTCTCGAGGTCATCTACTCCGGGACCAAGGCGCCCGCGCCCCAGGCGGTCACCGTGCACACGGAGGCGGGAAACCTCCTCGTCCGCGTCGTGACCCCGAAGACCTTCCTCGTCACCCTGACGGACGGCAGCGCGGACGACGTGGCCGAGCAGGTCGAAGAGACCGCGATCCGGGCACGGGCCCTCCTCGGGAAGATCCCCTAGGCGGGTTTCGCGCGCTGCGGCAGGAGCCCTGCCACGCCGTTGACGACCCATCCCCGGAGCCGGCCGTACGCGGCCCATCGCCGTGCGACGAGCACGAAGAGCAGGGCCAGGGCGATCCCGACCACCGCGCCGGCGAGGACGTCCGTAGGCCAGTGGACGCCGAGGTACACGCGGCTGATCCCCGCCCCAATCGCGAGGAGGAACGCGGACGCCTTCACGGGCCACCTGTGGTAGACGGCGAGGAACGCGGCCACCGCGAAGATCCTCGAGGTGTGGCCGCTCGGGAACGCGGGGTCGCCCTCCGCGGCACAGGCTCCCGGACTCAGGAGGTTCACGTTGGACAGGACGTCGCAGGGGCGCGCTCGGTCGAAGCCGTACTTCAACAATTCCGTGACGAGCATGACCACGAGGATCACGATGAGGAGGTCGAAGGCTTCCTCGCGGTGCCCTTTCCACCAGAGCGGAATGGCCAGGAGGGCGAGGATGTACGGGAGCGCGAGGTCCGTGAGGGCCACCATGACGAAATCCAGGACCGCGTTCGTGCCGACGAGGTTCAAGGCGCGGAAGAGGGATTCGTCCCACGCGGGGTACCAGACCGCGTTCCCCGTCATCGCGAAGGCGATGAAATCCACGGGCGGGCATCCGGGAGGGGGACTTAAAGGCCGCGGGGCCAGAATCAAGGGCAAGGCTCTTGGTGAAGCCGCGCCTTCGCGGCGCGGATGGAGAAGGCTCGGAGGGTCTACGAGCGCCTCCTGGACGCCTACGGTCGCCAGCACTGGTGGCCCGCGCGCACGGACTTCGAGGTCGTCGTGGGCGCCCTCCTGATGCAACAGACGGCGTGGGCCAACGTCGAGCGCGCCCTGGCCAACCTGCGCGATGCGGGCCTCCTGGACGCGCATGCGCTCGCCGCGGCGTCCGTGCCTCGGATCCGGAGGCACGTCCGCGTCGCGGGCCTCTACAAGACGAAGCCGGCACGGCTCAAGGCCTTCTGCCGCCATCTCGTCGAGCGATCCGACGGGGATCTCGCGCGCTTCTTCCGCGGGCCCATCGAGGCCGTGCGTGCAGACCTCCTCGCGCAACCCGGCGTGGGCCCGGAGACCGCGGACTCGCTCCTCCTCTACGCGGGCGGCCATCCCGTGTTCGTGGTCGACGCGTACACGGTCCGCATCGGGACGCGGGTGGGCCTCTTCCGGTCGAAGGAGTACGGCGCGGTCCAGCGGTACTTCGAGGACCGACTCCCGCGGGATGTGGCCCTGTTCCGGGAGTACCACGCCCTCCTCGTCCAGCACGCGAAGGCGTTCTGCCGCGCGCTCCCGAGGTGCGCCTCCTGCCCCCTCCGCGCCATGTGCGCGTACGGTCGAGGACAAAGGTCATGAGCCACGCGCGTGGTCGGGACCGTGGCATGATCCGCGCGGTCACCTTCGATGCGTTCGGCACCCTGATCGATACGGGGCGGGACGTCCTCATCCACGTCGCGCGCGCGGTGTGCACGGACCACCGGCCGAGCCTGTCGCCCGAGAAGCTCCTGGACACCTGGGACCGCTACTTCTTCGGCGCGGAGCAGGGGGAGTTCCAGACCCTCCAGGATGCGACGGAGGACAGCCTGGCGAAGACGATGGTCGACTACCACATGGAGGGCGACACGCGCCCCTACATCGACATGCTGAACCGGATGTGGGCCAACGCGAAGGCGTTCCCGGAGACGTCGCGCGTGCTCGCGCGCGTGGACGGGTTCCCGCGCGCCGTGGTCTCCAATGCGGACGACGCCTTTCTGAAGGACCTCCTCCGGAAGAACGGGTTGGCGTTTGACCATGTCGTGACGTCGGAGAGCGTGCGCGCGTACAAGCCGCGCCCGCGGATCTTCGAGGTCGCCCTGGACCGCTTGCGCGTCGGGCCGGAGGAGGCCGTCCATGTGGGCGACTCCCTGACCGCGGACGTCGAGGGAGCCTCGCGGCTCGGCATGAAGACCGTGTGGGTGAACCGGATGGGCCTCGTGCGCGGCGCGTCGGATCCGGAGCCGGACCACGAGATCCGCGACCTCACGCCGCTGCCCGACCTCCTCGAGGAACTGCGACGTTCTCCCTGACGCCGTCCCCGGGCCTTCGGCATATACATGGCCCTTAAGTAAATTCGAACTCCTACCGCCTCCGGGCGGGGGGTGCTTCTCGGGTGCCCGGAGCCACCGTCGGCGAGCGAATCGTCGTCCATCTTTCCGGATTCCTTCGACACATGGATTCGTACGAGGTCCCTCCCGAGATGACCCAGGACGGCATCGGGTCCGCCCTCGGGATCAGCCGCGCCCACGTCGCCCTGGAACTCAAGCGCCTGCGCGCGGCGGGCAAGGTCGAGGAGCGGATGGCCCACGTGGCCACCGCGAAGACCCGCCGCAAGGTGTACGTCCTCACGCCGTCGGGCCAGGAACTCGCGCGCCGGATGCGCGAGCACGCGCGCACGCGCGCGGTGCGCCTCGTCACGCCGGACGGCGAACGGGAGGTCCGTGGCGAGGAGGCCCTGGAGGCGCTCCGCAAGGCCGGGATCCGCGAGGTCGAGGGCGTCCAGCGCATCCTGGCGGGAGACGTCGTCGACCTGCGGCCGCGAGAGCCGCCGCGTCCCCTGCCCGCCCCCACGAAGGCCACGTTCTTCGGGCGGGAGGCCGAGCTGGCCTCCCTGCGCCGCTGGCTCCAGGTGGACCCGCGGCCCGTCGCCGTGGTCGTGGGCGTCGCGGGGATCGGGAAGAGCGTGCTCCTCGCGAAGGCCCTCGAGGGCCCGACCGCACCCGTGGTCCAGCGGCGCCTCTACCCCTACGACGACGCCCACGGGATCCTGTCCACGCTCGCGGACTTCCTGGCGCGGCTCGGACGGCGGCGCCTCAAGACCGTCCTCGCCCGGCCCGCGTACGATCCGGTCGAGGCGATCGCGGTCCTCCGCCAGGACCTCGCCGGCTGCGTCGTGGCCCTGGACGACCTCCACGCGTGCCCGCCCGCGGAGGGCATCCTGAAGTCCCTCCTGGAGGTCTCGCCATCCTTCAAGATCCTCGTCGCCAGCCGCACCCAGCCCACGTTCTACGACCGGAGCGGCCTGAGCGCAGGCGGGATTCTCGAGGTGCCCCTCGCCGGCCTGGAGCCGCCGGATGCGGAGGCCCTCCTGGCCCACCGCCGCTCCGACCTCACGCCCTCCGAGGTGGAGCGCGTCCTGCGCGCGACCCAGGGCCATCCGCTGGCCCTCGAGCTCTTCGCGGCGAGCGGGCTGGACGCCGGCGCGGTCGAGACGGAGCGCTTCATCCTGGAGACCGTGCTCGAGGACCTCGACGACGTCTCCGAGGATGTGCTCAAGGCGTTCGCGATCCTGCGGCGCCCGGCGAAGTCCCCGGAGGCCCTTGGGGCCACGGTGGCCCAGCTGCGGCGCCTCCTCAAGCGCGCGGTCCTCCAGCACCGCGACGACGGGTACCTCTTGCACGACCTCGTGCGGGAATTCTACCTCGCCCGGATGACCGGGCCGGGACTCAAACGCGCGCACGCGCACGCGGCCGCGTACTGGGAGGAGCGCGGGGATCCCCTGGAGGCGGCACACCACCTGATCGGAGCCCGGGAGCTCGAGGCGGCGTCCAACCTGATCCTGGAACACGGGGAGACGTACGCGGACGGCGCCCGCGCGGGCGAGCTCGAGGCGTGCCTCCTCGGCCTCCCCGCGGGGCTGCGGCCCGCGGCCCTCCTGGCCGAGACGGAGATGTTCCTGGGCAAGTTCGAGGAGGCCCAGGCGATCCTCGAGGGCATCCTCCGGCGCGGGACGCCCGAGGAGCGCCTGCGCGCCCGGATCCATCTCGGGCGCATCCTGACGCGGCAGGGGAAGTACGCGGAGGCCCAGCGCCTCCTGGCCTCCGCCGTGCGCGAAGCCAGCGTCGGGGGCGTGCCCGTCCTGGAGGGCGAGGCGCTCCGGGCGCTCGGCGGGGTGGAGCGCCGCCTCGGGAACCTCGGCGTCGCGGTGGACTACCTCACGCGCGCCTCCCTGCTCCTCGAGGACTCCTCCCGCGAGCGGACGCGCGCCCTGACGGACCTCGGCGTCGCCTTGATCGCCCGCGGCGACCTCGTGGGCGCCCGCGTGCGGCTCGAGGAGGGGCAGCGGCTCGCCCGGAAAGGCAGCCGGGAGCTCGCGGCCATCGAGAACAACCTCGCGATCATCCTGAGCAAGGAGGGAAGGCCCGAGGACGCCGCCCGCGCGTTCGAGCGTTCCGCGGAGCTCGCCCTCGGCACGGGCGAGGTGCGCTTCGCCTCGTACGCCCTGGCGAACGCCGCGGACAACTTCCTCCGGCTCGAGGAGATGGACGCGGCCACGGCCTGCGCGGACCGCGCGCTCGAGCTGGCCTCGACGATTCGCGACCCGGTCGCCGTGTCCACGGCCCGGGCCAACCTCGGCCTCGTCGCGGCCCACCGCGGGGAATGGCCCCTCGCGGAGAGGGAGCTCCTGGCGTCCGTGGACCTGATCGCGGGCCTCGAGAACCCGTACAGCCTCGCGAGCCGGTACGAGGAGATCGCCCGCGTGTACGAGGCCCAGGGCCGCGGCGCGGAGGCGGAACCGTGGCGCACGCGCGCGCAGTCCCTCGTCTCGCGGATGCGGCAGAGCCCCGGGCCGGCGGCGCGGGGCGCCTGACCGCAGGACCCGATGGAGGGTGCCCGTCCGACACCGGCCGGACAAAACTATTAAGTATGTCAGACACAATCGGTGCCCGACCGCGGGGCCGACCCCCGCGGCGACAAAACGGGATGGGTTCAGATGGCACTACAGACTCTGCGGAGCCGAAACCTCGTCCGGCTCCTCGCGGTTACGTTGGCACTCGCGATCGTGGCCACGGTCGGCCTCGTCGCCCTCCCAACGGGTCGCGCGGCGTTCACCCCGCCGGGGATCGCGCTAGCGAACAGCAAGTATTGGGGCGGGCACACGTTCGTCCCCGGCGAGCTCATGACCATCACGGTCTACGCCGACGCGGGAGACTCCATCACGATCACCATCCAGGACGTCTCCGGGACCCCGACCGCCTCCACGGCGGTGATCATGGGGAGCTCGGGCACCCGGGTGGTCAACTGGACCCTGTCTACGGTCTGGCCGGACGCGACGACGTACCAGGTCAGCGCCCACGACACGACGTCCGCCACGGACGCCGGGCCCATCGCCTTCTCCATCCGCCAGTACAACTACGGACTCTACGCGGACCGCCGCGCCTACCTGCCGGGCGACACGGTGACGATCAACTGGCTCGTCGTCTACGAGCAGAACTACACGCTCGCCCCGGCCGGGGCCGGGGCCCTCCAGGTCCATGACTCCACGGGCGCCAACCTCCTGGCCACGCCCCAGGTCAACATCACGCCGTCCCAGGGCAGCACCCCGTTCACGATCAGCACGAGCCAGGCCGTGCCCGAGACGGGGACGGTCGAGTTCTGGTTCAACGACACGGCGGGCACGCGGTTCGTCCACGCCTTCACCACGTTCCGCATCGGCACGCTCGGGATCACGGTGACGGGCGTCTCGCCCTTCCCCTACCACCCCGGGGACGTCGTCACGGCCACGATCCAGACGCGGGTGACGGGCGTCCCCGGCACCAACGTCGAGCCGAACGTCCCCGTCGTGATCAACGTGACGGACCTCGGGACCGGGAATCTCGTGCCCGGGTACGGGGCCACGGGCCTGACCACGGACGGGGCGGGCCTCCTGACCTACTCCTTCGTCCTCGCCCCGAGCCCGACGACCGCGGACTACGAGCTCTCCGCGACCGGGACCGCGCATGGCGTGCAGACGGCGAACGCGGTGGCGGGATTCACCGTACAGCCCGCGGCCTCCGTCCTGACCGTGTCCGTTTCCTTGGACAAGATCGAGTACCTGAGCGGCGATACGATCCATGCCGCGGCCCATGTCGTGACCACGGAGACCCTGCCGATGACCTACTCCTGGGTCGTCACGGAGTCGCCCTCGGGCCGGATCCTCGCGACCCAGTTCGGCGGGACCGCGTCCGCGTTCGACTACGTGATCCCCTCGGACTACCAGACCCCCGCGCCGGGCTTCCTCACGATCACCGTCCAGGTCAACGACGGGAACGGGACGATCCGATCCGCGTCCGACACGACGAACGTGGCCCTCGGGTTCCTCAACCTGAACCTGAACAAGGCCCAGTTCAACCCGGGCGACGCGATTACCGCGACCTACAGCCTGTCGTCCAACGTGATGACGAGCCCGACCTACCTCCTGCGGATCGTCGACTCCACGGGCACCCGAGTCCAGTCCGGGCCCACGTCGGGCGGGAGCACGACCTACACGACCCCGACCGCCGCGGCGCAGTCCTACACGTTCACCGTGATCGCGAGCCAGGGCGGGATGAGCGTCCAGGCCTCGGCGACCGCGACCCAGGCCTCCGGGTACATCCTGAGCCTGTCCCTGGACCGCTCCAACTACGTCCCGGGTGACACGATCGCGATCTCGTACACGATGACGGCTCGCGGGACCTCGTCCCTCCCGTCCCAGTACGAGTTCAACGTCGTCCTGTTCGGCACCGCGAGCCAGGTCGTGACGACCACGAGCCCCACGGGGACCTTGAGCCTGATCCTCCCGACGAACGCCCCGACGGGGAACGTCATCCTGCAGGTCTCTGAGCTCAACACGATGACGACCGAGGTCGTCGTCGTGCACGTGGGCGCGATCAACCCGCTCGTCGCGGACATCGGCGGGGTCCCCCTGTTCGACATCCTGATCACCCTGCTGTTCGTCGTCCTGCTCTTGGCCGTCATCCTCCTCTGGAGGAGGGCGGGCCTGGGCAAGGGAGCCGCGCCCGCGGCGGCCGGGAAGCCGACCGCGCCTCCGCCCCCGCCGCCGAGCGGGCCGAGCCAGCAGACCGCCGGACCCATGTCCGTCGCCTGCAAGCACTGCGGCGCGACGATCGAGATCACGACGAGCAAGCGGCCCATCGAGGTCATGTGCCCGTCGTGCGGCGAGACCCAGGTCGTCCAGTGAGCACGTAGGCCCCGTCGGGGCCTACCCCTTCCCCTTTTCCCTTTCTCTCCCCTTTTCCGCCGCTCGTCTCCGCGCTCGGCGATCCCCCCTAAGGTTCTTCAGGTCCGCTCGCCTTATCGCGGGAACCCGGGGAGCGGAACATGGGGGACGAGGACGAACTCTTAGCGGCGACGAAGGCCAACGACGCGGCGAAGGCGCGATCCATCCTGACGCGCAACCCGTACATCGCGCGGATGAAGACGCCCAACGGCACCCTGCTCCTCACGGCGAAGTTCTACGGGGCCGAGGGCGCCCTGTCCGCTCTGCTCGAGCATGTCCAAGAGGACCAGCTCAACCTCTACGAGGCCGCGACCCTGGGGCGCCCCGCACGCTTGAAGACCATCCTGGGCCAGTCCCGCATCCGGGTCGACGAGCCAGGGCCGGAGGGCTTCACGCCCCTGGGTCTGGCCGCCTTCTTCGGCCACGCGGACGCGGTCAAGGTGCTCCTGGATCACGGGGCCGCGGTAAACGACAAGGACCGCAGCCGGTTCGGGAACACGGCCCTCGATGCCGCGGTGGCTGCGAACCATTCGGACGTGGTCCGGATCCTCCTCGCAGCGGGCGCGAACCCCAACGTGCGCGACTCCGCAGACTACACCCCCCTCCACAAGGCCGCCCAGCACGGGAACCTGGACATCGTCCGGATGCTCCTGGAACGCGGGGCGGACGGGACAGCCACCCGGAAGGGAGGTGGCACACCCCTGGAGGAGGCCCTGGCCAAGAATCACGCGGAGGTGGCCGAACTCCTGAAGGCCCACGCCACGGGGTGAGGGTCCTCAGAGCTTTCGGACGACCTCGCCGATGCGCCGAACGGCCTCCGTGATCGTCTCCCTCGAGGCCGCGTAGGAAAGCCGTTGATGACCCGCCCCCGCCTTGCCGAAGCCGCTCCCGGGAGTGATGGCCACCTTGGCCTCCTTGAGCAGCTTCTCGCCCAGGGCGGCGTCGTCCATCGGGACGTCGAACCGGGGGAAGACGTAGAAGGCGCCACCGGGCCGGAACGTGGTCACGCGGTCAATCCTCGCGAGCTCCGCGCAGATCAGGTCGCGGCGCGCGCGGAACTCGGCCACCATCGCCTTCAGCGGCTCCATCGGTCCGCGGAGGGCTGCGACGCCCGCCTTCTGGGCGAAGGAGGTCGCGCACGTGATCGTGTGCTCCTGGACCTTGGAGATCTCCTTGAAGATGGGCTTCGGCGCGACGAGCCATCCGAGCCGCCATCCGGTCATGGAGTACGTCTTGGAGAACCCGTTTACGGTGACCGTGCGCTCGAACATCCCGTCCAGGGAGGCGGGCGAGACGTGCTCGCCCTCGTAGAGGATCTTCTCGTAGATCTCGTCGCTCAGGGTGACGAGGTCGTGGTCCGCCGCGAGGTCGGCGATGCCCTTCACCGTGGCGCGCGGGTACACGGAGCCCGCGGGGTTCGAGGGGGAATTGAGCAGGATGAGTCGAGTGCGGGGCGTGATGACCTCCGCGACGGCCTCGGGCGAGGGGACGAAACCTTCCTCGTCGGCCGCGCGCACGGGAACGGGCTTCGCGCCCGCGAGGACGACCATGGGCTCGTAGGAGACCCAGCCCGGATCCGGGATGATCGCCTCGTCCCCCGGTTCGAGGAGGGCCATGCAGGCCATGAAGAGGGTGTGCTTCGTCGGCGCGACGAGGACGTTCTCCGCCTTCGCGGGAATCCGGTTCTCGTTCACGGATTTCTCCGCGATCGCCTCCCGCAGCTCCCTGATGCCCACGGAGGACGTGTACTTCGTGAATCCGTCGTCGAGGGCCTTCTTGCCCGCCGCGACAATGTGCGCGGGCGTCGGGAAGTCCGGCTCGCCCACGGAGAGGGAGAGGACCTTCTCCCCCCGGGCCCTCATCTCCGTCACGAGGTCCCCCAGGCGGACGGTCGGGGACGACTGGATCGAGGTGACGCGCTTCGCGAAGCGGACCATGGCGGATGGCAAGCCCATCCGGTAGAAAAGGTTGACCGCGGGGCGGTTCTGACCAACTGCGCAGAAGGGGGCGACTCCCCTTCGCAGTCGCTCACCCAGGCTTTCTGATCAAGTGGGCAGAATGGCACCGACCGAGGCCAGCATGACCACGTGGTCGATTCCTTCACGGCGGAGATGCGATCGCAGC
>Ga0153915_10006515_pt1 | contig 10958 bp, 5 predicted proteins | sample Opewatmetagenome_2_FD_107003 | JGI IMG/M metagenome (GOLD analysis project Ga0153915, IMG submission 107003) | Freshwater wetland microbial communities from Ohio, USA - Open water 3 Core 3 Depth 3 metaG | ecosystem: Environmental > Aquatic > Freshwater > Wetlands | place: USA: Ohio, Lake Erie...
ACGGCCTTTGCGATGACGCTCGGATCAGACGTAATCATGCACCCGAACCCCACGGAGGTCACTTTCAACCCGGTGTTGCCGAGTATCCGGTACTTCAGACCATTCGCAGCTTCTGTTCCGGAGACTACGATTTTGAGCTCATCTGCGGCATGGCTGGAAAATAGCGTTGGAGTGAGCGCTGCGGCCGGCAGGGCAATGCCCGATGCCAGGAATTCGCGTCGCGACGAAGAGTCTTTCATTTCTGCTCCAATCCCAGGGCTTCTATGCCGACCTGGTAGATTCCCGGTTTGCCGGTACCCGGCCTGTTGAAGAAGAAGTACTTACCGTCAGGCGAAATCGAAGGGCAGCACTCGCTCCCGGCAGAGTTGATCGTGGGCCCAAGATTGCGCGGTTGGTTCCACTTGCCATCCTTCATTACGCTGACGTAAAAATCATTTTCTCCCTGGCCGCCCGGCCGATCGCTCGTGAAGACGATGAAGCTCTCGTCCGGCGCGACGCACACGTCGTTCTCACCTTGAGGCGAATTAACCGCCGGACCGAGGTTTACGGGCTCATCATACTGGCCGGCGAACCGCTTCGACCTGTAGATATCGAGGCCGCCGATTGAATCCGGCCGCTGTGACACGAAATAGAGGGTCCCGTTCGCCGCCAGTGAAGGCGAACCGGCGCCATCACCGCTGCCGTTGATCGCGGCACCAAGCTCCTTCGGTGCACCCCAGCCGGTCGCCGTTCTCTCGACGGCCCAGAGTCCCAGGGAAAGTTTCTGGCCGGCCCGCGGCCGGCTTGAAGAGAAGACTAGTTCCGAACCATCGGGAGACAGGCATGGACTGAAGTCGAAATACCTTCCGGAGAATGCGATTGGAGCCGGTGCGCTCCAATTCCCACCGCTCAGGTGCGAGACCATGATCGAAGCACCGGCCTCGGCGAACCAGAGAGTCTTCCCGTCCGGAGAAAACGTGAGGCTCATGGAGCCTGGTGTCGAGATGATCCCCTCGGCAAACAATTTAGGCTCTTCGGGCAGGTCCTGCTGTTCCAGACTCAGTGCGGCAATATCCGCCTGGTAAATACCGTTCCGACCGAGACCCTGAGTAGTGTAGTAGAAGTACTTGCCGTCCGGCGAAACCGAAGGGCAGCATTCGAAGCCCGGGGTGTTAATCATGGGGCCGAGATTCTGCGGAGGCGTCCAGGCGCCCTCCTTCCGCTTGCTGACATAGAGGTCACCGGTGCCGAGTCCTCCCGGCCGGTCGCTGGTGAAAACGATGTAACTCTCGTCTGGAGCGACGTAGGCATCCAGGTCAGCGTTCACCGAGTTAATCACCTGGCCAAGGTTTTCGGGCTTCGCATACTGATCGCCGATTCGCTTCGCTCTGTAGATGTCGAGCCCTCCGATTGAATCCGGCCGGTTCGCCATGAAATAGAGCGTTCCGTTCGAAGTCACGGCGGGGAAACCGGCGCCACCCCCGGATCCGTTGATCAATACGCCGACGTCTCTCGGAGCGCTCCAGCCGTCTCCGTTTCTGTCCATCACCCAGATCGCTATGCCTTTCCTTTGCTTTCCGTCGAGCGGGCGCGACGACCAGAAGAAGAGCTGCAGGCCATCGGGTGAGGCAAACGGATCGCCATCACGATACCGGCCGGAGAATTCCGCGAGCGAAGGGGTGAGCCATTTGCCGTCCTCAGAGTGTGAAACCAGAATGTCGCTTCGATCCTGCGAGAAATACAGCGTCTTGCCGTCTGGTGAGAAGGTGACTCCCGAGCCGACTGACGCCGGAATAACACCTTCGGCGAAAAGTCCGGGCTTGCCAGCTGGCTGACCGCACAGCAAGACCGCCGCCAGCAGAGTCAGCAAGCCACCCCAGACAGAACGCAGGCCTCGCATCACCACGAATTCCCCCCAGGTGCACACAGGTTGCCGGACCTCAAACCACCGTTCGGCGCTGCGCGCATGAGTAACAGTACACCATGGGCGCTCAGGTGCACGATTCCGATGCGCGTAGGTCCGGTCTGGCAGACCGGACGTACCCACCGAGCCTGCTTGCTGGAGAGACCCCGGGTGCACAGGTCAGCGCTGCGGGATCAGTTTCCCAGTGAGGTCGTTCACGAACTCCCGCGCGGAATTGACAGATTCGGCCGCGGGCTCCTTCTGGGCCCGCTCATAGTCAAATCTCGCCAGGATCTCGCGCATTTCTTTTCCTGCACCGGCAACCTCCGCTCCCGATCGTTTTTCGAACTGTTCGCGCAGAATCCTGATCTTCTCGAAGTCGACGATCCCCTCGCGAAGCCGTTCGAACCGGATGCCACTCCGGGAGCCCGGATAGACCAGGAAACAATCGCCGGCCGGCCAAAGCGCGTGGCGGGTATCGCGCGCCGGGTCGCTGGTCCAGCTGTCGTATGCCCAGCGCAGGAACCCGTCGTAGCCGAACGAAGAGGCATACCAACCCATCCATGCGCTTTCGGCCGGAGGCGAAAACACAAAATTGTTGGGTTTGGGGGGATGACAGCAGACGTAGAAGGTCGACGTCTTGCCGGAGCGCCTTCTCTGCAGGATCTGGTCGGGCGACATGCTTTTGTCGATGATGACACAGTAGTCATCAAGAAGATCATCGAGCTCGGGGTGCCAGTTGCCCGCGTACGTCACCTTCCAGTCCCCGGAGTCCTGCTTGAGGGTTTGGATTGAAGCCAGTGAATCTTCAAGCTTGTTCTCATTGATTCCCATGTAGGACCGCCCGAACCATCCTCTTTCGACCAGGTGCCGCCGCAGGTCCTTCAGAAACAGCCGCCAGAAGACCTTGAACTCCTCGGAGTCCGGAGGCCACTCTTGCCACGAGTAATCTCCGGTTCCCATGTCAAGATAGCGAATCCGGTTTTTCCAGGGCAACATGGTGTAGCAGGTAATCGCGTCTCCGAAACCGCACTCCTTTGCCAGTTCGACGTACCTGTCGAAGATCGAGTAGTCAAAAAACCATGAGCCATCGGGCTTCCGGATCCATTCGACCATGGTGCTGTCCGACACATAGGTGTCATCTTTCCATGGCGAGTGGCAGATGTACGTGGTGATGAACTTGGCCCCTGCCTCCGCAAGCATCCTGAGGTGAGGTCGCAGGACATCGAGATGCGCCCCGGACCAGGGCTTGAGGCCGTGGTGATGGGCCACTGCCCATGGGTTTTGCCAGAGGTCCAGCCGGAATTTCCAATCGGCGGGTGCCGGCACAACAGCCCCTTGAACCTGGAGCATGAGGCGCAACGATATAGCGCTTGATCCCTGGCACAGCACCTTCAACTCCCCTGAATACGTGCCGGGTTCGGCATCCCGCGGCACGTCGACCGATATCCATAATGGCCGCGTTGTCCGCGCCTCCAGATCCATTCTCGGCAGCGGGTCGAGAAGATCGGGGAGTAGCCAGACCTGCGGAGTGCCCGACTCTGCGCATCCGGTGTCAAGCGAGGCAAACGCGTGGTCGGAGGCAAGGTACCGGACGAAGCGAATCTGCAGGTTCTCGGGCGAAATCACCGCACCTTTTTCAGTCCTCATTGGCCCTGCCGCGAGGCGCACCTGGCCTACATTCTCACACGCCCAAGCAAGGGCAATAATGTTGACTCTTTCGCCTCTCCAGGCAGTCTCCGAATGCTCTCGCGTCGGCGACAGGGTAGGAACCGCGTGCCGGAGATAGCAGGCGTCTTTGGAAGCAAAGGATACGTGGAGTCCCGGCCCGACGGCAGCCCACTCGGCAGGATCCGCAGCCTGCCCGCCGTCGAGCTCATAAGCGGGGTGGTGGAGCACCGGCGAGCCGGTCGGGCGAGCGGCCGCACTTGGCTCCTGAGAGAATGCCTTGGTCATCGCGAAAGAAGCCCCCGCTGCAGCACCGGCGTGCTCCAGAAAACGGCGGCGTGACAATCCTTGAAACCTCATTGAGCTGTCCCTCCCTGCAGGCAGTCCGGATGTAACAGAACTTGGTTCGATTCGTTCGCAGACTTTAGGGGCAGAGGGGTAAAGGGGTCAAGGGACAATCGACCACGCCCCTAAGGCGCGGCTTTGGCCTGCCCGGTACGGCTGGGCGAATCGACGCTACTCTCGGGGCCGGAGTCGCGTTCGGTATCGGCGTCGACCGGGAGCTAACCTCAATCCTGAGGGCCGTCGGCTAGTCATGATTTCGAAATCCGATACCTATTACGATTCCGATCCCGACATCGAGGATTCCTCGGGCTTAACCGGTAAGTTTGCGCCCGCCGTGGGGCTCAGGCGGCCTGCCTCTTCTCTCGGGGCAGGCGTATGATGAACTCCGTAAATTGTCCTGTCTCTGTATCGACCTCCAGTTCACCCCCATGTTCCTGCACGATGATGTCGTGGCTGATCGACAGGCCCAATCCCGTTCCGTAGCCGCTCGGCTTGGTCGTGAAGAACGGATGGAAGATCTTCTCCCGCACTTCCGGCGGAATTCCGGTGCCGTTGTCCCGGATCCGCACCTCGACCCGTTCCCCGAGATTCAGGGTCCGTACGGACAGGGTAGGCTCGTAACGGGCTCCGTTTCCCATTTGTTTCTGCTTTTCGCTCACGGCATAACAGGCGTTGTTGAGGATGTTCAGGAACACCCGACTCAGGTCCTGGGGTATTGCCTGAACCTCTCCGACGCTTCTGTCGTAAGCTCGTTCGATGGCGACATTGAACGTCGAATCTTTCGCTCTCATCCCGTGGTAGGAAAGGTTCAGATACTCTTCGAGAACGGCGTTTATATCTGTCGGCTGCCGTTCTCCCTTCTGACCGCGCGAATGGAGCAGCATGCTGCGGACGATGCTGTCTGCTCTCCTTCCGTGCTCGCCGATCTTCAGCGCGTTCCTCTCCAAATCCCCCACAAGGGACTCGATCTTCTCGCAGTCGGCTTGCCCCATTATCGCCTTGTGCCGTTCCACCTCCTCGCGCAACTCCTGGAGCAATTCAACAGAGACCTCGGCGAAGTTGTTCACGAAGTTGAGCGGGTTCTTGATTTCGTGGGCTATCCCTGCCGTCAGTGCACCGAGGGAGGCAAGTTTTTCCTGTACCACGAGCTGCTCCTGTGTCGACTTGAGCCGCTCCAAGGTGGCCTGGAGGTCGCCCAGTGTTGTATTGAGGCGGCGATAGGCATTGGCGTTGTCCAGGGCGATTGTGGTGTAGGCTGCCAGGTTTTGAAGTATGTTGAGGTGGTACTCTGTGTAGGCATTCTTCCGGAAGCTCTGAACTGTAATGATGCCGAGGACCCTGTCCTGTGCGATCAACGGGAGGTAAATCAGAGACAAAGGCTCGGCGGAGACGCAACCGTCGTTGAGCCGCGAGCGGCGAGCATCGTACTTGCCGATGTAACGGCTGAACTCCAGCTTGACGTCATTGATGAACACGGGTTGGCGGTTTTCGATACACCATACGGGAAGCTGGTCCTTATCGCTGGTGTCCCGGATGTAGGCGGCGTATTGTCTTGCATCTTCGTAAGCCAGCCGGTATTCGATCTGTTGCGCGTCCGGGTAGTAGATTCCCACTCCAAAGACCGTGGCATCCACCAGTTGATTCACGTGCTGGTAGAGATTGTGAAAGATCGTTTCGATGTCGAGCGAAGCGGTGATCTGTTTCCCGACCTCGCTGAGCAATTCGATATTCTTCTTGCGCTCGTTGTCGGCCCGAAGCGCCTGTGTCTGCGCCTCTGCTGTTTCCGCCCGCAGCTTCGCTTCACGCAGGAGCGACCGCTCTCGCTCTTTCTGGATGAGCCGTCGCCGCTGGATCCTGTCCGCTGCAAAGAGGCCGGCAATCAGAACCACCGCATAGCATGCAAAGGCCCACCATGTGCGATACCAGGGCGGCAGGATAGTGAACTTGTAGAATGCCTCAGAACTTTGATGCAAGTAAAGGTTGCGAGCCCGCACGCGGAAGCGGAATTCGCCGGGAGGCAGGTTCGTATAGTCCCGCTTGTTTTCGCCGCTCCAGTCTGACCATGTTTCGTCGAACCCCTCCAGCATCGACTGATACTGGTTCTCGGTGGAGTTGTCATAACTCGTTGCCGCAAACTCGAAGCGCAGGGCGTTGTCTCGATAGGCGAGCGCCCGGATCCGGTCGAGACCCGCAGGGCCGCCTGCCCCGCCAAAGGCCAGCGTCTTTCCCCCGACCATTACGCGACGGATGAGCGCAGGGTAATCCACCTGGTAGTTCTTCCGGACCGACGGGTCGTAGCGAACCAACCCGTCGCTCAGGCCGAACCACACAATACCGTCCGGTTCGGGGTAGATGTTCATGGCAGCGGAGTCGGCGAAGCGCTGCACGGGCGACTTGTCGGCCTGGTATGTTCCGTCTGCCTGACGGCGCAGGAGCGCCGTCTCCTTCCCGAAGTTAATCCAGATGTTCCCGTTCCGATCCTCTTCAACGCCGTGTTCTTCCGGGGATCCCCCGAACGAGACCACGTCGAACATCGGGAAAGGGACAAACCGTCCGGACTTCTCGTCGAAACCGCGAACTCCCTCCTTCATGGTGAACACCAGCCGGCCAGCCACCGTGTGCACGGACGCGCCGCCATCGCCCGGGAGCCCCTGGGCACGGCCGAATCGCTCAACTCGCGCGTTCCGAATTGAGCCGGCCGCCAGGCGAACGCGGAGAATACCGCTGGATTCAGTGCCCAGCCAGAGCGTCCCCGGTTGCGGCTCGACGATATTCCTGATCACCGGCAGTTCCGCGATCCGGCCTTCATCTATCCACGTGCCGGAAGGGTCAAGGCGCATCGACGCCAGCCCATCGATGAGACCAACAAATACGCGGTTGCCGTCCTGGCGCGAGCGGGCGAGAACGAATGGAGAGTAAGACGCGGAAAGGTCCTGTCTGATGGCAGAGGCCACGGTTCCGTCTATCCTGTAGATGCCCGTGGTCAGAGCAGCGAACAGCGTGTCTCCGACGGGCAACAGGCACCATGCCGCGTTTGCTGTGCCCCCCGGAAGCCCGGAAATCATCCTGAAGGAGGATGATTCTCTATCAAGGTAGTAAATTCCCTGAACAGTAGCCACGTACAAGACGCCTTTGTGCCTGACAATATCGTTGACGGCCCCGCTCAGACCTGACGAAGCGTCGAAGCGGGAGAGCGGCGACGGGCTCTCAATCCTGCAGATTCCGCTCTGTAATCCCAGCCAGACAGCGCCGGATCCGTCGACGAACACGTTGAGCACCCCGTCCGCGGGGAGGCCTGAGGCGCGGTCCAGATATGCCCGCATCATGCCGTTCCGATCGACGATTACGAACCCGCCACCCGCTGTGCCTAACCCGAAGGTTCCGTCCCGGAGCACCGCACCCCGGGAGGGAACAAGACTCCGCAACAGGGAATCGGCTTCATTCCGAAAGGGCACAAAGCCGGAGTCGTCCATCAGGAAAAGACCGTGGGTGCCGGTAGCCACGAGGATCTTCTCTTCCTTCTCGCCGCTGCCGGAATACGGCAGCATCATTCTCACTCCGTCATTGGCGAATGCCTCGCTGCCGGGAACCTTCTCGAGCGTGTCGCCCACCATCCGCAAGAGGCCCACTCCGACCTCGCGAATGTAGTAGGTTCCATAGACGTCGAATGCACTCCGGAACCGAGTCTGTGGTTTCCAGACCCGGACGTTCCATGCCTCGCCCGAGGAACCGGCTTTCTCCTGCCCGGTTCTCGATGAATCGGGTCGCGTGAAGCGGAAGAGTCGCTCCCGTGAAAGAAAATAGATCCCATCCCGGGTTTGGTTGATCGAGTATACGTCCTGGAATTCGCGGTCCTCCGGCTTGACGCAGTCCAGGAGGGAGACGAATCTGAGCTGGTCATCGGCATCGGGACCGAGAAATCCGAAGTTACCGACTGCCCCGACATAGATGCGGCCATCCTCGCCGCGCGCGACATCCCGGACGATGACGTCCCCCGGGGTTCGAATCAGGCGCCATTTGGCTCCGTCATACTCCAGCAGTCCACCGCCGTTGCCGACGTAGAGGATGCCGCGGGCATCCTGCGCGAAAGACCAGACCTGAGCCGCGGCCCCGTATTGTTTGGGGCTGTAGTAGGTCAGAAACGGCCTGCCGATTTCGGTGTGTCTGGTTCGCAAAAGCCGGTCCGGACCGCTTCCAGGGTGGCTGCCCGTTTGTCCCGGAGAGGGTCGCCAAAGCAGGCAAAACAGGATGACAAGAATCTTGTTTTTCGTCATGGCTCTGAAGGGTGTCTGTGATACCCGCTGAGACTTCAACTGTCCTGGCCCGTCGAGCGGTTGCCCTTGCCGGCATATCTGATCGCCAGGATTGTCATGTCGTCGGATTGAGTCGCGCCGGCGGTGAATTCTTTGACGTTGCTGATGACCTTGCGCACGATATTCTCCACCGCGGATCCGTTCACTGTTTGCAGAGACTCGACCAGTCTCTCATTCGAGAACTGCTCCCCTTCCGGATTCATCGCTTCGGTGATTCCATCCGTGTAGAGAAAGACACAGTCGCCCGGCTGAAGCACGATTTCCCTCTTCTCGTAGGCGGCGTGCTTGAATGCACCGAGAATCAGGCCTCCGAAATCCTCCATCGCCTCGACGCGTCCGTCAGCGCGGAGAATGTAAGGCGCGTTGTGGCCGCCGTTGCTGCAGTCGATCTCTCCAGTCCGTGTGTTCAAGACTCCGTAAAAGCAGGTGACAAACATCGAGGAAATGCTCTCCTGATGCAGGGTCTGGTTCACCTGCTGCATGCATTCGTCCGGGGCGAATCCTCTCGAAGCCGTGGCCCTCAGCAGTGTCCGGCTGACGGCCATGAGCAGAGCTGCCGGCACCCCTTTCCCGGAGACATCTCCTATGGCGAAACCGATCCGGTCGCGATCGATGAGGAAGAAATCGAAGAAATCGCCGCCAACTTCCTTGGCCGGCAGCATGCTCGCGTGGATGGAGAGGTCCTCTCTTTCCGGATACGGAGGAAAATCACGGGGGATGATCGACTCCTGAATCTCCCTGGCGACGTCCAACTCCTTTTGGATAGACAGCAGACGTTCGTGGTCCGCTGCAGCCTCCTTCTGCGCCACCGCTTCCCGGATTGTCTTGTCGAGTGTAATTTCCAGGTCACGGAAGTCGATCGGCTTGGTGATGAAATCGAAGGCTCCGCGGTTCAGTGCCATGCGGATGTTGGACATGTCACCATACGCTGAGACTATCACCGACCTGAGCATCGGGTGATGCTGGCGAAGATTGGAGAGGAGCGTCAGGCCGTCCATGACCGGCATGTTGATGTCGGTCAGGACCACATCCATGCCGCCGTTTGATTCAAGCTTGGCAAGAGCTTCCTTGCCGTTGCCCGCAAAAACAAAATCAAGGTCCCGCTCACGGATTCTCTTCCTGAACTTCTGTGTGATCAGGATTTCCAAATCAGGTTCATCATCAACGACTAGGATCTTATGCGGCATTTTCCACCCTCTGGCCGAACCCGACATTTACTCACACGAATATCTGCTTTGAGCAAACTCGCGCCTCTAGCCCCTGTGGCACAAACTACGGCCGTCCCTGACGAACCTGGCACATCGCTGCGGCAAACTGACGGCCACACTCGCAGCTATCGTCTTCGTTCGAAATATCTTGTAGCGAAACCTACACCCAGACGTCACATATTCTATTGACGGATCTCGCGTTAGTCAAGTTCTGTGGCCCTGGTTTCGCCGGCGTCGGAAGGGTGGTATGTTCTTCTCACGCCAGATGAAGGGCATCCGGTCCGATTCTGCTGCCCTCATTGGAGGCAGTGGAACAGGGAAGTGTAGTGCTGCGCAGGGCATAGCCCCAATTGAAGGAAGGTTCATGACTTACCGAATGTTCTATTGTGTCCCGGACACGCAGAATCCCAACAAGCCGGGTTTCTTCCTGATTGAAATGAGTGACTCGCAGCTTCCCGATTTTGGTGGTCTGAAGCTCGGCGTGGTCCGACACGTGGCGACCGGAAAGGCCGTCGAGGGAACGGTCGGCACTCTTTCTCTTTACAAGAGGCTGCTCCACAGCGAGTAGGTCCGCAGTAGTCCAGTCTGTCAGTGTGGGGCGGGATCTGCCTGACCCGGATCACCGGTGATCCAACAGTTCTCCTGATCAACTCGTGCAGCGCCGCACAGCGCATCAGCGCTGTGCGGCTCCCGCCTGCGATCCCGAGCGAATTGCCTATGGTGAGGGGTCCTAATCGTTGCGCCCACCCGCGCACATCCTCCGAAAGGATGATTTTGTATCCTCCTCAGAAAGTATTTCTCGCGGCTCAGTTTGCGGCACGGCTGCTTTCCGGCCGGTGACCCAGAAAAAGAGCGGCTCGCAGTTGCGCTCCCCACTGCCGATAAGTATCATTGTGGATATCCCCTGGCCCGATGGTTGGCGAACCTTAGGGAGGTAAGTGTGCCAATACGTCTTTTAATAGCCGACGATCACGCAGTTGTACGCAAGGGGCTGCGGGGTTTTTTGGAGCTGGACCCGGACCTCAAGATCGTCGGAGAAGCTGCAGACGGAGCCGCCGCCGTACGGATGGCGCAGGAGTCCAAGCCCGATGTTGTGTTGATGGACTTGCTGATGCCTGTAATGGACGGCGTGGCTGCGACAATTGCCATCCGGCGTGAACTCCCTGACACCGAAGTGCTTGCGCTTACCAGCGTGCTCGAGGAAAACCTGGTCATCCAGGCCATACAGGCCGGGGCAATCGGTTACCTGCTCAAGGACACCGACGCCCCTAAACTGCGAAAGGCGATTAAAGCTGCCGCTGCCGGCGAGGTGCAACTCTCTCCCGCCGCCGCAGCCATGCTCATGCACAAGGTAAAAGCGCCGCGCAGCCCCGAAACCCTGACCGAGCGGGAGACTGAGGTTCTGCGGCAGCTGGCCCTGGGAAAGTCCAACAAGGAAATTGGCAGCAGCCTGTTTATCAGCGAGACCACCGTCAAAACGCACGTTAAAAATATCATGCAGAAACTGGGCGTACCCAGCCGGACCCAGGCCGCGCTGTACGC
>Ga0153915_10006516_pt1 | contig 10958 bp, 6 predicted proteins | sample Opewatmetagenome_2_FD_107003 | JGI IMG/M metagenome (GOLD analysis project Ga0153915, IMG submission 107003) | Freshwater wetland microbial communities from Ohio, USA - Open water 3 Core 3 Depth 3 metaG | ecosystem: Environmental > Aquatic > Freshwater > Wetlands | place: USA: Ohio, Lake Erie...
GGCTCCCGGTTGGAAACCACAAAAAGTGGCCGCCCGTGCAGCTTGGCCTTCACGTGCTCCTTGAGTCGCTCCGGCGTCCACAGAGATTCCGCCGACTGGCGAAGGCGCGCCTCCTCCCCGGCGGCGGCTTTGGCATCCGACAAATGCCGGGCAAAGGTGGTCACTTCTTTGGCAATGGGAGCGAACAGGTCTTCCTTGGGCAGGGTGAAAGTCGGCGCCGACACCTCACCCGCGCGAAGTTGTTTCATCCACTCCGCCATTTTGGCGATGGGTCCCATGATGCTCCAGCGAACGACGAGGAGCGTCACCAGTGTGATGAGAAAGACCTGGACCAACACACGAAAAAAAGCGATCCGCCAGATATGGGCGAGCTGAGACTGGATATAAGTAGCGTCTTGAAGAATTACCAGTGCGCCGACCGCCACATCTTTGGCAAGGAGAGGCATGATATAAACGTGCATCCGCTTGTTTCCGATGGTTTCAAAAGTGCTCACGTCAATGCCCCGGTCCAAGGCGTCGGCTACCAAACCGGGCACAGAGGATAAACTGGGGGCCAGCTTTTCCGTTACCGCCAATGCGTTCCCCTTCGCGTCATAAATAGCCATCCCGGTGACGCGTTCGCGGTTGCCGAACTTCTCCACCAACCTCTGAAGGTTCGTGGAGAGGCCCATTTGAATGGCGGGCTGCACGGATTCCTGTAAGCTCTCCGCCAACAGCCGGGAGCGGCGCTCCACTTCATCTTTCAAGCGCGAACGTTCCTGCTCTACTTGAAAGTAAGCCGAAAAAGCAGCCACGGCAGCCACGGTCACCACCAACGCCACAATGAGACGCAAGGTTATGCGCATGAAACGCCCTCCTTTTGAGAGAACAGTTTTTCCATGGGATAGACCACCTCAAGCCCTCCGTTTCGCAGGCACTTGCTTAAGAGCCTGATCTCCAATTTGCGCGACATTCATACGTAGCCCGATGCTTTTGACCATGGCTCCTAGCTCAGAAGTCGCCCCAACGCGTAGGCACCAACCCAACTGCCAAAAGCTGCGATGACGAGAAGTACCACATATCGCCACCAGTGTTTGAGTGTAGCCGGATCGTCGCCGTAGGCGGTCCGACCGTTGTGGTAACGAATGTCCACGAACCTCGCAACAACGAGCGACAGCACAGTTAGCCAATAGATGGCGTCCAAGGCGGAAGGGAGTTTCGGTCGCTTGGCTACAATGAAGGCCAGCAGGAACCACATGATCGCATTGCCGAACAACATCCAGTAGACGCGAACAAGGCATCCTGCACCACCGGGGCCACTGTCTTTCGGGTCTTGCATGACACACCATCCCATTTGTGCGCATTGCACAGTTGACTGGATGGCGGCCCGACCACCCACGTTACCTATGGCAGCGTTCTACTGCCACACCCTTTGACTTAATCACTTTGGCCGGCCACGTCGGATGTGTCAAGCCTTCTACGCTGCCGCCCTGCGCGCTTGCGTTTTTTTGAGTGGCTGCTAGATTGGCCGCCATGTCCAGTCCCAAACAAGGGACGCCCACGGCGCGCCCTGCGGTAGTTATGTTTTCGTCGGGCAAGTTTTTCATGGGCTGTGTAGTGGTGGCGGCAGGCATCTTCGCACTTGGCAGATTCATACCGATGCCAACTTGGCTGTTGGCGACGGAAGTGTTCGCCACGGTCATCGGGCTGTTTCTGTTCGGCTCGTTCAAGTACCAGATCCACAAGAACGCGCTGACCTATGGGATGGCACTGGTGATTGGCGCGACGTTTTGGGGCGTGGGGAAATCGGAGTTTCATCAGGAGATCGCCGCGTGCGGCTGGTGGGATTGGATGCAGCGGCACTTGCTCTCATTCCGCGGGCTGGATGACCTCGTGCACGCGGACACAATGTTGTTCATCCTCGGATTGACGTTTTTCGTGGCAGTGATTGCGCAAACCCGGCTGCTGGAGCAAATCACGTTCTTCCTGCTGCGCCGCAACAAGGGCAACATTCTGCCGACGGTGATTACGGTGACAGCGGTGGTCGCCTTCTCGTCAGGCATTCTCGACGGCGTGTCGATGATCGGGCTGACGATCCGCACGCTGGTAATTATTTTGCTGCTGGCGGCGGCGCCGACCGCGGCAATCCGCTACGCAGTGATGGTTTGCACGGCGGTAACAACAATTTGTGGCATCTGGCTGGCTTACGGCGAGCCGCCGAATCTGATCATGAAGTCCAACCTGTATCCGTACCTGACGAATTCGTTTTTCCTGCGCTACTGCGCGCCGGCTGCCGTGGCCAGTTATCTGGTGATCGCATGGAATCTGCGACGCAAGCTCGGCAACAAACGCATCGAACTGGAGAAAATGGACGTGCTGGACGCGCAAGTGGCGACGGTACGGTTTTTGCAGGCCGAACGCCATGGCGAGGTGCTGACGCCCATCGAGTTTATCGAAGACCACGCTACGGAACTGGGCGCTCACTTGCAGCCGGTACTGGAACGGATGCACAACGGGGAGCCGATGGGAGAAACGTTGGTCCGGGAACAAGTCCCCGAAGCCACGCGCAGAATGCTGCTGGGCAAATTCGTAAGCGAAGATCTGGCCGATGCTCTCGACCGCCGGTACGTGTTGTTGGCTGCGGGCGATGCCGAGGCGGCGGACCGGGCCGATGCCGCAGTGGATGAAGCGATTCGCAACCTGCGCCAGCGGCGGCTGTTGGCATGCAAGATCGGGGCGCTGGCACTGATCCCGTTTGTGGGTTGCCTGATCTGGCATGGGATCAACCACGAAGTACCGTTGTTTTTTGCCTCATTTGCGGGATTCATCGTGGCTGCCGCCGGAATCTGGAGCATTCCGAAAATGCGCAGGCTGGCATTCCACGAAGCCAAGCACGAGTATGCAGAGTATTACTTCCTGTTCCCGCTGTTTCTGTCGATCACCCTGCTGACAAAAGCCGGATTCTTCGAACAGTTGCAGCATTTGTTGCATCAAGGTATTGCAAGCGCGGGATACGCGCCGATGGCTATCGCGCAGTTTTTTAGTTGCACGTTCCTGTCATCCATACTCGACAATAATGTGGTCGCCGACTTCGCTTCACGGGCCTTGACTGGTCTGGAGGTCGGCGTGCTGCACCTGTTCGCCATGGCGCAGATCGCGGGTTATGCCGCCGGCGGTTGCTGGACGCACATCGGCTCGGCCCAATCAGTTGTCGCTTTTGCCTTCATCAAACGGGATGTGGACGAGCATTACACGCCGATCCAATGGATCAAGGAAATGACGCCCGTGATCCTGGAAATCTGCGCAGTGCTGACCGTTATCATCTTCATAGAAAGTGTTATTCTGAAGTGGCTGCACTAGAGCATTTTCACTAATACTGTATCCACGTGAATCGCACATTTCACGCCCATCTATTGCGTAGAACACCAAAGGTGGCCACAATTGCAGCTAAAATGCTCTAATGGGACACGCAACCCGTGTTCAGTCAGACCGATAAGAAGGCGGTTCATGGTGGTGGAATGGCTTTACTTCGTTACTCCTCTTCCTACAATCCTCCGCAAGCAATGGACATCCACTTTGAGTGTCCCAACTGCGGCCAGCAAATCGTTGTTGACCAAACGGGAGCTGGTCGGCAGATAGATTGTCACCGTTGCCATTCGCATCTAACTGTACCGCAATCTTCGAGTGAAGAGACGTCGTCGCTTCCATGCGACAGCGAAGCGCAATACCGCTGCAATAATATCCGGTGCAACAGCGAGTGGTCCGAACATCAATTACTGCGCGAGATGTTAAACGACAAAACAGTTCTGCTCTGCCCAAGCTGCCGTTTCGGCGTGACAAAAATTACAGAGCCGGTTTCGTTCTGGTCGCGGATGCCGGATGCGTTTGTTTATCCGTTCCACGGTAATGGCATTTGGATATTGGCCTCGGCCGCCCTAGTTCTGAGTTTGCTGGGCCTTGTCCAATTATTCTTTGGCCTGCTCGGTCTACTCGCTGGCGTGGCCGTGGCCGCTGGCATCGGAATGTTGCTGATTAACATCATCCGCACCACTGCTTACGACAGTGAAAAGCCCATGGAGTGGCCGGATATATCCAAATCCGAAAACATGGTGGAAACTCTGGTGCAACTGGTCGGTTCGTTCCTGCTGGTTTTCTTGCCGGCGATTGCCTGTTCTTTTCTGGCGCACGATTCCGGTTGGCATTGGCTGGGGCTGGGTTTGTGGGCGCTTGGTGTGGTGTATTATCCAATGGCGCTGCCGGCAGTCGTGATATTTGATTCGGTGTCTGCGGTTAACCCGTTGCTGGTGTTGCCATCAATCGTCCGAACGTTTCGGCAGTACTTGCTCGTGGTCGGCTTGCTCGCCGTGATCTGGCTGCTGAATGCCGGCGTCTCAGCGTTATCGAAAGCGCTGCCGTGGGGATTTAAAATGGTGAGCCGTCCGGTGGTTGAATTCTATTCTTTGTACAGCTTGGCGGTCAGCGCGCGGTTGCTGGGTCTGCTTTATCAGTCCAACAAAAACAGATTGATATGGTCCGAATAACGCGCTCTAACGCAATGGGAGGGTTTCGCTGATTGGCAGTTTCCCGTTCCACATCCGCACGTCGAACGAATGCCCGTCGCTGTGCGGTTTGAGATCGGCGCGACCGCCGGCGCTTTCCAAAATCAATTGCCCCGCCGCAATATCCCAGAGTTTGATCCCGTACTCGATGTACGCGTCGAACCGGCCGCTTGCCACGTACGCCACGTCCAACGCCGCCGAGCCTGTCAGCCGCATCTTGCGCACCTTGTGAACGATTTGGCCGAAGTCTTGCAGGCTGCGATTGATCGTCTCTGCGGTTTTGAAAAAACCAATCACCACGATCGCTTCGGACAACTGCGAGCGATTACTCACATGAATCGGGCGCGCGTGCAGCATGGCGGGCTTGCCTTTCTCGGAGGTGAACAACTCGTCCAGTTCCGGATCCAGCACCACCCCGGCCACCGTCTCCCATTTATCCTCGCCGACCCGCTGCTGCGCCGCGATTGACACCGCATAATGCGGGATGCCGTAGAAATAATTCACCGTCCCGTCGAGCGGATCCACCACCCATCGCACGTCGGCGTTCTGGTTGCCCGTTACGGCTTCCTCGCCGAGAATGCAATGATCGGGATAATCGGCAAGAATGACCTTCGTAATGACCTGTTGCGCACGCTTGTCGATCTCCAGCTTGATGTCGTGGTGAGCCATTTCATCAACGGCCAGCGTCGAACCAAAATTCTTCTGTAACAGTTTCCCGGCTTCGCTCGCCGCTTCAATCGCAGTTTCCAACATACCGGCATTGTAACACAAACGGCAACTCACGGAAAGATTTACCACATCTCACGTGGCGCAAAGAAGCACAGGTCGGATCAGACCTCTCGCAGAGCGCACAGAGAACGCAGAGCCTCCGTGGCTCTGTGAACTTTGCGTGAGATACCGGCCGTCAGTTGTGTTTGGGCGGAACGTCGGTCCCGAGTTTTTGGATCCGCATGTTGCGGAACTCGAAAGCCTTGCCTTCAGCCTGAATACCAATGTAGCCGCGGGCGGCGTCAAGCCCGTTGAATTCCCATGCCCGGTCGTCGTTGACGTCCAACATCAGTTTTTTGCCGCGTACTTCAATGCGAAATTTGACCCACTTATTAATCGAGAACCTCGATGTCTCGGATCGCAGGACGGTATTATTACCCTTCATGAGACTTCCAAGCGCGTTATCCTTGAGGTTCACCTGCCAGACGTTTGCTGGAAACGGCTTGCCTTCCCGTCCGGCGCGGATGAAGAAGCCGCTTTTGTAATTGGCTTCCAATGCGCGCCACTCGGCCTCCAGTACGAAATCGGTGTATTCCTTTTCCGTTCGCAGCCAACCCATTCCCTTTTCAGTGTGAAGAAGGCCGTTCGTAACTGTGAACGCGCCGTTGTTCATCACCACCCAGCCGCCAAGGTCCTTGCCGTTGAAGAGCGATTCCCATCTGCCGCCGCCTTTAAGGTCGGCGCCAAGTGACGGTTGGGCAAGCGCAAGCAACCCAAGCAGGATGACAGCCAGAAGGTGAAGTCGTGACGTGGTGATATGAAGCGTATTGGCGATCATGACCTTTAAGCTAACCGTTGGCATGGCGGTGGTCAATGCAGGAAATCCAATACGCGAACGCCTCAAAAAAAGGCGGCGGCGTTGATTGCCGCAAAGAGGCGCAAAAAAAGCACAAAAGGGTTGGGACGACTGTTCTTGTTGCGACTCTTGCGCCTTTTTGCGGCCAGAGTTTCCTGGTTACGTCTTCGGCATCCAGCCATGCTCATTCAAGAACGCGCGCAATTTCTTGACGTGCTCCCACATGTCGTTTTTCTTTCGCGGGTCGCGGAGATCTGAGTTAGAACGATTACACTCCACTGCGCAGCGATGGTCAATGGTGATTTGGCGGTCAACGCCGGAAATCACGAACCAGACATCTCGCAGAGTGCACAGAGGACGCAGAGAGAAATCGAAGCTGCGCTGAATCGTCCCCTCAACGATTCAGCATAAAGCCTCCGTAACTCCGTGATCTCTGTGATCTCTGCGTGAGATGAGAACGGTTGTTACGGCTTCGGATCGGCAGAACCTTCTGTCGCTTCCTCAACGCTTTGTTTCACCGATTCGCCCACTTCTTTTGCGGCAGCGACGGCGGCTTGCACCTCGGCCTTGAGCGACTCGGGCGCAGGCTGGCCAAGCGTCGGCTCAGGCGCGGAGATCGGCGTCGTGTCGGTAACCGGCGCTACCGTTCCCTCTTTTTCTATCAGCAGATCGTTGCGGATCGGTTCTTCGTGAGGTCGGACATCATCGCGCAAGGTGGCGGAATCGTCTGTCGCGGCCTTCTCGCCATCAATCCGGTTTTCCTGCACTTCGCGGGCTTCCTCGCGCTGTTTGCGTTCCGTTTCCTCGCGCGGGCTGAACTTGACGCTGACGATCTTGGAGATGCCATGGTCCTGCATCGTTATTCCGTAGAGCGCATCGGCCATGCCCATGGTGCGTTTGCTGTGCGTGATGATTACAAACTGGCTTTGCGTGATGAATCTCTGGAGGATCCGGACGAACCGGTTGATGTTGGATTCGTCCAGCGGCGCGTCCAGCTCGTCCAACACGCAGAACGGCGACGGTTTGACCATGTAAATCGAGAACAGCAACGCCGTGGCCGTCATGGTCTTCTCGCCACCACTGAGGAGTGTGATGCTCTGGAGTTGTTTGCCGGGCGGTTTGGCCACAATTTCTATGCCGCTTTCAAGCGGGTCATTCTCATCAACCAACAACAGATTGGCTTTTCCGCCGCCAAACAATTCGGCAAACATCGCCTGGAAGTTGATGCGCACTTTCTCGAACGTCTCGCTAAAGAGTTGTTTCGTGGTCGTGTTGATCTTGGCTATGACCTGCAAGAGTTGTTCCTTCGCCTTGACGAGGTCGTCGTGTTGCTGGGTGAGGAACGTGTAGCGTTGTTCCAGCTCGTCGTACTCGTTGATCGCTTCGACGTTTACAGGTCCCATCGCGTCGAGCTTGGATTGCATTTCGGAAACCTGCTGCTCAATGGCGTCCCAATCGGTCTCCAACGGCACTTGCTGGCTGACTGTAGCTCCTTGATCGGCAACGGTGATGGTGATCGTGTCGCCGCGAATTTCGTCCAGATTGGTCTGATACTTCTGCCAGATGCGATCTTTGAGGTTCTGGATTCCCATCCGTTTTTGCGCAAGCGCGACGTCAAATCCGGATTTTCGTTCCTGCGCTTCGGCGCCCTGTTTGCGAACGGCCCGGAGTTCATCTTCGGCGTGCTGGATACCCGTCGCCACTTCGGTGCGCTGATGTTGCAGGCCAGCCAATTGCTGCTGTGATTGTTCGCGCGCCGAACCGAGTTCCACGACTTTCTGTTCCGACTCGGTGATTTCCTGCTTCAACTGCTCGATGCGTTTTGTGTGACTGTCAATCTCACCCGTGCACGTCTGCATGCGCTCGCGCAGGTCGCGAATGCGACCAGCGATTGGTTCGAGTTGACCGCGAATTGAAGTGCGTTTGTGCTCAACGCCACCGACGGCCACGCGTTGCTCGGTCAACTGCTGTGTCTGCGCTTCCTTTTGCGACTGCAGTTCGTTGACGACGCGTTGCGCGGCGTTCTGTTCATCGTGCAACTGGCCCAACCGCGCATCGGTTTGCTGCAACACGGAGAGAAGCTCCGTGCGGCGCGCCTTGTCGTCGGCGTCCTGTTGTTCGATACCAGTCAACTCGAACACGACGGTATGGACTTTGCTCTCCAGATCGCGTGACTCAGTCGCCAATGCGTTGCCTTCGCCTTGCTTGGCGGCGAGAGCAACCTCTTTAGCGTGAAGATCGGTACGAAGTGCGGAAAGCTCGGTTTCAAGCGCCGTCCGTTTTTGTTCCAACCCGGTTTTGGCGGTGACTTGTGAAGCTGTTTCGTTTCTCAACCGCGCAACTTCTTCTGTCAACGCGCTGATCTCGCCGATATGGCTGGTCGAAACCGCGCTGAGTATGCCGTGCTCGTCCACCAACTCGCCGCGTAACGTGGCCACGGAGCACCCTTGACTGGCAGCACGTAGCGAGAGTGCCGCATCAAGGTCGCTTGCAATAACGACATTCGCGAGCAGCGAACGCACAAGCGGTTCGAAACGGGCGTCGCGCACGCGGACAACTCCGGTAGCGGCAACGACACCCACCCCCAAGTCGGCTTCGGATTCCCCTCCTGGGAGGGGCGAGGGGTGGGTTCCGTTTTGGGTTCCAATTGACTCCGGCGCTGCAACGGCGGGATTCTTCAAGTCGCCGGTAAGAAGCGCGCGCGCTGAACTCAAATCATCGGCCAGGATCGTGCGGAGCCGGTGGCTGAGCGCGGCTTCAATGGCCGGACCGTATTGCGGATCAACTTCGAGAATGCTGCCGAGCGTCGTTTTGCCGTCAGGCGCGGTAAACAACTGGCGTAGCAATTCGAGCCGCGCACTTTGTTGGGACAACTCGGTTGCCGAGGCGTTATGTTTTTCAGTCGCAGCGGCCAGATCGCCGCTGACGGTGGCGAGTTCGGATTCGCGGGCAGCGAGCGTTACACGGAGCGGCTCTACGCTGGCGCGCAACCCGGTCAGGTCATTGTCGAAATCCTTAAACCGTTGATCGAACGCGCGGCACTGGTCTTCGAGGTTCAACTGCTCGGTCGAAAGCCGTTCAGCGCGGAGTAGATCGTTTTTCTTCCGCGCATCAAGCGCGCCGAGGTCGTTGTGGGCGCCGGCGCGCTCGCTCTCGCATGCAACCAACGCCTCGTTCGTCTCCTTGAGCGCGCGGTTCTTCTGGGAGAGTTCGGCGTTCAACTGGTCGAGCGCGGCTTGTTGCGTCTGGAGTTTGGACTGTTCGGCGGCCAGAGAGGCGTCTATCTGGGCGAACTCGGCATTGAGCCGCGCGAGTTCCTGTTCTTGAACGTGGATTTTTTCATCGCTGCCGGCGGTCTCGCGCCGGTTGTTCTCGATAAGTTTCTCAAACTCGGCGATGCGCTCGGTGTTGGAACCAACGCGCTGCTGGTGACGCTCGGCCTCGCTCTTCAGTTCGTGGTCGCGATTCGTGGTGTCAGCGATGGCGCGCTCAATCTCGGAAAGCGATTGGCGGAGCGCGGCGATCTGCGTTTCGCGGTCGGCGATATCGGCGGCGAACTGCTGCGATTGCGCCGCGAATCCAGAGATTTGCGCCTCGAGACCGGAGATGTCCGCCTGAAGCAGATCATGTTGGTGACGAGAGAAGCGCGTGTCCACCGCTTTGAGCTGATCGAACATCTCCTTGTAACGCCGCGCCTTGCCAGCCTGACGTTGCAACGAGATGATCTGGCGTTTGACTTCCTTGATGATGTCGGTGAGGCGCACCAGGTTGGCCTCGGTGTACTCGAGTTTGCGCAACGCCTCTTTCTTTTGGTGCTTGTACTTGTTGATCCCCGCGGCTTCCTCAAAAATCATGCGGCGGTCTTCGGGATGCGCGCTGAGAATCTGATCAATCTGCCCTTGCGCCATCAGCGAGTAACTCGACCGGCCAATACCGGTGTCCATGAACAGGTTCTGGATGTCGCGCAGGCGGCACGGCGTCTTGTTGATGAGATATTCGCCAGCGCCATCGCGATAGACGCGGCGTGTAATGGTGACCTCGGAAAAATCGAGGTTGACGCCCGGCAACGACAGTTGTTTCGGGTCGCACTCGGCGAACGTCATGCTGACTTCGGCCATGCCGATGGGTTTTCGGCCATCGGCGCCGTTAAAGATGACGTCGGACATCTCGGAACCGCGCAGCACCTTTGCGGATTGCTCGCCCAGCACCCAACGGATGGCATCAGCTATGTTGGATTTACCACAGCCGTTCGGACCGACAATCGCGGTAACACCCGGCAGGAAATCAAGTGCAGTCCTTTCCGCAAAAGACTTGAAGCCAACAAGCTGCAAGCTCTTCAAATACATTGGGTCCCCACCCCTTTCAAATTACCGGAAAGTTTAGCCTCGAAACCAACAAAAGCAAGCAAAAAATCAATGGATATGCGGGTTTCCCGCCTGTGAATAACTTGTGAGCAATTCAGAATAACTTGTCCAGTTCCGCCACCGTCAGCTCATCCAGCCGGTGCACGACCCGGTCGGCATTGCGCAAGGTCGCGGCGAGATGCGTCGTGGCCACGCCAACAACCTTCATGCCACCGGCGCGCGCCGCTTGAATGCCAACTTGCGCGTCCTCGAACACCACGCAGCGCGCGGGTTTTATCCCGATCCGCTGCGCGGCCAGCAGAAACACCTCTGGATCGGGTTTGCCATGCGTCACGTCCTCGGCAGTGATGATCGCCTGAAACATCTCGTCGAGACCGAGTATGACCAACGTCGTCGTGATGTTCAGCCGATGCGTTGATGAACCTACCGCCGCAGGCACGCCCGCTTCCCGCAACCGTCCAAGAAACTCAACCACGCCCGGCAACGGCGCGA
>Ga0153915_10006517_pt1 | contig 10956 bp, 9 predicted proteins | sample Opewatmetagenome_2_FD_107003 | JGI IMG/M metagenome (GOLD analysis project Ga0153915, IMG submission 107003) | Freshwater wetland microbial communities from Ohio, USA - Open water 3 Core 3 Depth 3 metaG | ecosystem: Environmental > Aquatic > Freshwater > Wetlands | place: USA: Ohio, Lake Erie...
CCTGCCGCGGCCGCGCGATGTGGCCGAGATACGCCTCACGCCGCGCTTCGTCGAATTGCACCGCGACATCTGGCATACCATGAAGGATGAGGTGATGAAAGGCTACGTGCAGAGCCAGAAGGCGTGAGGGGTGATGGGTAATGAGTAAAGCTATCCCCTCCGTTGTTTTCCGCGACGCGGAGGAAGTTTCGCTTCTTTTCATTACCCATAACCTGATTCCGGAAGTGACCACGGCCATTCGATGAAACCAAGTTTATCCAACCTCTGGCTCTACCAGATCCTGCTGCTGCTCGCGGTATTCGTCGCATGGCATGTGCTGACCGCGACCGGAATTCTGCCGCCGTTTTTCTTCGGCAAGCCGCTGGCGGTTCTGGAGAAAACCTGGGAGTGGTTTGCTTCCGGCAAGATCTACATACATCTCGGCATCACGCTGGCCGAGACCGTGCTGGCCTTTCTCGTCGGCACCGCGCTCGGGCTGGGCATCGGCTTGTGGCTGGCGCTGAGCCCGTTGTGGTCCGCGCTGCTCGATCCCTACATCAAGGCCATGAACTCGATGCCGCGCGTGATCCTTGCGCCGATTTTCGCCGTGTGGTTCGGGCTCGGCATCCTGTCGAAGGTGGCGCTCGGCGTGACGCTGGTGTTCTTCATCGTCTTTTTCAACGTCTACCAGGGCGTGAAGGAAGTGAGTCCCGTGGTGCTCAACAATGCGCGCATGCTGGGCGCGAGTTCGCGCCAGCTGCTGCGCACCATCTATCTGCCGTCGGCGACGAGCTGGGTGTTTTCCAGCCTGCACACTGCCGTCGGCATGGCTTTCGTCGGCGCAGTGGTGGGCGAGTACCTCGGCTCGGCAGCGGGTGTCGGCTATCTGATTCTTCAGGCGGAGTCGGTGTTCGACATTAACACGGTGTTCGCCGGCATCTTGGTGCTGACCGCGTTCGCGTTGGCGCTCGACGGGTTGGTGACTTTTGCGGAAAAACGCTTGCTGGTATGGCGGCCGACGCAGGGCGAAACCGAGCCTCTGTAAGTCCGTAAAGCGTAACGCGTGAGGGGCGGGGGGTGAGGTGTGGCGAGGCACCTCGTTGCTTTGCGCGGGCCGGGAGACGGGGTAAGATGAATGTTGCCATTGCGCCTGAGGAAACCGGCCATGATCGTCCGCGACATTCTCCACCTCAAAGGCAACGCCATTTTCAGCATCGCGCCCACCGGCAGGATGTCGGAAGCGGTGAGCATCATGGTTAAAAACGACATCGGCTCGCTGGTGGTGATCGAAGGCGGGAAGATGGCCGGCATGCTGACATTTCGCGAGGTTCTGAATGGGCTCGATACACGCCAGTGCAACGTGAGCGACCTGGAGGTCGGCAAGGTGATGGTCAAAGAACCGGTCTGCGGCCATCCCGGCGATTCGATTGATCATCTGCGCGAAGTGATGACCCGGAACCACATCCGCTATCTGCCGGTGCTGGACGGTGGGCAGTTGCTGGGCGTGATCTCGTTTCACGACATCGCCAAGGCAGTGATCAAGGAGACCAGCTTCGAAAACCGGCTGCTGAAACGCTATATCGAGCACTCGTCATAAGTGGTCGCGGCTGCCGCGTCATGCGGTTGGGAATCCATTCCGCGAGAGCAAGCATTCTCTGTTCGGTCCGTGGATTCTTTAAGATAGATCCCAAATGATTCGTGTTGGCATCATCCATCGCCGTCGTGCACGAGACGTGTTGGTCGGTGGGTCACTTCGTGGAAAGATATCTTGGATAGGTCTTCGTTAAGAAAAAGCCTCGCTCCCGGCGTACGCCCGAGCGAGGTTTTTTCTTGGGCGATGTACGATTTCGCCAATTCCGGCTACACGACGGTCGTCATTACCGCCGTTTTCAATGCCTATTTCGTGGCAGAGGTTGCGGGCAACGCACCCTGGGCGACGTTTGCCTGGACCTGCGCGCTTGCCGTGTCTTATGTGCTGATCATGGTCACCGCGCCGGTGCTGGGCGCTTATGCCGACGCACATGCGGCGAAAAAGCGGCTGCTGATCGCCACTACTGTGGGCTGCATACTGTTCACCGCGGCGCTCGCCACCGTGGGGCGCGGCGATCTGTGGCTGGGGATCGTGCTGATCGTGCTGTCCAATTTCTGCTTTGGCAGCGGCGAGAACCTGATCGCGGCGTTCCTGCCGGAACTCGCGCAGGGCGAAGCGCTGGGGCGTGTCTCGGGCTGGGGCTGGAGTCTCGGCTATCTGGGGGGATTGGTGAGTCTCGGCGCCTGTCTCGCCTATGTCAGCTGGACGCAGGCGCAAGGCGTGCCTGCCGGAGAGTTCGTTCCCGTCACCATGCTGATCACGGCGGCGATTTTCGCGGCGGCGAGCCTGCCGACTTTTCTGTTCCTGCGTGAACGCGCGGTGCCGACTGCGGGCGCCCACGACATCGCGCGCTCTGCATTCGCGCGGCTGCGGGACACACTCAGGCATGCGCAGCGCTACGCCGACCTGCAGCGCTTTCTGCTGTGCATCGTGTTCTACCAGGCCGGGATACAGACGGTGATCGCGCTCGCTGCCGTCTACGCCCAGCAAGCGATGGGCTTTACTACCCGCGATACGATTTTTCTCATCCTGGTGGTGAACATCACCGCCGCGCTGGGCGCATTCGTGTTCGGACAGGTGCAGGATCGTCTCGGTCATGTGCGCACCATTGTCCTGACGCTTATCGGCTGGATCGCGACTGTGCTGCTGGCCTATGCCGCGCAGGGGCCGGCGCTGTTCTGGGTGGCTGCGAACCTGGTCGGGCTGTGCCTGGGCTCCAGCCAGTCGGCGGGGCGCGCATTGGTGGGCTACCTGAGCCCGCCGGCACGCAGCGCGGAGTTTTTCGGCTTGTGGGGCTTGGCGGTCAAACTGTCTTCCATCCTCGGGCCGGTGACGTACGGACTGGTGACATGGCTGACGCATGGCGACCACCGGCTCGCGATTCTGGTCACCGGTCTCTATTTCGTGGCTGGCATTGCGATCATCGCCAGCCTGGATGTGAAGAGAGGACGCCGCGCTGCGCTCGAAGACTGATTTTCGTTCGGGCAAGCCGTTTTTTCCTGATATTCCGGATGTTGCGCGCCGGCGGTTACGGCGTGGTTGCGGACACCTGTATCCGGTAGCATTTCCTGATCGACCTGCAGGCCACACCGGCCAGACTTGCACGATTACCGAAAGGCAGGATCCCGCGGCAAGCAAATATGGCTCATCCCGGCGGATTACACTAAAATCAACAGTGAATTAACTTTCTGTGCTCCTGTAAATAACCAATCAAGAAATTCCGGGGGGCGACGGGCACATGGTACTAGAGTGGATCAGCGGCGGCAAAAAGAGCAAACATCCCATGGCAGACCCGAGGCAGGCGCGCAGGATTGTCGCCGGTCTGCCTGCGGACGATGCGGCCGGAGCGCTCAAAGAAATTACACGCCTGCTCGAATCGCTCGCGCAATCCGAGGAATTCAAGCTCAACCGCCGGTTCGAGAATCTCGATCTGCTTGATATTGCCTCCAAGGGCCACGAGCACAAGCTCTTGCAGCAGTACCTGGCTACGCCGCGGCACAAGAAATCAGATGAACAGCGGCTGTGGACCGACGTTTACGGCTTCTGGCGCAGACTTGCCGAAGGTTATCTGCAATGCCTTCAGCAGTATGAAGCGATTCCCGGCAGCACCACTCTTTTCAAAAGCATCCTGCCGGTCATTATCGTGCGCGCATTGCGTGCATTGGGCCAGCAGATCAAATGGATCTTCCTGCGTTATGGGCTGGTGGAAGCGCGGATCTGGGGGGATTTGTCGCGCCTGTACCAGTTTGTCGAAACCCAAGGATTTGTTGACGAGGAGATTGCGGCCTACCCGGGTCCGGACGGCACCAGCACCGCGCGGAGGGAAATGTTGAGCGCACTGATGCTGGCTGCCTCGTCCACGGACAGCCTGCATCCCGTAGAACAGGTGCATTCAGCGACCCTTGTGACGCATTTTTCCCGGCTTTTCGTGTTGGGAACGAAACCCGAGGAAGGATGCACCCACTGGTTTGACCTTGCCGTGCCCGAGGCGCCATCGCGCCTTATCGGAGGCGGCGCCACCAGCAGCGCCACGGCGCGTTTTTTCGGTGCCGGACCGGGCCTGCACGAACTCGAGCAGCTAAAGGCGCATATCGCCTACACCGACAGCCTGCCACAGGGCCTGGAGCTCTACGGCGATCCCCGCAACGATGCCGTAATGTCCCTGCTGACACATTTAGAGCGGAATTGGGCGGGAAAAACGCAGGCGCGCCGATTCGAGCGCCGCAAGGTGGCGACACGGGTGACCGTGGTGCCGGGGCTGGACGAGATTGTGCGGGTGCTGGAATTTGCCGACAACGATTCGCTGGATTTCACCCATCTGCAGTCGGCGGAAAGCTGGATCGTGGAAGATTTGAGCGAAGGTGGCTGCGGTTCGGTCATTCCCACGATGGCGGGTGATTGGGTGGGTGTCGGCGGCCTGGTCGGCGTGGAGGGTGGGGCATTCCGCGACTGGAGCGTCGGGGTGATCCGGCGCGTGACGCAAAACAAGGAACGCCAGCAACGGGTGGGCGTGGAACTGCTCTGTAAAGCCAGCGCTCTCGCCAGATTGCACAACAATTCCTCAAAGGCCCCGTCTGCGGCCGCGGTATCCCGCGCGCCCGCGCCGATAGTCCTGCTAGCACCGACGCTGGAGGGCCGGAAGGAGGTCTCGGCTATCCTGGGGAAAGGGCTGGCTGACCGCTACGAACACATGGAGGTTGCGGTCACCGGTGACAATTATCTGTTGATATTCAGGAAAATGATGGAACGTGGCGAGAGCTATGATTTGGCCCGTTTCGAGGTGCGGCATCAGTGAAGGAGCGGATCATGCCTCGTCCTGCATCCGCGGCCGGGATTCCTGCTTATTGCCTGATCTTTGCACCCAGCGTTTTTCGCAGCCATACCGAGATATCCTGAATTTCCTCCAGGCACACCGAGTGCTGCATCGGGTAGTCGTGCTACTCGACGCTGTAGCCCATCGTCCCCAGCAGTTCTTTCGATTTCGAGCCCATTGGATACGGCACCACCGGGTCGTGCGTGCCGTGCGCCATGAAAATCGGCGTGCTCGCGTTGCCAGGGGCGGCTTCGTGCAGCAGGCTGTCGGCGAGCGGTAGATCGGCGAGGGAGCCAGAGCCCGTTATGTGGCGATAGCAGAAGTGCTCTGGCGGTACCGCACATCGGACAGCAAGCGGCCTATTTCTTTCTTGACGACGGCGTAGCACTCGCAAGCGCGGGTCTCCAGTCCAGACCGCTCAAGCACCGCAATGTGGCCGCGGCGGTAACGAATAAAACCAGCGCGCTGCAATTTCCCGGCGGCCTCCGTAATGCCTTCCCGGCGCACGCCGAGCGTGCTGGCGACCAATTCCTGCGTCATGATCAACTCATTCGAAGGCAATCGATCGAGGGTCAACAATAGCCACCGGCACAGTTGCTGCTCTATCGAATGGTGCCGATTGCAGGCCGCGGTCTGAAACATCTGTGTGACCAGCGCCTGGGTATAGCGCAGCAACAAACGCTGCATCAGCCCGGCGCGACTGAATTCCTCCTTCAGCAACCTCCCCTGTAGCCGGTAACCGTGGCCCGCGGTCTGCACGACAGCCGAGCTGGGCGTGGTATCACCTCCCATGAACAGAGAAATACCGAGTATGCCTTCGTTGCCCACCCCCGCGATTTCGGACGATAAGCCAGACTCCAGGATATAGAGCAGTGACACGATGGCGGTTGTGGGGAAATAAACGTGCTGCAACTGGCCGCCGGGTTCGTAGAGGGTTTAACCGAGCAGCATCGGGACCAGTTCCAGATGGGGAGCCAGGCGCTCGAATTCCACAGTGGGCAGGGCGGCGAGAAGATGGTTTTGATTGGGGCTATGTGGTAATGACATGGTGAACTATCGAAATCCTGTGCTCTATTTCTTTGCGGTAAGCTCCACGCCGATTCCGCGGTAACCGATGAAGCAGCAGGACTGGCTGAACATCGGCTCCCCGCTCACCTGAAACTTTTGTTGCGAGCCATCGGTATTGACGCGGCTGAAGACGAAATCCAGGAATGGCTGCCGGGCTGCAATCTTTGCCTGAAGCATTTCCCGCTCCGCCTCATTCCAGCCAGTCATCTCGTCATCGCTTGTTTCACCCGCAAAGGCGTCGACCCGGATTCCGAGCATCTCCAGGACCGGACCGGAAACTTTGGTGAAGTTCCCGGTCTCGTCCTGCTCCCAGTACCAATCGGAGGCCAGTTCGGTCAGACTGCGAAAGCGCGCTTCGCTTTCGCGCAGTTCGGCGGTCCGTTCCCGGACCGTCTGTTCCAGCACCAGGTTGTAATTCTCGAGTTTTTTGTACAACAGCCGCACTTCCAGCATGTTGTGAATGCGCGTCTTCACTTCGATCAGATCAAACGGCTTGCTGATAAAATCCTTGGCGCCGGACTGCAACGCGCGCAGCTTGTGACCCGGTTGGGCAGTGAGCACGATGACCGGAAGGTAGCTGTCGGCATCGTTTGTCTTGAGACCTTCCATCACCTGGAATCCATCCATGCCGGGCATCTGCAGGTCGAGCAGGATCAGGTCGTAGCGGTTTTTGCGATGCAGCGCGCAGACTTCCTGTGGATTCATCGTTGAGGCAACGCGGGTGTAGCCGGCCTCGCTCAGCAATTGCTCAAGCAGACTGACATTGGACTTCTGATCGTCAACGATCAGGATGCCGGCGTTGAGAATGTCGGACTCGGTAATCATCATGCTTGAACCTTTTTGGCTGTGCGGCCTGATGTCCTTTTCGCAAATTTCAGTGCCACGTCCAGTGTATCCATGAATTCGTTGACCTTGATCGGTTTGGTGAGATAACGGAAGAATCCTGCCTCCAGCCCCTTCTCGATATCGCGGGGCATGGCATTGGCACTGAGCGCAACCACCGGGATGTGCGCTGTTGCCGGGTCTTCAGCCAGGATTCCCAGCGCTCTGATTCCGCTGATGCCAGGCAGATTGATGTCCATCAGGATTACATCCGGCCGGACGGCGCGCGCAATCTCAATGCCGCGGTTGCCGTCCCTCGCGCTCAGCAAGCGGATATCGGGCCGGCGCGCGATAAGATCCTCGACCAGCATCAGATTGGCCGGGTTGTCCTCGACATAGAGCAGGGTGCGCAACTGCACGTCGGCTTGGGCTTGCGTCTGGGCGACAGCCGTGGGTTTGGCTGCGCCGGCGAAAGCTTGTGGTTCGGCCGTCAGGTTCAGTTCGATCCAGAACACACTGCCCTTCCCGACAGTGCTTTCCACGCCTATGACGCCCCCCATCAATTCGACCAGCCGCTTGCACACCACCAGGCCGATGCCCGTGCCTTCCTCGGCGTTCGCCTCTTGTCCGAGACGATTGAACGGCTGGAAAAGCTGCGTCAGTTTATCTGCAGTCAATCCTTCGCCGGTGTCCTGGACACAAATGCGAACGCGTCCTGGGGTGCTCGCGATGCAGTCCACGACGACCGTTCCGCCTACCTTGTTGTATTTGATCGCATTGGAAAGAAGGTTGATGAGAACCTGCTTCGCCCTCGTCCGGTCGGCATTGACAAAGTACGGGATTTCGAACCGGGGAAAGGCCACGCTGATGCCGCGCTTTTGCGCCTGCGGTTCTATCATGGCCTGGCATTCGTGCATGATTTCGGCCAGCGATATCGGTTCCAGCGACAGCGACAGCTTCCCGGACTCGATCAGCGCGAGATCGAGGATTTCGTTGATCAGTTCCAGCAGGTACCACCCCGCCTGGAGAATCTGATCGATGCTTCGCTTCTGGGAGGGCGTTGGCTGCGGCGAACCGGATTCTATGAGTTGGGCAAAACCGAGGATCGCACTGAGCGGCGTGCGCAGCTCATGGCTCATGCTGGAAAGGAAATCCGATTTTGCGAGGTTGGCTTTTTCCGCGACGGCCATGGCCTCCTTCAGTTCCAATTCGACCTGCTTGCGCACCGAATTGTCGGTGCCGATCAGCAGGTATCCGATGATGTCGCCATAATCATCGCGCAGCGCCGTGATCGACACGATGGCCGGAAAGCGGCTGCCATCCTTGCAGATATAGGTTAATTCATAGATGTCTTCGATCCCGCGCGAAGCTTTAAAAGCCAGTGCCTCGAAGCCCGGCGTAATGGTGGTTCCGAGCTCGAGGCTCAATGCCTGGGCGCGCGCCATCACTTCCTGCGGATCATGGATGTCGCTGGGGTTGATCTTGTTCACGACTTCGGCGGCCTGGTAGCCCAGCATGCGCTCAGCGCCGACATTGAATAATTGGATGATGCCTTTTTCGTCGGTGGCGATAATCGAGAAATTGGCACTGGTGAGGATCGCGGTCTGCAGGGCTCCGGCCTTGAGCAGCGCCGCTTCCGCCTGCTTGCGTGCGGTGATATCACGTAAAATGCCGGTGAAGTAACGCTGGCCACCCAGCCACATCTCGCTTACCGCCATCTCCATCGGGAAAATGCTGCCATCCTTGCGCCGGCCCACAACCTCGCGTCCGAGGCCGATGGCGCGCGCCTCGTCGCTCGCGCTGTAGTACTCGAGGGAACCATTGCGCTGGTCTCGATCAAGCTCGGGTATCAGCAAGCTGAAGCTTTGTCCGATGAGTTCTGCGGCGGTATAGCCAAACATTTTCTCGGCGGCCGGGTTAACTTTCTCGACGATGCCGCCGCGGGCATGGATGGTGATGATGCCGTCCACCACGGTATTGAGAACCGTCTGGATCAGCGCAGTACTGTCGCGCAAGGCCTGCTGCGCTGCATATTCCTCGGTGACATCGCGGAACACCAGCACGGCTCCGATCACCTGACCGTCGCGGTCGCGAATCGGCGCGCAACTGTCGGCGATAGCGCGCTCTTTACCATCGCGTGCAATCACTACAGTATGGTTGGCCAGGCCCTGTATCGTGCCATGCGCCAAGGTTTCCATTACCGGGATAGTGGCGGGTTGACGGGTTTCCTGGTTGATGATGTGAAAAATCTCGCCCACCGGGCGACCGGTGGCTTCCGCCTGCGTCCAACCAGTGAGCTGTTCGGCAAGGGGATTCAGGAGTGTCACACGCGCTTCGGCATCGGTGGCTATCACTGCATCGCCGATGGAGTTGAGCGTAACCGCGAGCTTTTCCTCGCTAACCTGCAAGGTGACGTTGGTCAGCTGCAGTTGTTTATTCGTTTCCTCCTGAATCTCGAGCAAATGCTGTTGCTCTGCTTCGACCTGCTTGCGCGCGGTATTATCAGTGCCGATCAATAGATAGCCAATGATTCCAGCTTGAGCGTCGCGTAGCGCCGTGACCGACACGATGGCCGGAAAGCGGCTGCCGTCCTTGCGGATATAGGTCAGCTCGTAGATGTCCTCGATGCCGCGCGAGGCCTTGAACACCAATGCCTCGAAGCCCGGTCTAATTGTGGTTGCCAGCTCCAGGCTCAATGCTTTAGCGCGCGCTATCACCTCCTGCGGATCGGAAATGTCGGCGGGGGTGATCTTGTTCAGGACGTCGGCGGCCCTGTAGCCCAGCATGCGCTCGGCGCCGACGTTGAAGATCTGAATGACGCCCTTCTCGTCGGTGGCGATACTCGAAAAGTTGGCGCTATTGAGAATCGCGTTCTGCAAGGCCCCCGTTTTAAGCAACGCTTCCTGGCGCCGCACTTCCGTGATGCCATTGGCCTTGCCGGCATCGTCGAGAATGACGGAATCGTTTCCTTTTTCGGGCATGGCCGGCCTCCGTGTAAAGCGTACAATGATGTGGAAGCGGATCTCGCAGCCGGGGTTGCAAGATGAGCACAGGAAAACCAATCAGTTTATATCGCACTTGAGAACATCGCCAACTGTTCCCGGCCCCGGACAGGGATGCCCTACGCTTGTCAGCGCCGGCAAGATACGATTGCGACCTCCCACAGTCAAGAAAACACTGTGCTTTTTCCCGACCAATGAAAAATTATCCCGGTCTTTCCGACAAGCGTCTGTACGCTAACACACTTAAGGCGGTCGTTTGCGGCTTTATTTGCGTTTTTTGTAATGCCGTGCGAGGGAGCTTGCCCCGTTGCGGCTATGCACGATGACCGCCTCGAACGGTGGCGGGTCTTGGGTTGCTTGCGCGGCCATCTGCTGAAACACCGGGCGCTTGTCATCGGTAGCAGACGCGCCCGGCGCAACGTATTCCATGGCCACCAGCAGGCCGCGAGACTTGCACCCGTCCCGCATCTGGGCGAGCTGGCCGGGAATGGATAACTCCTTCTTGGTCTGCTTGGCTGTGGAGACGCGGGCATAGAGGGCAACGGCCATGTTCCTATCCCCGGGGCGGCTTTAAGCGCGAAAGTGAAAAATATACCCCGAAAGCGATAGCCTATGCCTTATCTGTGGGCTTTTATGTATCCGTAGGCCCCGGTGTTACTCTACTCAAACGGCAGCCCACAACCCACACCGTATCAGGTGGCATTACTGTCAACTAAAAATGTCTCACTAATGTTAGACCGCCTACAGTTACTCTGCACATGTACTCTCCACCTTCAAATAGCCCGCAGTCTCCCAGCAGTACGCCTGCGGCATGGCGGGCTTTGCCCGCGGGCATCTGGGCATTGGGGTTCGGCTCGCTGTTCATGGACATCTCCTCGGAGCTGATTCACAGCCTGCTGCCGGTATTCATGGTCACTGCCCTGGGTGCTTCCATGGTCACGGTCGGCATCATCGAGGGCGTGGCGGAAGCTACTGCCGCTGTCATGAAGGTCTTCTCGGGCGCGCTCAGCGATTACCTCGGCAAGCGCAAGTTCCTGCTGGTCCTCGGTTATGCGCTCGGTGCCTTCACCAAACCGATCTTCCCGCTGGCCACTTCGGTCAGCTGGGTATTTGCGGCACGCTTTATCGATCGCGTTGGTAAAGGTATCCGCGGTGCGCCACGCGACGCGCTGGTGGCCGAC
>Ga0153915_10006518_pt1 | contig 10956 bp, 5 predicted proteins | sample Opewatmetagenome_2_FD_107003 | JGI IMG/M metagenome (GOLD analysis project Ga0153915, IMG submission 107003) | Freshwater wetland microbial communities from Ohio, USA - Open water 3 Core 3 Depth 3 metaG | ecosystem: Environmental > Aquatic > Freshwater > Wetlands | place: USA: Ohio, Lake Erie...
AATCACTGATGTCATAATCCATTGCCGCAATAGCAGCCTGCTGGAATGGCGATGGTGCGCAAACAAAAGTGTACTGCTGAAGCTTTATCATCTCACTGATTATCGGCTTTAAATGCGGCGGAGTTGCTGCGTATGCAAGTCGCCAGCCGGTCATTGCAAAACTCTTGCTGAAGCCTTTCATAAGAATCGTGTTTGGATAAATCGATGACATACTTGTATATTTGCCATCATAGCAGAATCTGTCGTAAATTTCGTCGGACAGAATCAGCGTATCTCTTTTCGCCGCTACTTCGGCAACTTCTTTAAGTTCGTCGGCACTGTAAACTGCGCCGGTCGGATTGCAGGGCGAATTGATGATAATAAGTTTTGTTTTGTCGGAGATTTTCTCAGCGATTCTTTCCGGATGCAGTTTGAAGTCAGGATACGTATCGACGAAAACGCATTTTCCGCCGACCAGATGTACGAGATGTTTGTACATCACGAAATACGGGTCTGGGATTATGACTTCATCGCCGGGATTGATTAGGCTCATCATAGCCAGAAGCAATCCGCCGCTGACTCCACTCACGCAGATTACCGCCGGATTTTGCCAGCCGATATCTTTTGTGATTTGATTTGCTATTTTCTCGCAGAGAATCGGTTCGCCTGCAGTTTGTGTATATCTGTTCTTGCCGCGTCTTATTGCGTCTATAGCGACTTCCTTTAACGCCTCAGGAACGTCGAAGTCCGGCTGCCCGATTGAAAAATTGACAGGATCTTTCATTGTAGCGGCAAGATCGAAAACTTTTCTTATTCCGCTCGAGTCAATCAGGCTTGTTCTATCTGCAAGATATTTTTTCACAGCGATGCCAACCGTCTAAGTTAAATTATTTTTTACCGCCTGCTGGTTTGGCTGCCGGTGCTGTTTTACCTGCTGCCGGAGCTGCGCCTTTGGCTGCCGGTGCTGCTTTACCTGCCGGAGCTGCGCCCTTGGCTGCTGGTGCGCCTGCTGCTGGTGCTGCGCCCTCGGCTACTGCGCCTTCAGCGCCCTTGGCTTCTTTCTTCTTGCTTACGGCAACTTTTCTATTGGCTACTTTGCATAAGCCAAACACGCTCTTGCCTTCTTCCCATTTCTCTTCTTCTTTAAGACGTTTGAGTCTTTCAGTACGAGTAAGAACATTACGATGCCTTACGAGAGCACCTTTAAGTTTCAGTGAGCGGTCAATTGACATAAAATTATTTTCCTTAAAAACTTCGAATATTAAATTTTAAAATTTATTTAATTTTTAATTTTTCTTCCATACACATCTTGGAACGGTTTTGTGCCAAACGACTCAAAACCAGAGCCGACCGGCGGTTTATATTTCGCGCCGACGGACATAATTTTCTTTTTCATTTCATAACCATCAGTACCGGGCGTATCAATGCTGTCAAAACGGTTCTGTGTTACTAAAAGGTAACGCTGGCCGTATTTTATGATTTCAGTCGCAATGCCATATTGAGCAAAATACTGCTTTACAGGCTCCAAATGCGTACTCAAATCATAGTTGGTAATAACGATAACATTTTCACCCATTGGCTCAATCAGCTTCGGCGGGGTAACTTCCGCAGCAGGTTTCGTAACTTTTTCAACAACCGGCAAAGTAGGCTTAATGTCTTCAACCTTAGATACAGCCTGAGTTTGCGGAGATTTCACTGAACCGCTGGAACTCATTTGGCCAAGTCTGTAGAAAACTAAAAAAATCGCAGCCAAAGCCAATAAACTAATTCCGGCAACCTGCCAGGAAAAACATAACTCTATCCTGTCGGGATAAAACCGAACAGATTTGGGCCTGCCACTCCAAACACTTTCAGGCTTGACCTGTGGCTTGGCCGGTGCGGCTACAGACTCTGCGACATTAGTTACAGTTTCAGCGATAACAGGTTCGACTACTTTTACATGTTCGGCTGCAACTTCAGGTTGAGAAAGAACTTGCGGAGGCTGTTCTGGTTGCCTTTTAACGCCAATTCTGTCCAAAGCCTTCTGCTGAGCGTCCCTGAATCGCGACCTGTTTATCACTTCGTAAAGCGCAGCTTGTCTCGGATTTCTTGCCATAAACCACAGAAGATAACCTATTTTCAACCGGCTTTCAATAAGAAAATTCAACAAACAAAAATCGTCCCGATGTGATAGCAACAGCATCTTGCGGGATTAAAAACAAAAAAACGAAAATAAAGGAGTTATGGCTGAAAATTCGTAGTCAGTAGTCGATAGCAGATAGCCGGTACCGCAATTTCTAAAAGTTAAATCTGAGAAACTTCATTAGGGCGGGGTTTCAGCTTCGCTTCAATAATACGCAGAAGCGGATAATTTTTTATCGTTTTGTGGTTGAGTCCGGGGAAGAAAGAGTTAGAATAATTTTTACTTGTGGTGTCCATCAATGCGGTTTTTTTGTTTACCACGAAGAATTTACTTTAAGGCGGTGTTATGGTGAAAAACAAACAAAGACTCTATGTTGGCTTATTCAGTTTAATATTGCTGATTGTTTTTGCAATTGTTGGGGTGGTACCTGCAATAAAAAGCATAACTGCTGTTTTATCCATTCTGGCTTTTGGTAATTTAGTAATATACTTTTTTTAAAGAAAAAAGGAAATGTAGGAATTCAATTAAGAACAGGTACTGATTCAGGTATTGATGGAGACAACTTAGATAATAGGGACAGGATGTGTGTTGAAAAAGTAGAGATTGCTTCGTCGTTTCAATGAATCGGGATTTCTTGCAATGACAGAATATGACCAAAACTCGCTTATCACTTCATCCAATTTTTAGCGAAAGCTGCGAAGTCGAGCATATTGACAAAGTCATCATCTCCCGCAATGTCGGCATTATACGCATCGTATTCCAGCCATTCATCCGAGAAGTTCGCTAACTCCAGACAATCGCCAGCCCAGCTATCCGCGAAAATATTCAAATCCATAAAGTTCACGATGTGCAAATCATCATCCTGATATAGGTCGTAATTTAATTCTTCGCAGAGCCATTGCGACATAAAAATTGCCAGGTCGGCGGAGTCAACGATGCCGTCTTTATTAAAATCGCCGGCAGCGTAAACCTCTTCATACGCCAAACGAGGATAATCATTGGTCGGCATCTGCCAGAAGTCATTTGGGCCATTGACAGTTTCGCCGATGAAATCCCAGCCGGCATCTGTAAACGTCGATAATGTTTGCATATCATCCGTAGATTTTCCGGTTACGCTGGTGGAAGAACCGCTGCCGAAATCATTTGCATCGCTTGTGTCTGTATCCCAAAAACAGGCTGTGATAGTTCCTTTGCCGCCATAATATCCGAGAAAGCCGCCTTTGTAAGTGAGTGTTCCGCTTGTAGAGACAACGCCTGCTGAATAACAGTTTTGAATGATTACATCGGAATCGTTGTATTGGTATCCAATTAGTCCGCCTGAATATGTGTAACACAAAGTTGATGAAGTGTCAGAAGTAACTGAGCCTGTGCTGTAACAATTTGCGACGGAACTGGAATCCTGAACGCCTAACAATCCGCCGGCATAAGAATAAGAAAAATTTGATGATGCGGTGGAAGCAACACTGCCCGTACTGCAGCAGGTAGTAATAGTACCATAGAATTGATCGCCAACGAGTCCGCCTGCGTAGGAGTCGGAGCCAGAAGACGATGATGTGACAGAACCTGTGTTGCGAGAGTTTGCTGCTGTGCTGTGATACTGACTTGCAACCAAACCGCCGGCATAGGAAGAATACGACGACGCGGATGATATGACGGTGCCATCGCTGTAACAATCTTCAGCAGTGCCGTACCACTGTTCGCCAATCAAACCACCTGCATAAGAAGCATTGTGAGGAGATACCGATGAGATATTCGCAGAGTTGTAACAGCTTTCGGCTGAGCCGGAAGTTTGATATCCAATCAGACCGCCGACGTAAGAGTACGAAGTAGAAGAATTAGATGAAACTTTGCCGGTGATGTAACAATTTGCAATTGAGCCGTAAGACTGATAGCCGACAAGGCCGCCGAGGAAACGGCTTTTCGCGGAAAAGTTGACGTTATCAAGACCTAAATTTTTTATTTGAGCATACGAAGTATAGCCGAACATACCGACGTAATAAGTTGACGACGATGTTGTTATGTAAGTTAAATTGCTAATGACGTGGTCGTTGCCGTCAAATGTTCCTGTGAATTTCGTTGTCGCATTGCCGATGATTTGATACTGTGTGCCGGTGAAGTCTGCCATATTTATGTCGGCGATGAGTTTGAAACATTTGCTCCAGTCGCCGGAAGTTACACCGAGTGTATTTATGTCCGCTGGTGATGCTATCAAGTATGGGGTGTCGGATGTTCCGCTTCCGCCGTTGTATGTTGCTGCATTTGCGGATAGCGGCAAACAGGCTGCTATTATTATAACAAGTATGAGTACTATTCTTTTCATATCTCTCTCCTTGAAATGCTTTTTTTCTCCCTATTTCTTATGAGACATTGCTATTATAATAGTATCTTTGCCGGAATTCAACAAAAATACAGTTTTGATGTGGGTGGAGAAAATTATCATTTTACAAGATTTAATTTATACCTATAAAACAAGCAAACAATGACACGATATTATTATGTCCCTGAAAGCAAATTACTGTTTATAATGACATATCCAAGAGCGTGTTTGCCGGCAGAAGTACGCTGGATGATGCCGGAGAATAAAAATCATTGTAGTTTTATACTTTGCCTCCAGAAACATCTTGACCGATTAGGGAAATATGGAGTAGAGTATCGGCGGTTAAGAAAAGAAGACATACAATGTGTTTTATGAAAGGGAGTTTGTGATGGTTTTTTCAGGAATCGATGTATGCGTATTTGTAGCATTTGTTGTATGTGTAATATCAGTCGGCCTAATCAAAAGCCGCAATGAAAACAGCAGCGAAGATTATTTTCTGGCAGGCAGAGGACTAAGCTGGTGGTTAATCGGTTTTTCGCTTATCGCGGCTAATATATCAACGGAACAATTTGTTGGAATGAGCGGCAACGCGGCCAGCCATGTCGGATTGGCAATCGCCAGCTATGAATGGATGGCGGCAATAACACTCGTTGTTGTGGCATTCTGCTTTTTGCCATACTTCTTACACAGCGGCATCTACACAATTCCTGAATTTCTTGAATATCGCTACAACGCAACTGCACGAACGATAATGGCGTTGGGTACAATCTTTATATATATGCTTCTGCTCGGCGCGGTAACATATTCCGGCGCATTAACGATAAGTACGCTGGCGGAGCAGATGGGTTACAACGTAAGTCTGCTTGCCGGTTCATTAGTCATCGGCATAATAGCAATGCTGTATGTCGCGGCGGGTGGTCTGAAGGCGTGCGCGTGGGCTGATTTGATTCAGGGAAGCGCACTAATACTCGGCGGTTTTATAATTATGTTTTTCGCGTTTGTTAAACTTGGCGGCGCAACAGAAGCGGCAAAAGTCGTTGATGTGCATACCGGAGCAGTCGCAATTCAAACTTTCTCGCCTGAAACTGGAGCGGCTGAAAGATTTATGAGTCTTAATAAGATTCGTATGAATATGTTTCTGCCGAAGACGGACGGAATTCTGCCGTGGACGGCGCTGCTGCTTGGTCTTTGGATTCCGAACTTCTACTATTGGGGACTGAATCAGTATATTACGCAAAGAACGCTTGGTTCAAAATCGCTGTCGCAGGGACAAAGAGGTATTGTTTTTGCCGCGGCGTTAAAACTGGTGATACCATTTGCGATAGTGATTCCCGGTATGATAGCGTTTAATTTGTATTCGAAAAATATGCAGTTCGAAGCGGCTGCTGATAATGCACCGGTTTTTGCAAAATATCTCAAGGCAAATCCGAATACATCGGTTATCGAAACAGCAATTTCGCCGGATGCCAATACGATTGCAAGCTGGCAGTCAGGCCGCTTTATGATAGCTGTTTATGAAGATGCGAAGGCATTGAAAGCCGTGAATGTTAAGAACGCTTTTGTGCTTCCAATTGAAAAGGCAAAATTTGATGCGACAAGTCCTGCGGAATTTACGGTTTTTAAATCTGATGACAAGTCGTGGGTAAGTACATTTCCTGTGCTGGCGGGCGAACTAGATGTTTATAATGCAAGCGTAGAAACTGCTGCGAAGGCGGCGGGGAAACTTGTTTCTACGGAAAAATTCATCGCATATAAATATGATACGGCACTGGCGCAACTGCTCGGCAACGTTCTGCCTCAGAGAGTTGGTATTGTTGGTTTTGTGTTGGCGGCATTACTTGGAGCGGTGGTAAGTTCACTTGCGGCTATGCTCAACGCAGCCTCGACAATATTCTCGATGGATATTTATAAAAAATATCTTTCGCCAAAAGCTTCGCAAAATTCTGTTGTGTTTTTAGGCCGATTAAGTGTGGTTGTATTTAGTTTTATAGCAATTGGTCTTGCACCACAACTCGGCAATCCGAAAATCAGCAATAGTATTTTTACGATTATTCAGGAAGGGCAGGGCTTTATTTCGCCGGGCATTTTAGCGGTGTTTGTATTCGGCTTCATATTCCGCAAAGCTCCGCCGGCGGCAGGCGTTTGGGGATTGCTGACCAATATCCTATCATACGGGATATTAAAATTTGCCGCTCCGAATTTACAGTTCCTTAATCGTATGGCAATATGCTTTGGATTGTGCATCGCTGTTATGACTATTATTACGCTGGTTAAACCGCTGGCACAGCCGATACAGTTTAAACAGAATACAACTATCGAATTGAAGACGTCAAAAGGGGCATTATTGGCAGGTATAGTTGTTGTGGCAATTACACTGATGTTCTATGTGATATTCAGTCCACTGGTAATGGCGAAATAAAAAACTATAGTTCATAAAACTTTTTAAATGATTTGTCTTTTGCAGCAGAATATAAAAGATATGATGTATGGTATTCTGGAACTGCTGGCATTTATATCGCAACAGCAATACATGAAAATGTGATAATAATTGCCAGTGTGACAATAATGTTTTTTTGTGTTTGATGTTGATGTTTCAAGAGATTTGTAGTTGAAGGTTGGATGGGTTATGGCTAAAAAGATACTAATCATACTATTGTTTCTTTTTATTACTATTTCCACATCATTGGCAGTTTCTGACGCTGTTAAATTAGAGGATAATTTTATAAGTCCTCCGGATTCGGCAAAACCACAGACGTGGTGGCACTGGATGAATGGAAACGTTTCAGCGGAAGGTATAACCGCAGATTTAGAGGCGATGAAACGCGTGGGGCTCGGCGGTTTTACAGCATTTCACGTATCTCGAAGCGATGCGGGCAATGTAAAATATATGAGCCCCGAATGGCACGCTATGATGAAGCATACCATCAATGAGGCAAGTCGATTAGGTCTGGACGTGTGTCTGCATAATTGTGCGGGCTGGTCTTCAAGCGGCGGGCCGTGGATTACACCTGAATACGCAATGCAAAAAGTTGTGTGGACGGAAAAACAGATTGACGGTCCACAGGAATTAGCCGCGAAACTCGACGAGCCAAACTCAAATGAAAATTATTATCGTGATATAGCGGTTCTGGCATTTCCCACACCTAAGAGTGAATATAATGATGCTAATGGATATCGCATTTGTGATTGGGAAACGAAAGCGGGATTCAAAAATTCGCTTAAATACACAATTAATTTTCAAGCAGATATGTCAGATATTATCAAACGCAATAAAATTATTGTGCTGACTGCGAAAATGGATGCGTCTGGAGAATTGACCTGGAATGTTCCTGAAGGGAAATGGACAATAATTCGTTTCGGATATACTCCGACAGGTGTAACGAACAAGCCTGCACCGCCGGAAGGGCAGGGATTGGAATGCGACAAGCTGAGCAGTGAGGCGGCAGAATTCCATTGGAAAAACTCCGTGCAGAAAATGATAGACGATGCCGGTGTAAACAAAGGCAAAGTTTTTAATAACGTGCTAATCGACAGCTATGAAGTGAGATGCCAAAACTGGACGCATAAATTCGCTGCGGAATTTTCCAAACGAACAGGCTATGATATTACAAAATATTTACCGGTTCTTACAGGAAGAGTTGTCGAGAGTCAGGAAATATCAGAACGATTTCTCTGGGATTTTAGAAGGACAATCGCGGATTTGTTTACCGAAAATTATTTCGGTTATTTTGCGAAGATGTGCCATAAAAACGGCCTGATGTTATCAATAGAACCTTATGGCGATGGTAATTTCAACGAATTAGACGCGGCTTCCAAAGGTGATATTCTGATGGGCGAATTTTGGGTATCTGACCAGATGAAATGGACAGATAGTCACAGAAAGTATGATTATACCTGTAAGTTGGCATCCTCTGTATCACATACTTACGGCAAAAAATATACAGGAGCTGAATCTTTTACTTCAGGTGAAATGAACGCCGCTTTTACAAATCATCCTTTCAGTTTAAAATCAAAAGGCGATTATTTTTATTGTCAGGGTCTCAACCGCATAATTTTTCACACTTATGTTCATCAACCGTGGATGAATGTGCAGCCGGGAATGACAATGACGCGGTATGGTTTGCAATTCCATCGCAATAACACGTGGTTTGAAAAAGCCTCTGCATGGGTAAAGTATATGACCCGATGTCAATACCTGCTTCAGGATGGACAGTTTGTCGCGGACTTGTGTTATCTGAGCAGCGAAGAACCACTGAATAAACCGAAACGACGGTTGGAAATATCGCCGCTGCCGCCATTCGGATATGATTATGATTTCTGCACTGTTGAAAACCTGATGCAGATGAAGGTAAAGAATGGTTTACTTTACCTGCCGAGCGGAATGAGCTATAAAGTTCTTGTACTGCCAATAGCCGATATGAGACCTGCCGTTTTGAAGAAAATAAAAGAATTAGTAAAGGCTGGAGCGATTGTTTACGGCGATAGACCTGAACAGTCTCCAAGTCTTAAAAATTTTCTTAATTGCGATATTGAAATCAATAACATTGCGAACGAAGTGTGGGGCAAAGATAGTTCTGCCGGCGAACATATTTTCGGCAAAGGGAAAGTGGTATGGGCCTCGTCTCTCGAAAAAACGCTGGTTACTGCCGGCATTATGCCTGATTTTGAGTTCAGCGACGGCGTAAGCAATGTGCCGGAACAATTTTCTGCGACGGGTATTGAATATATTCACCGTGTAATAGAAAATGCGGATGTTTATTTTGTTTCCAATCAGCGACAGGAATCGCAAAATATTGAAACGATTTTCCGGGTAAATCATAAAGTGCCGGAATTGTGGTATCCTGATACCGGAAAAATAGAAGAAGCACCGGCATACTCTTTTGCCGGCGACGGTCGTATGATTGTGCCATTGTCTTTCGACCCTGCAGGTTCGGTATTTGTTGTGTTTCGCAAAACGGCAGGCAGTGATAAAAAGGCTGCCGAAGCAGAGAAATTTGCGTCCATAGATGTTAACGGCCCGTGGATGGTGCATTTTCCAAAAGGCTGGGGTGCACCGGAACAAATCGAATTTGCGGCATTAACGGACTGGACGCAGAACGAAAACTACGACATCCAGCATTTTTCCGGTACGGCAACTTATGTAAAAGATTTTGAATATTCTGCGGCAGGCAGACAGGTATTTTTGGATTTGGGAACTGTGAATGTAATTGCAGAGGTTACGCTAAATGGCAAAAATCTCGGCATATTATGGAAACCGCCGTTTAAAGTTGAAATAACAGACGCAATCAAGGCTGGCAGCAATCATCTTGAGATTGAAATAACTAATCTATGGGCGAATCGTCTTATCGGCGACGAAAAATATCCCGACGATTGCGTATGGCATAAATTCAAAAAAGAATCCGATAATTTTATAGAGATACCGCAATGGCTCAAACATGGCAAAGAAAAGCCTGTTACTGAGCGAAAAGCATTTGTTATGTGGAGATGGTATAAGGCTGGTGATCCGCTGCTGCCATCAGGTTTGGTTGGGCCGGTAAGGTTAATGTACAACTAAAAAACTTCATCTAAATAGGAATTACAGATGACAACAAATCCATTTTTAGGCATAATTTTGTTTGTTTAAATGTGGAAAAACGAACCTGTACATAATAGAATGACTTCTTATGGATGTGAAGACATTTTTAAAAAGATGGCGGTTTACGTTGATATTACTGGCGGCGGTTGCGGTCGGAGCATTGCTCGGCTGTATTCTTAAAGACAAAGCAATCAAGTTAAAGCCGTTTGGCGACGTGTTTTTAAATTTGCTGTTTACGGCAGTTGTTCCGCTGGTCTTCTTTTCTCTGTCCTCAGCCATCGCGGCAAGTTCTAATCCAAAAAGATTAGGCAGAATCGCAGGCGTAATGCTCATCGTATTCGTCGCAACGGGTATTATATCATCGTGCGTAATGCTGGCTGCTGTAAAAGTTTTCAATCCGGCACAGGGATTAACTTTGCAAGATAATCAACAGGCAGCGGCTGAAACAACCAATCTTGCTGAAAGAATCGTTAATACCGTTTCTGTAAATGATTTCTCAGGTTTGCTGAACCGAAAAAATATGCTGGCATTGATTGTTTTTTCCGTGCTGACAGGTTTGGCATCGCAGGCGGCAGGGAGCAAGGGCGAAAAATTTCGGCAGTTCCTCGTCAGCGGCGCAGAAGTAATGACACATCTCATAAAAATAATAATGCTCTATGCTCCAATCGGACTGTCGGCATATTTCGCATATATTGTCGGAACGTTCGGCTCACAAATTATGGGGGCATATGCACGAGTAGTGGGTTTATACTATCCGCTGGCTATTCTATATTTTGTGATTGGATTTACATTTTATGCATTTATTGGCGGCGGGAAAAAAGGCGTTAAAGATTTCTGGACATATATCTGGCCGCCGGCACTGACGGCGTTTGGAACGGGAAGCAGCCTTGCTGCGCTGCCGACGAATCTTGAAGCGGCGGAAAAAATTGGTGTGCCGCAGGACATACGCGAAATTGTTCTTCC
>Ga0153915_10006519_pt1 | contig 10955 bp, 4 predicted proteins | sample Opewatmetagenome_2_FD_107003 | JGI IMG/M metagenome (GOLD analysis project Ga0153915, IMG submission 107003) | Freshwater wetland microbial communities from Ohio, USA - Open water 3 Core 3 Depth 3 metaG | ecosystem: Environmental > Aquatic > Freshwater > Wetlands | place: USA: Ohio, Lake Erie...
TGGTCGATCGCGCTGATCGGCCAGGAACTGTGCGACACGTCGGCGATCCGCGGGTTGCCGAACGTGCACCTGCTCGGCCAGAAGCCGCACCACGAGCTGCCCGCGTACTGCAAGGGCTTCGACGTCGGCATCATCCCGTACCGCATCGACGAGCGGATGGCGTTCGTGAATCCGCTGAAGCTGCGCGAGTACCTGTCGGCGGGCCTGCCGGTCGTGTCGACGCCGGTGCCGGAGGTCGCGAAGTTCCCCGGGCTCGCGCGCATCGCGACGACGCCCGACGAGTTCGTGACGGCGGTGGAAGCGGCCCTGCGTGATACAACCACGCGCGCGCAGCGTTCGGCCGCGATGAAGGACGAGACATGGTCGGCACGGGTCGCGCACGTGATGGCGACCGTCGACGAGATCTTCGAGAGGAAGCAACGATGAGTTCCAAGTTCCGCGCTGGCATGATCGGTGCCGGCAACATCTGCGAGTTTCATGTCGCGGCGGTGAAGAAGCTGGCGCCCGACGTCGAGCTGGTCGGCGTGGTCGATCTCGATCGCAAGCGCGCGCAGGCCAACGCCGAGAAGTGGGGCACGATCGCGTTCGACAGCCTCGACCAGATCATCGACGCCGGCGCCAACGTGATCCACGTGCTCACGCCGCCGTCGTCGCACGCCAAGGTCGCGATGGCGGCCCTGAACAAGGGCTGTCACGTGCTGATCGAGAAGCCGGTCGCCGAGGACGAAGCGGAGGCGATGCAGATCGGCGCGCTCGCGAAGCAGAAGGGCCTGGTCGCCACGGTCAACCACTCGCTGCTCTACGATCCGCAGATCAAGCGCGCGTTCGATGCCGTGAAAGCGGGCGCGCTCGGCAACGTGGTCTCGGTCGATATCCTGCGCGGCTCGGAGTACCCGCCGTACGAGGGCGGCCCGCTCCCGCCGTGGTACCGCGACGCCGGCTATCCGTTCCGCGACATCGGCGTGCACTGCCTGTATCTCATCCAGGAGCTGCTCGGGCCGATCCAGGACGTCGAGGCCGACTGGAGCTCGCTCGGCGGCGATCCCAACCTCGCGTTCGACGAGTGGCGCGCGATGGTGCACTGCGCGCGCGGGCTCGGTCAGTTCCAGCTCACGTACAACACCAAGCCGATGCAGTCGCAGCTGATCATCCACGGCACGAAGAGCGTGCTGCGCGTCGATCTGTTCGCGATGTCTCACGGCAAGCGCGGCTCGACGCCATTGCCGAAGGCAGCCGAGCGCCTCGTCAACGCGTTCACCGACTCGATCGGGCCGCTGATCGACGTCCCGATCGGGGTGTGGAAGTTCGTGCGCAAGGAGGTGCAGTCCTATCAAGGCCTGCGCGATCTCGTCACCGATTTCTACAGGCGCCTCGCGGCGGGCGAGCCACCGCCGGTCGCGATCGAGGACGCCGCCCAGGTCGTGAAGTGGGTCGAGAAGGTCGCGCGCGCGGCCGATGCCGATCAGGTGGCGAGGCTCTCGAAGTTCAAGCTGTCGCCCGAGGTCCCGTTCCTCGTGACCGGTGCGTCGGGCTCGCTCGGCAAGGCCACCGTCAAGCGGCTGCTCGCCGACGGTCATCGCGTGCGCGCGTTCGTGCGGCGGATCCCGGAGAAGCCTCTCGACAATGTCGAGTACTGCTTCGGCAACCTCGGCGATCCGATCGCCGTGGATCGCGCGGTCGCGGGCGCCGCGACGGTGATCCACGTCGGCGCGGCGATGAAGGGTGGCTGGCCCGAGCACAAGGGCGGCACCGTCGTCGGCACCGAGAACGTGATCGCCTCGTGCAAGAAGCACCACGTGAAGCAGCTCGTGCACATCTCGTCGATGTCGGTCATCGACTGGGCCGGGTCCGCGGGCAACGGTCCGGTCAGCGAGACCGCGGCCCTCGAGCCGCGGGCCGACGAGCGGGGCGTGTACACGCGCGCGAAGCTGGAGGCCGAGAAGCTCGTGGTCGATGCGGCGGAGCACGGCTTGCCGTGCGTGATCCTGCGTCCCGGCCAGATCTTCGGCGGCGGCATCCCGCTCGTCAACGGCGCGGTCGCGCGCAACGCCGGTGGCCGGTGGCTGATCCTCGGCGACGGCAAGCTCGAGCTGCCGCTCGTCTACATCGATGACGTCGTCGATGCGATCGTGCAGTCCGTCGACAAGAAACTCGTCCACGGCGAGGTGATCCAGATCATCGATCCCGAGCACCTCACGCAAGAGGACGTGCTCGGGCTAACCGGCAGCAAGAAGTCGATCCTGCGCGTGCCGCGACCGATCGTGTTCGCGCTCGGCAAGCTCAGCGAGTACCCGCTCGGTGCGCTCGGCCGGCAGAGCCCGGTCGCCGTGTATCGCCTGAAGTCGGCGCTCGCGCGGCTGCACTACGAGAGCGGCCGTGCGCAGGATCTCCTCGGCTGGCACCCGCGCGTCGGTGTTCGCGAGGGCATCAAGCGCGTGTCGGCGTAGTGTTCGAGAGCTGACACGGCGCGCCTGGTTCCGCGCGGTTGGGCGCGGCACGCTCCTGGCAGTGAAGGAGCGCATGCTGCGCACCGCCCGACTCGTGCTCGATGTTGCCGCCGCCGCGCTCGATCGCGACCGCCCGCTCATCACGCACCTCGTGATCACCCGACGCTGCAACCTCAGCTGCGGCTACTGCTTCGAGTACGACCAGGTGTCGCCGCCGGTGCCCGTCGACGTGCTGAAGGCGCGCATCGACCACCTCGCCGCGCTGCGGTCGGTGTTCGTGACGCTCACCGGTGGCGAGTCGCTCCTCCACCCGGCTGCGGCCGAGCTCGTCCGTCACGTGTGCGACCGCGGCATGACGCCGCTCCTCAACACGAACGGCTTCTTGCTGACGAAGCAGATCATCGACGACCTGAACGAGGCCGGCCTCTACGGCATGCAGCTCAGCATCGACAACGCGAAGCCCAACGCGGTGTCGAAGAAATCCCTGAAGACGCTGTTGCCGAAGCTGCGGCTGCTCGCGCAGCACGCGCGCTTCAAGGTCCGGATCAACACCGTGCTCGGCTCGGGCCCGCCCGCAGAGGCGCTCGAGGTCGCGCGGGCGGTCGTCGAGCTCGGCTTCGACAGCAACATCTCGCTCGTCCGCGACGCGACCGGTGCGCTCGTCCCGCCGGATGACGAGACGCGAGCCGCGTACGATCAGATCCGCAAGCTCGGCCGCCGGCTGCCGTCGTTCCTCGACGACGCGTACACGCGCGAGCTGCTCGACCACGGCACGATGGACTGGAAGTGCCGCGCCGGCGCGCGCACGTTCCTCGTCGACGAGGACGGGCTCGTGCACCTGTGCCAGCCCCGCGTCGGAGACCCGGGCATCCGGCTGCTCGACTACACGGTCGACGACATCCGGCGCGCGTTCGATGCGCCGAAGCCGTGTGCTGCCACCTGTCCGATCGCGTACGCGCATCACGCGAGCAAGTTCGATGGCTGGCGCGCGCAGCGCGGGCCGCTGCTGCTCGGGCGGGGCCCGAGGCCGAATTTGATCGATCGCGCGTCGGCGTCCGCGCCGATGCGCGACTCCGCACGGCCGACGGTCCCCTTGCGGGGCCGGCGCAGCCCCGCGCTGGTCGTGGTCGCGTGATCACGCGCGACTGACGATCACGCGCGCGACCCGCATGCCGTCGAGCGCGGCCGACACGATGCCACCCGCGTAGCCCGCGCCTTCACCGCACGGGTAGAGCCCGGCCAGCTCCGGCGACTCGAGCGAGGTCGCATCGCGCGGGACGCGCACGGGCGATGACGTGCGCGACTCGACCCCGACGAGCACCGCCTCGTCCGTGAGGTAGCCGCGCATCTGGCGATCGAACTGCGCCAGCGCCTCGCGGAGCCGCGCCGCGAGCGGGATCCTGGTGACGTCGAGCACCGCGCCGATGTCGGTGGCCGTGAGCCCGGGCTCGTAGCTCGAGGCCGGTACCGTCGACGAGCCGCGGCCGCGCACGAAGTCGGTCGCGCGCGTGGCCGGGGCGCGCAACATGCCGCCGCCGGCCGCCGCCGCCGCTTGCTCGAGCGCGCGTTGCAGCGCCACGCCGCGCAGCGGATCGTCGCCCGGCAGGTCCGCGAGCTCGACGGCCACCACGAGCCCGGAGTTCGCGTACGGCGAGTCGCGCCGCGACAAACTCATGCCGTTGACGACGACGCCATCGGGCTCGGTCGCCGCCGGGACGATCCAGCCGCCCGGGCACATGCAGAACGAGAACGCGCCGCGACCATCGGCCGGCGTGAACGCCAGGCGATAGGGAGCCGCCGGCAGCTTCGGGTGTCCCGCCGCGCGACCGTACTGGATCTGATCGATCAGCGGCTGCGGGTGCTCGATGCGCACGCCCATCGCGAACGGCTTCGCCTCGAGCCGCACGCCCGCGGCCGCGAGCATCGTGTGGACGTCTCGCGCCGAATGGCCGGTCGCGATCACCACGGCGCGGCCGACGACCTCGCCGCCATCGGCGAGGCGCACGCCGACGGCGCGCCCACCCTTCACGACCACCTCGGTCGCGCGCGCGCCGAACCGCATCTCGGTGCCCACCCCGGCCAGCCGCTCGCGCAGCGCCGTGATCACCTTCGGCAGCTTGTTCGAGCCGATGTGCGGGCGCGCGTCGAGGAGGATCGACTCCGGCGCGCCGTGCACCGCGAGGATCTCGATCACGTCCCGAACATCGCCGCGCTTGTGCGAGCGCGTGTACAGCTTGCCGTCGGAGTACGTCCCTGCCCCGCCCTCGCCGAAGCAGTAGTTCGAGTCGACGTCGACGTGACCGTGCTGCGTGAGGCCCTTGAGGTCGCGCCGGCGCGCCTGCACGTCCTTGCCGCGATCGACGATCACCGCGCGGATCCCGGCGCGCGCGAGCTCGTACGCGCAGAACATGCCGGCCGGCCCCGCGCCGACGATCACCACCGGAGGGCCGGAGGTCTCGCGCAACGGTGCGCCACCGAGCGCGTCGTGGGGCGTCGCCGCACCGACCACGAGGTGAAACCGGACGCGCCCGCGCCGCGCGTCGATCGATCGCTTGCGCACCTCGAGCGGTGGCAGCGCGCTCGCCGCCACGTCGACCTGTGCCGCGAGCTTCTTCGCCAGCGCGGCCGGATCATCCGGCTCGTCGAGCTCGAGCTCGAGAGCGTAGTCGCGTTCGGGATCGAGGCTCAGTTGATCTCCTCGTCGTCATCCTCGGCGGGCAGCGCGCTGGCGACCCGCTTGCGCTCGGCCTCGTACTCCGGCGTGCCGTGGAACTTCGCGAGCCAGGCCTTCGCGGTCTTCGCCTGCCAGCCCCACTTCTCGCCCTGGACGTGGAACATGCCGCCGATCAGGCGCTTGTCGGCCGGCGGATCCTGCAGCAGCTCCCACTTCACGTGGAAGTTGGAGTGCCGGAGCAGGCGATCGAACAGCGCGGCCACCTCGCCGTCGACCGACGTGCGCAGCACGCGGATCGCCGCCTCGAGCACGCGCGCGTCGTGATCGAGCAGGTTGGCGCCACCCGCACGCGCGCGCGCGATGACGTCGTGGCACGCGTCGATGATCGAACGCCGTGCGGCCGCGAGCGACCGCCTCCCCGCCTCCGCGATCAGCGCCCCGCGACCGACCACGTGCGCTTCGCCGAGCGCGCGCAGCAACTCGCGGTCGTCGAGCTTGCGAGCTGCCGCCGCGTCGAACGTCGCGGCCTTCGCGAGCGGCTTGCCGATCCTGGCGAGGGTTGCATGGGCGCTCGCGCGAACATCGGGCTCGGCGAAGCGCGTCAGCGGCACGAGGTCGGTCGGGTCGACGATCTCGGGCACGACCTCGGCCACGCGCAGCGCGACGCGCAGGTTCCGGACCGTCGAATCGTGATCGTAGTCGAGCGCCGTGAGGGCCTCGTGCAGCAGCACGCGTAGCTCCGGCGGCGGGGTGGGCGGTGGAGTTGCCGGGCTGGCGAGCACCAGCGCCGCCTGGCGCGCGAGCATCGCCGTCGCGTCGTCGCGTGCCGACTCGACCTCGGCGAGCCGCCGCCGGGCCTCCGCGCGACGATGCGGTGGCAGCTGGCGGGCGATCCGGCCGTAGGCGAAGTGGGTCTCGGCGTTGAGCTCGCCGTCGTTGCGCTCGTGGATCGTCGTCAGCAGTTCGGCGAGCACGGTCTCGTCGACGGAGTGCGGCTCCGGTGACGCCGCCAGACACACGGCGAGCGCCTCGGCCGCAACCGGCCTTGGCTTGTCGTTGTGGGTGCCGGCGGCGGCGACCACCTTCGACAGGGCCGGGATGGCCGCCGGATCGCCGATCGCGCCGAGCGCCGCCGCCGTGGCCGCCACGAAGTCTTCCTTGCCGATCGAATCGAGCGCGTTCGCGATCGGGGTGGTCGTCAGGATCTCGATCAGGTGCGGGACCGCCGGCTGATAGCGCAACGCGCCGAGGATCTCGACCACGGCCTTGCGGCGATGTTCGTACTTCTCGGCATGCGCGAGCACCGGCAACAGCAGCGGCGCGACGCGCGGATCGAGCGTGCCGGCCAGCGCACGAGCCCGCAGCACGTCACCGGCATAGGTCGTGATGTGGCGCCCGCGATCTTCGTCCTCGTCGACCTCGTCGCGCTTCGGTGCCGAGTGGTGAGGGTGCCCGTCGTCGCGTTCGTCCGGCGCGGGCCCCGCCACGACCGGCGCTGGCGCGTCGCGCGCGACGTCCGCGGCGGCGAGCTCTTCGTCGCTGCCATCCTCGTCGTCGTCCTCGTCGTCCTCGTCGTCGTCGTCGTCCTCGTCGTCATCCTCGGGGTCGTCGGGGCTCGCGAAGTCCTCTTCGTCGGCGTCCGCGTCGTCGTCGTCGTCGCCGGTGTCGAGGTCTCCCGCGCTGACGACCTCGACCGCGAGCTCGCGGAGCATCTGCGCGACCTCCTCGTTCGACCAGTCGGTCTGCTTCGCGATCCACGCGTCGACCGCGGGCTCTCCGCCCTCGCGATGGACGGCCAGCAGCGGGTTGCCACCGAGGACGAACGGCTCGTTGGCCTCGCCGACCAGCCCGCCGAACTTCTGCGCCATCGAGGCCGGCGCGAACCGGGCGTGGATGATCGGCAGCACCTGATCGAGCTTCGACAGGATCCACAGCAGGTGGTGGACTTGCTCGCTGGGCGAGCACGGCACCGCGAAGCGATCGACCCACAGATGCGCCGCGTGATGCTTCGGATCGATCGTCACCGCGGTGTTGCGATAGCGATCGGCGTACGGCGCCAGCCACAGGGTGTGGAAGCCGAGCAGCACCGTGTTCTCGCCCGCGATCGTCGTCCCGGCGAGCTTGAACGCGACCCCGAAGTCCTCCCAGTCGAGCTCGTCGATGATCGCCGGGTAGTTGTCGACCGGAAAGCGGACCTCGAGCGCCTGCGGCGGCGGGCCATTCGACCACTCGGCGTCGTCATCGTCGTCATCATCACCGTCGTCGCGCACGTCGTCATCCTCGTCGGCGGCTGCCGCGCGCCGGACATCGACGAGCGAGTCGTCGTCCGGGTCCGAGCTCGGGAGATCCGTCATCGAGTCGTCGCTCGAACCGATCTCGCCGCTCGCCTGCTGGAGCTCCTCGAGCTCGGCCAGGAGTGGGCGAGTCGAAACCACGGTCAGAGATCGACGACCTCGCTTGTCGTCCTCGACCGTCTCGGTCTCGTCGGGATCGACGAGATCGATCGGAATCGTGCGGGTATCGGTGAGATCGGAGCTCCACGCATCGCCCGGATCGATCGTCTCGCCCGTGGTCGTGCTCGCGCGCTTCCCGTGCGGATCGATCGTCTCACCGGTCGTCGTGCTCGCGCGCCCGTGGCTCGCGACCTCGGCGTGTCGCGAGCCCGTGTCGGCGTCGTCGACGTCCTCGTCCTGCTCCAGATCGTCGTCGTCATCCAGATCGTCGTCGTCTTCGTCATCGGCGTCGTCCAGCGGTTCCGATGGCAGGCTCGTGCCGGTCTGGAAGAACCAGGCCGCCTCGACGCCGACCGCATCGGCGCCGTCGATCAGCCGGCGCTGCGCCGACACCCCGTGACCCGCCTCGGCAGGAGCCCACGGGATGCCGATGATCCGGAGCGCACCATCGAGCTCCTCGGGAAACTCGTCGATGAACGCGTCGGCGTCGGGGATGAGCGGCGCGATGAAGCGCAGGACCTCGAGCACACCGTCGCGATCGACGGCCGCGCGCAGGCGCAGGACCAGGAACGCGAACGCGGTCTCGCCCTCGAGCGGCTCGAGGCCCTGGACGACCACCGCCATCGCCTAGTTGCCCTCCTGGCGCGCGTGCCAGTCGCGAAACAGCGCCTTGAACTCGGGCCAGTCGAGCAGCGCGCCGAGGTCGGCATCGCTCTCGACCTTCGTGAGGTGATCGTAGTCGTGCTCGACCGCGAGCTTGACCTGCTGGAACGCCTTCGCGAGATCGCCGACGGCGGCGTAGGCACATGCGGCCGCGTGATAGATGTACGGGTTCTCGTGGGCGACCGGCTGCGCGCGATCGGCGATGCGCGCCGCGGCGTCGTAGGCCTTCACGGCGTGGGCCTGGACGCAGGCGTTGTTGAGCGAGCGCAGGTAGTTCGCGCGCGGCTCGCCCTCGTCGGGGATCGGCAGCGCGAGCACGCGATCGTAGAGCGCGAGGGCGTGATCGCGCTCGCCCGCGAGGATCGCCCTGTAGGCGAGCTGCGCGAGCAGGTTGACCTCCGCGGGCAGCACCGGGATCAAGCGCCCGAGCCGATCGGGCGCGTGCGCGAGGATCGACTCGGCGAGCTCGGTGAACAGCTCCTCGGCGACATCGCCGTACGACGTCACCGACGCGGTCCCGACCGAGAACGCCCGATCGCCGACGATCGTGTCGGGCAACACGTCGGACAGCACCGCGTCGACCGCGTCGGCGAACCGCGCATGCCCGCTCTTGCCCATCCGCACCGCGACGTTGATCCGCACCGATGCCTCGAGCCTCGGCAGATCGCGCAGCAGCGTATCGATCATGCCCGGGACCTCGGCGGACTCCCCGTCGAGCAGCAGCATCGCGTGCGTGAACTGGACATCGCGATCGTCCGGGGACAGCTTCAGCGCACGCTCGGTCAGGCGCAGCGCCTCGCGGACGCGATCGGGATCCGGCGGCGTGTCGTCATCGCCGTCGTCGTCGTCCTCGTCCTCGTTGTCGTCGTCCTCGTCGTCGTCGGAGGCGTCGACGTCAGCGGCCGCATCGGCGTCGAGGCGCGCGTTCTCGGCGTCGATCGATGCCCGCACGACCTCGGGATCGACGACGCCACGAACGTCGATCGCGCGCCCCGACGGATCGCGGATGAAGCTCGGCGTCACCACGATGCGAAGTGCCGGCCACAGTTCGAACCTGAACTCACCGGCGAGCCCCGCGCGCAACCGGGCATCGATCTCCGCGGCCAGCTCGGGCGGGATCTCGAGCGTGACCTCCGAGCCCTCGCGTCGAGCGTGCGCGGTCGCACCCGGCGTCAACACCAGCGCCTCCTCGCGGCCCTGCAGCCGGTACGACCGGCCGTGTCGGATCCGGCCCCGCATCGCGCGCGGTAGTGCGCCCGCGTACAGCGCGCCCAGCTCGATGCGCACGGTGTCGGCGGTGACCGCGACCTTCAGATCGCCGGCGGACGCGATCTCCTCGCTCGAGCCCTCGAGCGCGACGCGCTTCTTCACCACGAGCGCGATCGCCGGATCGGCGAGCACCGACGCGCGCTGCAGCTCGGTGACGAGCATCGGCAACCGCTTCGTAAGCAGGTCGAGCACCCCGAGCGACGACCATTCCTGCGTGAGCTTGTACTCGTCGTCGGTGAGACCGACGACCTGCAGGAACGTCGCCTCGCCGAAGTCCGACGCGATCTCGCCGAGCTCGGGATCGTTCGCGAACATGATCGCGGTGATCGGCGTCGCCTGGCCGACCGCGATCGGACCGTTGAGCGACATCTTGTGCCCGACCTCGAACGTGTTGCCGGTGCCGAACACGTAGCGCCCGAGGTTCTGCAGGAAGTCGAGCGCCCAGACCGGCACCTCGTCCTCGGTCGCGACGCGAGCGAGCCGGAACGTCAGCTCGAACCCGAAGCCGCTCACCGCCGGATCGTCGGTCTCCTTGTGGAACAGATCCGAGAACCCGTAGGTCACGAAGTGGAAGTGCGGCACCGGCTCGGTGCGGAGATAGACCGAGATGCCGTGGATCGGATCGGTGCCGCCGAGCGCGTACGGCAGCACCGTGCCGACGTGCGCGTGCGGCTCGACGCCGTGGTAGAGCGGCTCGAGCGCGCGATCGATCGCGGCCCAGCCGGGCGCGTCGTCGTCGTCGTCCTCGCCCTCGTCCTCGTCCTCGTCCCCGGGCTCGTCCTCGTCGTCGTGCTCGCCCTGTCCGCCGTCCCGGGCGGCCTCGGCGGCGGCGGCAGGGCCGGCTTCGTCGGCGGGAGCGCGGGCCGGCTTCGTCAGGACGCCCTCGAGGCCGTCGTCGCGCACGAGACTTCCGACCAGCAACGCCTCGAGCTCCGGCGCGAGGTCGGCCGCGAGGAGCGGCACGGTGATCTCGCGATCGTGATCGGTGAGCGCGCGCAGCTCGTCGAGCGCGGCGATCTGTGCCGCGGTCGCCGGCGCGGTATCGAGCCGCTCGAGCAACATGCGATGGGCGATGCCGTCCCCCAGCCAGCGCCACGCGAGCTCGCCCCACCCGGCCGGCGGCGTGGCCTCGAGCTCGCCGACGACGTCGTCTTTGCGCAGCGCCTCGAGCTTCGAGCGCGCCTCGGCCTCCGCTCGGCGCTGCTCGGCGCGCCGCGGATCGAGATCGAGCGCGCGGAACGCCGCGAGATGTGCGCGGACGTCGCGGATCGTGCCGAGCTCGTTGCGCCCCGCGCGCAGCTCGTCGATGAGCGCCGCGGCAGCGCGCACGAGCCTCGCCTTGTGACGGCGGCAGATCTCGAGGTCGCGCGCGAGCTCGGGCTCGTCGAACAGGACCGCGCGCCACATCGAGTACAGCGCCGTCGGAATGAACTTCTCGCACGCATCGAA
>Ga0153915_10006520_pt1 | contig 10952 bp, 4 predicted proteins | sample Opewatmetagenome_2_FD_107003 | JGI IMG/M metagenome (GOLD analysis project Ga0153915, IMG submission 107003) | Freshwater wetland microbial communities from Ohio, USA - Open water 3 Core 3 Depth 3 metaG | ecosystem: Environmental > Aquatic > Freshwater > Wetlands | place: USA: Ohio, Lake Erie...
ACATAATACCATATAATGAGAACTGCAGCAATACTTATAGCCAGACCAAATATCTTAATTAAGGTAATGGTTAAATTATTCCTGAAATTCCTCAGGGTAATCTTTAAAATTCCATTTAAAAGCATCATAATCAGTTTAAGGATTATTCATATCGGAGAGCTTCAACAGGATTCCTTGTTGCTGCCCGCCAGCTCTGCCAGCTGACTGAAGCCAGCGCGATCACCAATGCAATTACTCCCGAAAGTAAAAAGATCCACCAGTCCAGACTGGTCCTGTAGGCAAAGCTGCTCAGCCATTTTTTCATTGTAAAGTACATTACGGGTGCTCCAATTATAAATGCCAGCGCCACATACATCATGAATCTGGCATTTAACAGTACGATAACCTGGAAGATATTTGCTCCGTTAACCTTACGTATTCCAACCTCCTTGGTCCGACGTTCCGCAGAAAAAATTGCGAGTCCCAGGATACCGATGCACGATATTACGATCGCCAGAGTTGCAAATAGTCCGATGGTTCTGGCAAACCGCTCTTCTGATCGGTAAAGGGAATCAAACCATTCATCATAAAACTGAAACTTAAGCGGATATTGTGGCAGCATTTCCTCCCATAATTTCCGGACCATTTCCATGCCGGGTTCCGTCCCGTTGTTTGTAAACCTGATATTTATAGCAGTTGGTCTTGCATTGGGGGTGAACATTATACAGACCGGACCAATTGTTTTATGGAGTGATGTGTACTGGAAATCATTTACCACACCAATAATATCAAATCCCCCGTAATTGTTAAACCTTTTATTATAAAGATTCTCAAACTCAAAGTGCCTGTAGGCTGCCTCATTCATCATACATACTTTCCCATAATCGCCCGGTTCCAGATTTCGTCCCATTACTACCTTTAAATTAAAAGTTTCAAGAAATGCCGTATCTGCCAGTATACACGGAACGCTCATGTTCCTGGTACTATTTTGCATGTTTGAGCCCATGGACATATAGATATCGCCAGGAACCCCGCTGGAAACTGAAACCCGTTTTATAAACGGGGATTTCCTGAATTCCTCTACTAGTGTCATTGCTTTCTGAATATCCGGTTTCTGAATATTTGGAACATCAACCCTGAGAAACTGCTCTTCGCTGAATCCGGGATTCCGGTGCTTGACAAATTTGATTTGCTTAATTACAATGATCACACAAAAAATCAGGATAACGGATATAACAAATTGAAATACAGTAAGGAAATTGCGGAAGAAACTCTTTTTTGCAGGATTGACCATGCTCCCGCTCATTATCCTTACCGGACTTACCTGTGAGAAAATAACCGCCGGTCCGCAGCCACTGATCAATCCGACTACTAAAATTGAAGCCAGTAAAATAATTGAATTAGGGAATTGTAATATCGAGTTTAATCCGAGGGTGGCATCAAAAATAGCATTGTAAAAAGGCAGCATTATCCATGCGAGATATAAGCCCAACACGAAAGCCATTATAGAAACAATAATCGATTCTATCAGATAATAGGTCAGAATATTCGTCCGGCTTGCACCAAAAGTCTTTTTGATGCCTGTATCCTTGTTCCGCTTGCTTTGCTGTGCTATTGTTAGGTTAACATAGTTTATAATAGCCAGTATCAGTATGATCAGGGCTATTCCTGTCAGCAATTTTAGAAGTCCCGGATTCCCCTGTCTGGTTTCACTACCTGAAGTTGTATCGTGGAGGTAAATATCCTTTAGCTGAATAAATCCTGCCTTTTCAACATATGGAAGCAACAAGCTGCTGTTTGAATTTATTTTGCTGACTAACTGTTCAGGGTAGTTGCCCGGTTTCAGCTGAAGATATATCTGGAAGAACCATCTATATGTGCTCAGATCTGAAGAGTTGCCTATTGACTGGTAGAATTTGAATTTGTCATTTTCTGCGTTAACAATGAGGCCGGCATTGATGCTTGAATTATCGGGAAAATCCTTTATCAAACCTGTTACCCTGACGGGAATGTTTCCCCAAACCAGTAATTCTTTTCCAAGAGGAGGCTCCGGTCCAAACAGTTTTTTAGAAATACTTTCAGTAATTACTGCAGAATTTATATCTGTGAAAGGACTTTCATTCTGACCGGTTAAAAAAGATACAGTAAATACCTCAAAGAACCGGTTATCGACCGACATTATATCATCAAGATAATAGCCCTTATTTCCACACTTGATCTCGATCGGATGGCCACTCCGTAATACAAGACATGCATTGTCAATTTCGGGATAATTCTTAATCAGAATATCTTTTACTCTGTAGTCGATCATACTGCTGTTATCTTTTGTGTCAATTACCCTGACAATCTGTGCTGCATGTTCGTTAAAACGGTCGAATGAATATTCTCTGGCAAGAAATAATGATATGCCAAGACAAACTGAGATGGCAAATGCAAAACCAGCGACATTTATTATTGTGAATTTCCTGTTTATCCAGAGATTTCTTATGGTCGATTTAAAGTAGTACAGAAACATTGTTCATTTATATTCAAGTTTAAGCTTTCAAAATAGTCTCAAAGTGTTGTTGAAAAATTCCTCTATTTTATCTTACCCCTTAATCCCCCAGGGGAGACTTTTAATTCTCTGCTTAATCATATTCTTAATCTTTTTGTCAACATCTTCAATATTTATTTCTACATCCCTGTTTGTAAATCTGACTACCATATTTTAAGCCCCCCTCCGGGGGGTCTGGGGGTCATTCATACCTTAATGCTTCAACAGGATTTCTTGTCGCTGCCCGCCAGCTCTGCCAGCTGACAGTCATCAGGGCGATTCCGAAAGCAAGAATACAGGCCAGACCCAATATCCACCAGCTCAATTCTGTTCTGTATGCAAACGTCTGCAACCATTTATGCAGGGTATACCATGCAACAGGAATCGCTATGAGACAGGCAATTGACACAAGGACAAAAAAGTCCTTGTTTAGCATGAAAAGAATCTCATGTACCCTGGCTCCGTTAATCTTTCGTATACCGATCTCCTTGGTCCTGGATACTGACACCAGCATTACAAGCCCGAATAGCGAAAGCGCAGTAATAATAATCGCCATCAGGCTGAACATAATAAAGCACCTGAATAGCTGAATATGAAATTTATATTGTGTATTAAAGTATTCATCAAGAAAGAAATATTCAAAATACTGATCTTTAAAATATTTTTGAAATTCGGTTTTAACCTTACTCACAACCTCCTGCATGTTTGCATTCCGGATCCTGATGAAAATAAAATAACCTCCCAGGTCACAGTTGAATATTGTGGGTTTTATTTCCTGGTCAAGGGAATTCTGAAAGTAGTTGTCAATAACTCCGACAATCTCACCTATATCTTCTTTATTATCTGAATCATACATTGTCTGACCAATAATATCCTTATAGTTTTCTGTACCTAATGCCAGGGCCGCTTCCTTGTTAATTATCAAATGCCGGGGTCCACCCTGCCAGTTGGTCTCGTCAGGGAAAAAATTCCTGCCTTCAAGAAATCCGACGTTAAAGAAGCTGAAAAAGTTTGAAGCCACATCTGACTGAAAAAATTGGTAACCAAGACTCTCTTTGCCTTTCAGACAAATTCCCCCTTTGACCCAGTTGTTTTTCTCTCCCGGTGTAACAGTTGAAAAAGTAATCTCCGGGACTTCAGGAAAAGTAAGAAGAGCTTCCTGAAACGACTTCTGCGCTGTGTTGAATTCGCTGGCTACAGGACGCCTGACCACAAGTGTCTGGTCAATATTCATCGTAAAAGCATCTTTCTGCATATACCTTATTTGCCTGAGAACTCCTATTGTTCCCGCAATGAGAATGACAGCAATTGTAAACTGCCCTATGGTATAAAATTTCCTGGTGAACTTTTTTCTGCTTAGAGGCACATCCTTCCGTAAAAAGGAAACTGGTGCTACTCCATAAATTCTTAATCCCAGTGCAAGCCCTGTCAACACACTGAGAAATACAAGTAATGTTGTGGGTATTAACCAGGTACGTACTTTCAAAAGCGAGTCCGATGTAAAATCGAGGTTAAGGAAACTTTTGAGGAACGGGAATAACAGGTCCAGAAAAATAAATGCCAGGATGAGACTTAATATTACTGTTATTAATGACTCAGTGATAAATTCTGAGATGATATTTCTTCCTGATGCCCCATTTACAATCCTGACACCGATTCCATTTATCCGTCTTCCGGTAATAGAAGAGTACAGGTTAAAGTAATTGAGCCCGGCACTGATAAAGATAAGTACTGCAATAGCCAGTAATATGGATATGTATTTGTTGTTCCCGTTTTGCTCATGTTCGAACCTGTAATTGGAATGGAGATGAATATCGGTCAGAGGCTGAAGATGAAATTCGATGGGGAAATCAATTTCAATATTCCTTGTCTTGAGATTTTCCTTTGCGAGAACAGTAATTTCACTGGCTATTTTGACCAGGTCGGCACCTTCCCTCATAAGAAAATATGTATTGGTATTGTTGCAACTGTAACAATATGAATTGTTTGTTATGGTTGATAATGAAATAACCAGGTCAAATTTTAGATGTGAATCAGTCCTGACATCCTTTACCACGCCCTGTATCTCGACAGGATTCTTCCCAGGATTTACCCCATAGATTATTTTACCCACAGGATCCTCATTGCCGAAATATTTCTTCGCCAGGGATTCGGTTATTACTGCCACATTTGGTCTTCTCAGAAACTCACTTTTATCACCTGACACAACAGTATATGAGAAAATGTCAAAGAATGAGCTGTCGGCAAAGAGCGTCCTGTCCTCCTTGAATATCTGCTCTCCCGCCTGAACATACTGAGTGACTCTTTTGCAACGGCAAAAATTTTCTATTTCAGGGATTTTTTCACTGGCAATCTGCCCGACAAAATAATTATTCCCGACACTTTTATCGAGCCCGGTATTGTAGTACCTGTAAAAGACAAGTCTTTGTATCCTGTTTGCATTATTAAAGTACTTGTCGTAGCCTTTTTCAAAGCTTATGTATTGCCAGATCAACAATACAGCCATCATACCGATGGCAAGTCCAAGAATATTTATAAAGCTTATGCCTTTGTTTTTCAGGATGTTCCTGAATGCCAGCCTGATGTTTTTGTAAATCATTTATAATATCAAAAGTTTTCAATGTCTCAAATCATAAATCTCAGCCTGAAGTCCCGATAGCTATCGGGATGGAGTGGATTACTCATACTTTAGTGCATCTACTGGACTTTTGTTAGCAATAATTATGTAATTTAAAACAGACACCACCGCAATCAACAATAAAACAACAAGATAGCAGGAAATAAAGATACTCCAGTGCAGGGGTATTTTGTATACAAAATTCTCCATCCATTTGTGGCCGGCAAACAATGCTCCCACAGATCCGGTTAATGCTGCAGGTATGGCAATATACATCAGGTCTTTGATGAAAATCCTTATAATGTCCGATAGTTCGGCACCGCTGATTTTACGTATTGCCAGTTCTTTGGTGCGACGTGATGCTTCAGTAATAGCGTATCCCAGTAAACCCATTATTGTAATAAGTAAAATAATAATATTTCCTGCAAGCATAGCTGTCCGGAATCCTTTTTCTGATGAATAAAGACCGATCCTTTCATTTTCCAGGCTTTTTACAACTGCATCCTGATGCGGCAGGGCAACGTTTAAGACATCTGTCATTTTTTTCATGATGTCTGCTTCCGCTCCTTTATAAGCTTTTACAAGGATATAACACGAAAAGGACGGGTTCTTTTCGATCCTTTCCTGAAACTTATCATCCGGTAAAAAAGAAAACATAATCGGACGCTGATCGGGATCTGCCATGGAACTGACGACAAAGTCAGGAAAAATGCCCCGGATTGTATTTGTTCCATGTTCGCTAAGAGTAATTTGTTTTCCCAATACTCCATCCTTCCAGCCACTGTTCATCAAAAGCATATCGGAGCCTTTATGGCTGATTAGAAAATCATGCGGAACGCAGGATTCTGGTGAAAAATTACTGCCTTCAACCACAGGAATATCAAGGATGGAAAGATAGTTTTCATCAATCCAATAGAAATCTGCAACATTAAACAGCTCCTTTGGATCATCCGGTAACGATACATTGTTACCAGATGCACCTTCGGTTGGAACACATGACCCTAAGCCAACAGTCTCAATCTGGGGAATAGCCCTGAGCTCATTTAATACTGTAGATAATTTGCTTCCTGGCATTCCGCTGGTAGACCCGAAATAAACTCCATCTGAACGATAACCATGATCAGTACTCCTCAGCCTGTCATATTGAAGTATTACAATAACCAGTAAGGTGAGAATGAATGTGGCTGCGGCGAACTGAAAAGAAAGAAGTGCCAGTTTCCACTTGTTACCTTTCTGTGGATAATTCTGAAAAACTGAAGCTACCGGAATACCTGCAAAAAAACGTCCCGGAAAGTAGCTGATAATTAAGAGTAAAACAACCATAAAAAATAAAAGCGGCCATATAACATAAGGATTCAGTACAGCAGATAGATGATGTCCGATTTGTGCTTCAACTAAAGGTTGTACTATCATAATAATCATAAAAGCGACTGAAAGTGAAATGATAAAGAGAATGGAAGTTTCAGAAAAAATCATCAGCTGCAGATTACCAGCCCGGGCGCCATAGGTTTTATAAATAGCTGAGGTTTTAGCCCTGCTGACCAATGCACTTAATGTAAGTAAAATATAATTCAGCAGGGAAACTAACAGAACAGCAAATGCAATTGCACTGAGTATAACAACCATTTCTTTAACATTCTCGATATGGATTTTCTTAATCGGTTTAAAGCTATATTTTAATACCATCCCTTGCTGTCTCGCTTCAAGATTTACTATATCCTGATGAACTTCCTGCATCTTGCGGACAGCAGGCATAAGACTTTCAGGATCAACTCCGGGTTCAAGCTTGACACAGACATAATAACGATCGTTCCCAAGCCAGTTATTGGTACCATCCCACATAAAACGGGAAGTAGAAACCATTGAAATAAGGACATCATAGCTGTAGTTTGTGTTTTCGGGCAATGTCTCAAATACACCGGCAATTGTCAACTTTTTATCAGGGTATTCTTTTAATTCAATCATCCTTCCAATTACATTACCACCTATCATTTCCGCAATTTCGCCTGATATAATGCAGTTCATCTGGTTTTTCAATATCTCTTTAGCATTTCCATATATCATTGGTCTTGGAAGTACATCAAATATGTTCTCGTCGGCAAATGAAAATTCCCCTTTATAGCTTTTGTTATCATCAGTATAAAATATTGATGGTCCAATACTATTAAGGCGTGATGCAGCCGCGATACCCGGGACCTCAGATTTTAATCCGGGAGCGACGGCGCCACTGACGCGGTTGTAAGTACTTATCCTGTCGGTCGACTTATCTGTTTTAAAGTTCTCGCAAACCACGTAAATGCGATTGGAATCGGGATAGAAACTGTCAAAACTGTAATAGTAAAATACTTCAGATAAAAGAAGTAATCCAAAAGCCAATCCGGCTGCCAGCGATATTATACGGGTTATGGAATGTTCTCCTTTACGGAACAGTTTTCGGAATGCAATATTTAACGAAGTCATTTATCCGGTGTTTTGCTGTATGTTCTATTTTCTTCTTTGAGTATGTTCTTTTTCATTTCTCAATTATGTTTCAATTTATGCTGGTGAACTTGAGTATTCATAACATTTCGTGATGTTTATTCGTACCTCAGGGCCTCCACCGGATTTCTCATTGCTGCCCGCCAGCTCTGCCATATGATGGTCAGCAAGGCAACCCCCAGAGCAATTGTGCCGGCCAGTGCAAATATCCACCAGCTGAGTGTTGTTTTAAATGCAAAACCATGAAGGTACCTTTTCATTATGAAGTAAGAGAGCGGTATGGCAATTACACTGGCAATTACAATCCATCTTAGAACACTCCAGCTAAGAATTTTTAAAATATCAGTGATCTTTGCTCCATGAACTTTCCTGATTCCCGTTTCCCTGGTTTTTTGCCGCGAAATAAAATGGATAATTCCAAATGTTCCCAGGCAGGTAAGTATTATCGAGAGTATCGCAAAAACACGTATAATAAATGCCGAATGCATTTCCGTTTTGTAAAGGGAATCGATCCATTCATCATAAAACTGATATTCAAAAACAAACTCCGGACACACCTCATTCCAGGTATTTTTCATATAGTCAATTACACCTGAATAATCTCCCGGAAGAACCCTGCATGTCATAAAGCTTACTCCAAAATTGTCGGAACATTCGAATATGGTCGGGGAAACCTGCCGGTTAAGCTTTTCAACATTTATGTCTTTAATAACGCCGACAATATTCAATGAATTTTTTTCTATGTCCGATTTGGAACCTTTTCCGAATGACTGCTCAGGTGTCGGAATGCCTTTCAGAACTTTATCTTCGATTGTTTGCCATCCGGTCAGTTTTAATGCTGCTTCATTTATTATTACCGACTTCTTCCAGTCTCCTTCCTCAAAATCCCTTCCCAGTACGAATTCTGCATCATAGACTTTGAAAAAGTCGGGATCAACTGTAAAATACGGGAGGTTGCCCTTATAACCATATTTCTCATAGGCTTCACTCCACATACCCCACAAACTTAACCTGCCGGGGATGCCGTGTGAAACAGTACATGATCTGATGTAGGGACTACTGAGTAATTTTCCTTTCACAACAGTAAGCTTATCTTTTACTTCCCATGGAATTTTTATTAGAATAAGCTGCTCTTTGGTAAAGCCTAAATCCTTGTTTGTCAGGAGGCTGTTCTGGCGTGTCATCACGATCAGTGATACGATCAATACTATGGAAATCAGGTATTGTACAACAGATAATCCGCTTTTCATCTGCAATCTTCCCCGGACCGTAAAGTTGCCGAAAATAGAAACCGGGGTGAAACCGGAAATTATTACAGCCGGGTAAAATCCTGCCACGAAACCCACGATAACCACCCCAAGTAAGACAAGCAGGATATTCGGGAAATGGAGAGCAATAAGGACAGGAAAATCCTTCTGGATCAATGAAGTAAACGGAGCCTCCAGAAGAAAAGCCAGATATATCCCGAGTACAAAGGCAATGAAACTGATAACAACAGCTTCGAAAATAAATTGTATAAATAATTCTTTCCTTCCGGCACCATTTACTTTTTTGATGCCGATTTCCTTTGTGCGTGCCAAATGGTTTGAAGTAAAAAGTATAATAAAATTCAGGATCGAAATAACCAGGATTAAAACTGTCACGACACTAAAAAGCAAGATCGAAAGCAGGTCAGCATGCAAAGTCTGACTTGTTTTGTCAATAGTCATCGGGCTCATATAAGACTTCTTAAAAGGCAGAAGCCTGAAAGGTTGCTTCATATAGTGATCCTGCTTATAATCCAGTGTGATCTTTTCCTCAAGTTTAACAGGCTCACTTTTTTCATTTAACAGAAAGAACAGACGTGAATAGAAAATACCGTTTCTCCACTCTCCACCAATATCATTCACATTTTCCCAGCTGATGATAGCCTGGCTGCGGATACTTGAATTTTGAGGCATGTCTTCATACACTGCACTGACTGTATAGTCCTTTCTGTGCTGGACATTTATTGTCTGTCCAACAGGATCGGAACTTCCGAAAATAGTCCGGGCAAGTGAAGAGCTGATGGCAAGGCTGTTGATATCAGGTAAAGGATCCTCTGTCCTTCCGCTTCTGATTTTTACTGAGAATATTTTAAAAAAGTCATTATCTGTTCTGACCAGGTTGGTGATTGCAAATGGTGCCCTGGCATACACAATTTCTGCTGATTCATTATCATACCGGCATATCCTTTCTATCTCCGGATACCTTTCCTTAAATTCAATTGCCTTGTCACCTCTGAATGTTGTAATTCCCTTTTCAGCACATAACCTGTAGATCCGGTTAACCAGAGGAAAGGATTTATCATAATGTGTCTCATTAAATAAATATGATGCAAGAAGCAGCGCAATAGCCAGGCTGACAGTAAATCCTGAAATTATTACGACTCCGAATACAGGATTTCTTATCAGGTTCCTTATAATTATTTTTAAATCGATCATTCTCCCAACCTAACGTCACTTTTATTAAATGCCAGTATCATGCCAAAATTCTATATTATTGATATCCAATATTTTTGAAATTATTCATGCACAATAAAGTAAATTAATTTTACATTTCTTCGTAAATTATTTTTACGTTTCATTGCCTTTCTTTGAGATTTAATATATTTTTACAATTGAGTTCATGGATCATCATCGAAGTATACTCTGTGATTTTTCCGTGTTTATCCGTGCAATCCATGGTTTAAATGTGATAATAAATTTTTCACAAAAAATATGGCTCCTCAGAAAGGAAACATACTTATTGTTGATGATAATAAAAGTATCCTCAGTGCACTCGAGATTCTGCTCAAACCTGAATTTGGTGAAATAACCCTGCTTTCAAATCCGAATCAAATCCTTTCTGAGCTTCGCAGGAAAGAATACAGCCTGGTTATTCTTGATATGAATTTTACAGCCGGAGTCAATTCGGGGAATGAAGGTATATTCTGGCTGGGAAAAATCAAAGAGACAAAGCCTGATATTTCTGTAGTGATGATCACTGCATATGGAGACATTGATACAGCAGTGAAAGCATTGAAAGCAGGCGCCTCTGATTTCATCCTTAAACCGTGGGATAATGAGAAACTCCTGGCAACAATCAAGCTTGCAATCCAGCTTAATCTTTCTAAAAATGAGGTCAGACACCTGAAAGAGAGAGAGTCCGAACTCAAGAAGGAAATTAATCGTGAACAGCGGGCAATTATCGGATCGTCTCCACAAATATTGCATGTTTTGAACCTTGCAAGGAAAGTGGCTAAAACAGATGCTAATGTCCTGATCACCGGAGAAAATGGCACAGGCAAGGAGTTAATCGCACAGGAGATTCACCGGTTATCGAACA
>Ga0153915_10006521_pt1 | contig 10948 bp, 8 predicted proteins | sample Opewatmetagenome_2_FD_107003 | JGI IMG/M metagenome (GOLD analysis project Ga0153915, IMG submission 107003) | Freshwater wetland microbial communities from Ohio, USA - Open water 3 Core 3 Depth 3 metaG | ecosystem: Environmental > Aquatic > Freshwater > Wetlands | place: USA: Ohio, Lake Erie...
CAATGCAAAGGGCCGAGTCAAGGTACTTTTGCAGCTGCTGAACCGGCCGACCAAGGTCGATGTTCCTGTGCAGTATGTCAAAGCCAGTTGGGTTTTGGCAGGAGCACCAACTGAAGCTTAAGAATCTGCATACGACAGACGCATTTTTCGTCGGATCAGGGTTGTGTATCTATGGTTTGTTGAAAAGGTAGTTCTCCTGTTTCGAAGAGCTAGGCTCAAGCGGTCATTAATATGATGTTTGTTTGCCTCAAAACGTTGCGAAGGGTGAGCAAACATATTTCGGTAGACCGACGAGGGTAAAAACAAAAAGAGTTAATCCCTAGGTGGCGGAGCTATGCCCGCGTATCCAGCTAGACGAGATTCTGATAATACCCGGCTCACTTTATGCTTCAATTTATGAATTGTCGCGCGCGGTTGACTCGGTTGGTTATGGCCAGCGCAGTGATTATAGCGCTTGCTGCCGTATTCGTAGCCTGCACACCGACGAATACCCAGACTTCATTGCCAACCGCTCCGCCTTCGAAAGGGTCGAGTGCGAACAGTTCCGAAATCAATACTGCGCTGGCGACAATCGCTATGAAGACCTCCTTACCGTCGGGAGACTACCAAATCGGGCCTGAAGATCTCCTGCAAATTACGCTCTACAACATCCCTGATGCCGAGGCGAGAGTTACACCCAGAACGATAGCCGTAAGGGTTAGCCAACAGGGTTTAATTTCCTTGCCCTTGCTCGGGGATATACGAGCCTCAGGATTGACCGCTGCTCGGCTGGAAACAGAACTCAAGAAGCATTTTGAAAAATACATCTATTCTCCGCAGGTGGGCGTCTTCATTGCTGAATATCGCCAGCGGGTGTCTGTCATAGGCGCCGTACAAAAGGCCGGAGTAATTGAGCTCACCGGGCCGAAAACCGTAATCGATATCCTTGCACTGGCCGGTGGCGTAACGGACACAGCAGGTACCCAGGTTCACATCTATCGTCAGGGTCCCAACGGCCGCGAAAGCTACGTGATCGATTTACTACAGGTTGCGAGCAATGCTTCGCTAATAAATGCAGGTAATGTCAGCTTGATTACGACACCGGTGCAGGCAGGCGATGTGATTAATGTTCCACCAGCCGGAAATTTCTTTGTCGATGGAGCCGTGGGAAAACCCGGCTCATATCCCTTAGGTCGTCGTTATTCACTTACCCAGGCCCTGGCTGTTGCGGGAGGTATTAATCGAGATTTGAACGCTTCTGATATCACGATATTCAGACGCAAAGGAGCCGCCGGAATAGAGCCTATAACGGTGGACATCGATGCCGTCGTGGCGGATTCGAGCAAAGACCTCCAGATCGAAGCGGATGATGTGATTTTAGTACCCATCAGCAGCATGAAGTATGTCTATTCACGTGTATTCGGACAGCTGCTCGGGTGGGGAGTTTCAATCGCGGGTATCGCCGGTTCGTAAGTTCTCTTCAACGTATCTCTATCGATCATGAGAGAAATTTCTTCGGTAAACGGGCGGCCCCTGATTCCAGATAGTACCGGACCATGGCCGCTCCTTTCGGCTGGCACCGATACAGAGTACGTCTACTCCTCGGCCACCGACGAAGTCCATCTACGGGATTACTGGAAGACAGTCGTCAAGCGGCGGCGTTTGGTCACCGCGGTCACCGTCCTCGCCGTTGTGATCGGCGCCTATGTGACTTTTACTGCGACTCCTTTATACGTCGCAACTTCAGTACTAAAGATTGAGCCACAAAGCCCAACCGTTACCGGTGTGCCGGAGATATTTAGGACCGAAGACGGCAGGTTCGATTATTACCAAACGGAGTTTAAGCTCCTAGAGAGCAGGGTCTTGGCGGCCAAGGTCATTGCGGATTTGGCTCTCGACACTAACGAGAGTTTTACTCGCGCCGCTGTCATAAGCTCCAATGCCATTTCCAGAATCAGGTCGCTTGTTCTCGGCAACCTGCAATACGTTATCAATCGGATCGGTTCGTTGCTAACAGCCTCGTCAAATAAACCGGGCCCGCAGACACCCAGCGGGTCACAGACAGCCGAGGCAAATTCACGTCTTTATGAGCAGGGATCGAATTTAACCTCTTATCGTTGGGCTGGGCGCTATTTGAGTTTTCTTCGGGTGAATCCTGTGAAGGGCACCCGCCTTGTCGAGTTGCAATTCACGACTCCTGATTCTGCTCTTTCACAGTTGCTGGCCAATGCCCACGCGCGGGTTTTTATTCGCATGAATCTGGAGACTCGTTCCGAGCTTACCAAGGTAGCGCGGGAATTTCTCGACGCAAAAAATGCCGAACTCAAGCAGCCCCTGGAAAAATCAGAGGATAAGCTCAACCGTTATCGCCAAATACACGGCGTCGTCTCTATGGAAAAGGGCGAAAACATCGTGGTGGATCGGCTGGTCGATTCGAACCACCAGTTGACTGCGGCCATGGCTCAGCGGATCGAAGCCGAATCCTTGAAGAAAACCGATGAGAATAGGCTCGTTCAGCGTGTTTGTGAGGTCTAGCAATAATGGACCAAGCGTTATGCTATTAACCCAGGGATGAAGAAGAATAGAAGACCCGGGTCCGGAGTGCGCAAGAGAAACTGAAGGCAGTGATCGAGCATGAGGGACTGGGTGCCGAGAGACGGGGAGAGCACCTGCAGCGGGAAGGACTGCATTCCGATCACATCGCGCAGATAGGGATACGTCGATATTAGATCTGATCCTACCGACTTAAACGTAAGGGCGTGGCATTTTTCTTCATAAAACGAGTTACCTCATGAGGGTAACGACAAAAAATCGCGCAAACCGGCTGGTAAACGTAGCACTGCTTAGCCTGGCAGCCATAATCTGCGTGGCTCCGCTGCTAACTCTGGCGCTTCACCCTTCTTTTTTTGCCGCCGTTGTCTCGTTGACGGCGGCGCTAGGAGCGGTCGCACTGTGTCTTACGGTTTCGCGAAGTAGTTTTGATTCCCGCGTTCTTGTACTGCTTACAGTAACCGCGGTTGCTGTTCCCCTTTACGGATTTGAAGCGTATCTACGTCTGGCAAGTTCGGCTTCGGCCTCACATCCTCCCGATGCCGTTATACGTGACAATCAAGGACGTACCAAAAGGGAATTTATCACAATGTTACATAGGACGGATGACAAGGTGGTCAGCGCCTTCTCAATATCGGTTCTCCACCAAAGTCCAAACCTCCGGGCGGCAGCCCAGCACTGGGACGTGCTTCCACTCGCAGGCGTCTCCCACCGGATGACTGTCCACTGCAACGAGGACGGAACATGGACCAGCTATCACAGTGACCGTTATGGCTTCAGGAACCCAGACAAGTTGTGGGATGTCCCAGCTTCTGTGGTGGTGATCGGTGATTCCTTCACGCATGGCGCGTGCGTAAATGACGGCGACGATTACGTATCCATGTTGAGAGAGCGCCTGCCGGCCACCCTGAATCTGGGAGTTACTGGAAACGGTCCTCTAACCGAACTCGCCATACTCAGAGAGTATGGGTCGGTGGCACATCCGAAGACCGTCATTTGGGCATACTACGAAGGAAATGAATTTCGTCTCATAAACGAAGAAACTTTTTCTATTCTAGCGCGATACCGGAACACAGATTTCATTCAGGACCTACCAAAAAAGCAGGACAGAATAGATGATTTACTCGACAAAGCATTTCAAGCAGAATTCGCGGCGGGTGGTGTCCCCGAGTCTATGCCTGCTGAACACAGTCAAGAGGAGATTCAAATCGGGCATCACGAGACGCCAAGCATGGGTTTCTGGCTTTCCGAAGTACTCGGTTTCGTTAAGCTCAGTCAGCTTAGGTCTCTCGTAGGTTTTACTCGGCCGGGGCGAGACTACTTTGAGGATTACACTTCAATTCTGATGCAGGCGCAAAAGGATACCGAGCGATGGGGTGGGCGTCTTGTTCTGGTGTACCTGCCATCGCAGCAAACCCTCGCAAAAAGACTAGATTCGTCAAAAAGGGAGAAGGTTCGTATGCGCAGTATCGCAAAAACGTTGGGGATCGATTTCATTGACGTCCATGAACCAATGCTGCGCTCAGAAGATCCGCTTGGTTATTTTCCAAAACGGAAGGCTTATCATTACAACAAGGCAGGATATCGTGTAGTGGCAAATTGCATCTTGAACTATTTCGAGCAAGGCGATCGCCGCTAATGTAAGGCGATGCAACTCATGCTATTGCTATCGTTTCGGATTGTCAGGTTCCGATCACTGTAGGCGGAGGTCTTGCTGGTTTGTTTGCGGTAATGTGTGGGGGCGCCTCGGCGGGTGTTTTTGTCTTTGAGAATGGAACAGAGGTATCATTGATCGCTGCCTATCCCGCTTGTGGGCCCCAAAGGTTCGTCGAAATTCTGGCAATGGCGGGCGGTCCGTCTGATACGGCTGGCAATATCATTTTCGGGAACGTAGGATTAGATCAATGACCCTGTAGCGGCCGGGGATCTAAAAAAAGGTATCGGAAGCACCTTCCTGTATGATTGAGATTTCTCCACCCCGTGAGCCACGCGCACTTCCCCCTGGCGAGACAGAAGCCGAATACGTCTACACCTCGGCTGCAAACGAGGTCGATTGGAGGAACTACTGGAACGTCATAGTCAAACGACGCCGTTTGCTCGTGCTGGTCTTTCTGCTGGTTTTGGGGATCGGAAGCTATTTCAGTGTGACGGCCACTCCGTTGTACACGGCAACTTCCGTTCTGAGGATCGAGCCGCAAAACCCCGCCGTCACCGGTGTACCGGAAATCTGGAAACTTACCGAAGGCTCGGTCGATTATTACGGAACGCAGTTCGCCCTGTTGAAGAGCCGCCGTCTCGCCGATAAGGTAATTACCGAGTTGCAATTGGACTCCAATGACGCTTTCACGAAGATTTATATAGTACACTCTAGTATCGTCTCCCGAGCCACGTCCGCTACGTTGGGAAATCTACAGTATGTTGTTTCTCTCATCGCGTCTTGGATAACGCCCTCGCCAAACATCACCCGGCAGCCGCTACCGAGTGAGAAGACATTTGGCGCACAATCAGATGCCGGCGAATTTGTATTCGCCGCGAAAACTTCTCCATGGGCGGGACGTTATCTCAGTCTTCTCACTGTGAATCCAGTGAAAGGCACCCGCCTTGTAGAGATTCAATTTACGACGCCTGACCCCAATCTTTCGCAACGTCTCGCGAATGCCCATGCCAAGGCTTTTATTGCGATGAATGTCGAAACGAGTCAGGAACTGACTCAAGAGGCGCGAAAGTTTCTAGACGCAAAAAATGACGAACTTAGAAAGGTTTTAGAAGGCTCGGAGGAAAAGCTCAATCGTTTTCGCCAGGCACACGGCATCGTCTCAATGGAGAAGGGTGAAAACGTCGTGGTGGATCGACTCGTCGCCGTGAACCAAAAACTGACTGAAGCTAGGGCCAAACGGATTGAGGCGGAATCTTTAAAAAAAACCGTGGAAAATAAGCCCGTTCAGTATCTCTCCGAGGTTGCGACTCAAGGTCTGGTGCCGTCCCTGCGGGCTACTTTACAGAATCTCGAGGCTGAGCGAGTCCGGCTCTCGTCCACATTCAAGCCAGACCATCCTCGGATGTTAGAACTTAATAAGCAAATAAACGAGGCTCAGCGATCACTCAAGGCCGAGATCGGCAATATGGTAAAGGGAATCCAGGAAAATTACTCCTCTGCCCGCTCGAAAGAGCTCGCTCTAGAAGCAGAAGCTCAAAAGCAACAAGGGTTGGCTCTGACCATGAAAGAATTGGGAGTTGAATTTGCCGTATTGGAGGAAGAGGTCAAGGTGAACCGTGGTCTGTACGAGAGCGTTCTCAACCGGTTACACTCGACCAACGTGGTCAATGACCTTGCCATCTCAAACATGCAGGTATTGCAGCAGGCGGAAAGACCCAGTTTTCCGTCTTCTCCAATTCCCGTGAATGATCTGGGTCTGTCGGCTTTTTTAGGTATATTTCTTGGGGTCGGTTTGATTTTTGCTATCGAGTACCTTGATTCCGCAGTTAGCACTCCCCAGCATGTCTGGGGCGCGGTGGCTCTAAGTACTTTCGGCGTAGTGCCGGACTTGAATTCAATTAAACCGCTCCTCCACTATAGCCGCGCGCCTGGGGTCGGGCTTCTCAACCGGCTCACGTCTCTCCGATTGCCATCACCTTCAAATCGTCCAGGCGAGCTTATTGTCGAGCATCACCCACTTTCGATTCTTACGGAGTCCTATCGCACTATTCGCACTGCGCTTCTATTTTCGCAAGCCGAGAGGCCGCCACAGGTGATCCTGTTAACCAGCCCCTCGCCCGGCGAAGGAAAAACCGTCACGAGCTTGAATCTTTCCGTTGCTTTGGCTCAGGACGGCCACAAAGTTATTACCATTGACGCTGATCTTAGGAAAGGCCGCTGCCATGCTCGGCTTGGCCTGACAAACCACCGCGGTCTCTCTAACGTTCTCACCGGCAATATAGCGCTCAAGGACGGAATCCAGGAAACTTCGGTAAGCGGTTTATCCCTTCTCGCTCGCGGAATCCGCCCACCTAATCCAGGTGAACTCCTCGGTTCAAACAAAATGAAAGAAGTGCTGGCGAGCCTTCGTGAATCGTACGACTTTATCATCATCGACTCCCCGCCAGCGATTGCTATAAGTGATGCGTCGGTTCTTTCCGTCAACTCCGATGCGGTAATTCTGGTGTTTCATGGAAAGAAAACGACGAGGGCATCTGCTCGTCAAGCGATGGAACGCCTGGAGGCGGTGCGAGCTCCGATTTTAGGAGCCATACTTAACGGCGTGAATCTCAGGAACCCAGACTACGCCTACTACCGATTCTATTACGGTTCCGATTATGGAATGTTTCGCGAGAACATCCATCGATCAAACAACGGCAACATCAAGGATACCGTTGCCGAGCCAGAGCTCCCTGAGATAGAAGTGTCGTCTAGTGAATCCGGTCCCGGAACAGTTACCAGAGAATTCTTCAACCACCTGATGGCTAAATTTAGCGAAACGGTGGGTCCTATGGCTCCGATAATTGTAACCGATGGGGTGGCTTACCTGGGGGAATCCCTGGATGACTTTCCGAAAAGTCGCCTCAAGGAACTCTTAGAAAAGATGTGCGAGGAAATTCCCGACGAGAAACGTAGACAGAGCTTCCAAAACTCAATGGTGTCCGAAATCCGCGCGCTTTAAAAGCACCGGCCTTCAACTCACCCTCTGTGATAGTACGGCGGTTGAGTCAAGGACGAAACGCTCTGTTCCCATTAGGCCTTCGTTAGAAGGATGACGAGCAGTACGCCGAACAGTTGATGCGCAAAGCGCTACTGTCAATCAAAAGTCTTTCTCGCAGCCCGTATCCGCATTCCACACGATTTTATAGCCTTCTTGTTAGGGTGGCGAAATTATTGCCGCGTCGCGGGCAGACACGGGCTGAATAGACACATTCTGTAGGATATTCGAAAAACAGCCCTCGTGTCACGATCCCCGAACCGAGCCTGCTGTCATTAGAGCCAGGATGTTGAAAAGTCCTACTGCTCGGATGACTCCAATTGCAAAGGATAATTTGACATGAAAAGAGCTCTTATAACTGGAATCACGGGGCAGGATGGCTGTTATTTAGCCGACTTGCTTCTCGCCAAAGGCTACGAAGTCCATGGCATTATACGCCGCGCTTCGACATTCAACACGGGACGCATTGAGCATCTCTATCAAGATCCGCACATCAATGATGTATGTCTTTTTCTTCACTATGGCGACATTGCTGACTCGACCAATCTGATAAAATTGCTTTACCGTATCCAGCCGGATGAAATTTATCATCTAGCGGCCCAAAGTCACGTTCGAGTCAGCTTTGATATTCCAGAGTATACCGGTGATGTAACCGGTCTCGGCACGGTTCGCATTTTGGAGGCAATTCGTGAGACAGGCCTAAAAACAAAGTTCTACCAGGCGAGCAGCTCCGAGATGTTCGGCAAGGTGCAGGAGATTCCGCAACGCGAGACCACACCTTTCTACCCGAGGAGTCCTTACGGTGCGGCGAAGGTTTATGCCTACTGGGTTACGGTTAATTATCGCGAGAGCTACGGTGTCTTCGCATGCAATGGTATTCTCTTCAATCACGAATCTCCCAGGAGAGGATAGACTTTCGTGACACGCAAGGTCAGCCGGGCCGTCGCGCGCATTCAGGCGGGACTAGATGATAAACTTTACCTCGGCAACTTAGAGGCCAAAAGGGATTGGGGGTATGCAAAGGAATACGTGGAGGCTATGTGGCTTATGCTGCAGCAGGATCAGCCCGACGATTACGTGATTGCTACGGGCGAATCTCATTCCGTGAAGGAACTTGTGGCGGAAGCGTTCTCTTACGTTGGACTGAACTGGAAAAAGTATGTTGACAACGATCCCAGGTACTATCGTCCTAGCGAAGTGGATCTCTTGATTGGCGATCCTAGCAAAGCCAGAAAACTTCTCGGTTGGGAGGCTAAAACTAAGTTCAGAGATCTCGTCCATCTGATGGTGGACACAGATATGACGGCCCTGCAAACTAAAAATAGTAATGAGGAGGCTAAGGTTGAGGTTAAGCTAGTCGCCAGAGCTTAGTCAACCTGGAATCTGCAACCTATGTCTTTTTGGTCCGATAAAAACGTATTAGTCACAGGAGGAGCAGGCTTCTTAGGTTCCTTTGTGGTGAATAAATTGAAGGAGCGCGGCTGTCGCCAGATCATAGTGCCGCGTTCCGGAGACTCTGATCTGCGCAATCGCGACGCGGTGGTCCGTCTTTACCAAGAGGTGCAGCCACATCTGGTTATTCATCTTGCCGCTGTCGTGGGTGGCATCGGCGCCAATCGGGCTAATCCAGGAAAATTCTACTATGACAACGCCATCATGGGATTGGAACTCATGGAGTATGCGCGCCGGTTCGGCGTCGAGAAATTTGTCGCCCTTGGGACAATCTGCGCCTATCCCAAATTTACTCCCCTTCCGTTCAGGGAGGTAAGCCTCTGGGACGGTTATCCCGAGGAAACCAACGCACCTTACGGACTGGCGAAGAAGATGATGCTCGTGCAGGCTCAGGCCTACCGAGCGCAGTACCGCTTCAATGCAATTTACCTTTTGCCGGTCAATCTTTACGGGCCCAGAGATAATTTTGATTTGAAGTCTTCTCATGTGATCCCGGCAATGATTCGCAAGTGCGTGGAAGCAAAAGAGGCTGGACATCAAGAAATTATGTTGTGGGGCGATGGGTCGCCGACTCGGGAGTTTCTGTACGTAGAGGACGCTGCTGAAGGACTGTTGCTCGCTACCGAACGTTACAATGGAGACCAACCGGTCAACCTGGGTTCCGGTCAAGAAATCAGCATTCGGGATTTAGCCCAGATGATCGCGGCGGAGGTCGGCTTCACAGGAAAAATCTTGTGGGATACAACGAAACCCAATGGCCAACCCCGCCGCTGCTTAGATGTGAGCCGAGCCAAAGAGTGTTTTGGCTTTGAAGCCAAATTTCCCTTTCACGAAGGCCTCCGCAGCACGGTCTCTTGGTTTCTGGCGCAGCAACAGAGTTTTTAGCGAACTGCCGCTCAAGAACGGAAAGTTTATCAGCAATGCGTTGCCCTAGACTGAACGATCTGCCCGAACCGCCGCCCGGGCGACATGGCTGGCCGTGGACGGAAGAAAGCACGCGATCGTTGCATTCCATGCCCAATGGACACGCATGGCCCCGGATCAGCATTGTAACTCCGTCTTTCAACCAAGCAAGATTTTTAGAAGAAACGATTCGATCCATTCTCTTACAAGGGTATCCCAATCTTGAATACCTCGTGATCGACGGTGGAAGCACGGATAATTCCGTCGAAATCATTAAGACATATTCTCCCTGGTTAAATTATTGGGTTAGCGAACCTGATTCCGGCCAAAGCGACGCAATCAACCGCGGTCTGAAGACGGGCTCCGGCGAGTTCGCCGCGTGGATAAACAGCGACGACCTGCTGTGTAAGGATGCGCTTACTGAGCACGCGTCCCGAATTGGTTTTGAGACCAACACTGTTTACGTAGGGATTTGCATTTATATAAATGAGACTGGAAAGGTTCTTTGCTCGCATCGTGGTCGGGTTCATTCTCTGGAAGATCTAGTCCGCATCGGAACGGTTTGGCGTTCAGAACCCCAGCGAGGTCACATCGTCCAACCGGAGGTTTTGTTCCCGCGGCAGCTGGCAGTTACCGTCGGTGGTTTAGACTGCGCCAACCACTCAACCATGGATTTCGAATTGTGGGGCAAGTTTTTCCTTGCGGGCGCCCAATTCCGTTACACAGATATACACTTCGGAATGTTCAGGGAACATCCAAACCAGAAGATCCGGGATGGACTGCGACAAACCCAGTCGTTACTCGCTACGGCTGCAAAGCTGGTTCTCCAAGCCGATTCATTTTCGGAACAAACCAAAAGTGAAATTCTCGCGGATCTGCGTGCCTATGGTAAGACGTACGAGAGTGACTACTGGAAAGCCACCGGACGGCTTGCCAGACTGGGCCTACCCCCCGTGATGGTAACATGTTTACGCAGCTTACGAGCCATTCTGCAGAAGACGGCGTTGTAAAGAGCTGGAATTATCGGGCGGCAAAAAGTACTAGGGGTGCTACGATACTCGTGCTCTACTTGCCTACCTCAATGAGCAAAACGCCAAGACAATCCCATTAGACGTTGCGCAGTTTTGTCCAGGATCCCGAGAAAAGATGAGAATATTGCTCGTTACCTCAGAAGATGAAGAAGTTGGCGGGGTCGCGTCTGTAGTTGGAAATCTTGCGCGAGAGTTGCAAGGCCGCGGCCATAATGTGATTTTTCTAAATCCCGGCGAGACAACATTCCTGAAGATCAAGACAACGAAATGGGGATTTATTGGTTTTGAACTCAATTTGCAATTGCCGTATGGACACCATCATCATCTCATTAATCTAGC
>Ga0153915_10006522_pt1 | contig 10948 bp, 11 predicted proteins | sample Opewatmetagenome_2_FD_107003 | JGI IMG/M metagenome (GOLD analysis project Ga0153915, IMG submission 107003) | Freshwater wetland microbial communities from Ohio, USA - Open water 3 Core 3 Depth 3 metaG | ecosystem: Environmental > Aquatic > Freshwater > Wetlands | place: USA: Ohio, Lake Erie...
CGGGTACGTTAGTGACCGGAGATGCTGAGATCATTTCAGCGCTGGTTTTAATCCAAATGGCTTGCCCAGGAGCCCCAGTCTTTCACTCCTTGTTACCCGGCATCATGCACCCCCATACCGGCAACTATCAGAGTAGTACTTTAGAGGGCTCATTGCTCTACCCCATAGGGGCTGAGATCGCACATCGTTGGGGGGTTCCAACTCTGGCGGGAATCTTTGGAACCGATGCCCAGGTACCTGGCTGGGAGTCAGCGGCAGAAGCAGCTTCGTCTTTATTATTATGTGCGCTGGTGGGTTCAGAAACAGGAAGTGGTTTAGGCCTGGTTGAATCATGTATGTTGCTATATCCTGAAGCGATTTTGCTGGATGCTGACCTTTATCATCGGGTGCGAAACGAAGCCTGTGGATTGGATACCAGTTCAGAAGCACTCGCCATGGATGTGATCAAGGAAGTTGGTCCTCGCGGACATTTTCTGGCGCATCGACATACACGCACGAATCTACGTCGACGCCAATTCTCAGACTTGACTGCCCAACCACGCAATGGAGGGGGTTATCGGGATCCGCAGGACGTGGCGCGCGAAAAAGTAGATTGGATCCTTGCGAACCATCACCCACAACCTTTGGAAGGGGCTCAAAAAGACGAACTGACCAGAATCCTAAAAATTGCCGATAAGGAAAAAGGACACTGAACCAATCTGTGTGATCCGTCTACTCGACCAGGAGGAACTATGCATTTAACTGCCCATATTCTGACAGAAGAAGAACAACATCGCATCCACAACATGAGCTTACGCATCCTAGCGGAAGTAGGTATACGTTTCCACGGTGAGCGGGCGCCGAGAATTTTACGGGAGAATGGAGTCAAGATCGATCCAGAAGATAAAATTGCAAAAATTCCCTCAGAACTGGTCGAACAAGCTCTAAAGACTGCCCCAAAATCATTCGTATTAGGCGCACGAAACCCGGCATATAACTTCCCACTCCCTGCCCACTATACACGATATGGTCTAGACGGAACAGCTGCCTTCGTATTAGATTTCCATAAGGGTGAAAGACGCTATGGGATGAGTAAGGATATTGAGAATGCCTTGCGAATTTTCCAACGCATGGATATGGGTGTGATGGCATGGGCGCCAACCTGTGCGGAAGATAAACCTGCCCATATTCGTGCTTTGTACGAGTTCTTTAGTATGGCACGCTATTGCTCCAAGCACGGAGAGCATGAGCTTCACCGTGTAGAACAAGTTCCTTACCTCGAGGAAGGTTTGGTTGCCATCATGGGTAGTGAAGAAGCTTTGCGCAACAGCAACGCATACTCATTGATCTACTGTCCTGTCTCTCCCCTGACCCATGATGGGCAAATGTTGGATGCTTACCTCCAGCTTGGTGAGATTGGTCTACCAGTGATGTGCATGCCGATGCCAGTGAACGGTACCACCGGACCTGCCAGTCTTTTCTCAAATATCGCCCTAGCGAATGCAGAAATGTTATCATCGTTGGTGATATTTCAACTTTCGCATCCCCGCAGACCGATTATATTTTCTAGCTCAACAGCTACAATCGATTTCCGAAACGGAGCCTACCTGGCTGGTGTGCCTGAAATGGGGCTTCAAACAGCTGCACTGACAGTAATGGGAAAATATTATGGATTTCCAACAAGCGGAGCTGGTTTTACATCAGATGCCAAGCAAGCTGGTCCGGAAGCGGTAATTGAGAAGCTCATTACGACTTTGCCTTCAGCTCTTGTCGGGGCAGATATCCTGGTGGGGTTTGGTGAGATTGAGAGCGACCAATTGCTTATTTTAGAGCAAATTGTAGTGGACAATGAAATCGCGCATTTATGCCAGCGCCTGGCGGAGGGAGTAGATTGCTCTGATGAAAAGGATTTGTTCGAGGATATTACCCATGTAGGACCGGGAGGGCATTTCTTAGGATCCAGGAGCACTCGCATAGCAGCCCGAGGCGCGGAGTTTTTCACGGCTCAACTGGTGGACCATCATTCCTATGAGACCTGGATCAACCTGGGTAAACCATCCATGTATGCAAAAGCCCGTGAAGTGGTAGCAAACATCTTGGATGAACCTCTCATTGATCCATTGCCTGAAGAAGTATGCGAAGAATTAGACCGGATTCTACAAAAAGCGGAGAGAGAAATTTCCGAGCGATAAAGATATAATTCAACTCATTATCTTGAGGAGAGTGCTTATGCAAACCTTGGTGTGTGGCAAGACGAAGCAAGTCAAAATTGATTCAGAAGGGGTATTTACAATCATTGGCGAAAAGATCAATCCAACCGGGCGAAAAAAACTCGCTGCTGCCCTCCTGGAAGGAAATTTGAATTATATTATGGAGCTAGCTACCAACCAGATCAATGCAGGGGCGGATTTGTTGGATGTTAATGTAGGTGTTCCGGGGGCAGATGAAGAATCATTGTTACCACAGGTGGTCGAGATGTTGGCGGAAGCATTTGACGTACCATTTTGCCTGGATTCTCCCAACCCCAAAGCCCTGGCACAAGCTCTACCCATCACCCCAGGTAAACCGTTGGTGAATTCGGTGAACGGAAAACAAGACTCTCTCAAAGCGATCCTGCCTCTTGTGAGAGAACGCGGTGCTTGCGTGATTGGTTTGACGATGGATGAACAAGGTATTCCCGAAGATGCGGAAGGGCGGGTGAAGATTGCGGGCAGAATATTGGAAGCTGCGGCTAAGTATGGTGTCCCTGCTGAGGACGTGATCATCGATCCATTGGTTCTGACTGTAGGCGCTGAAAGCCAGGCTGGAGCTGTCACCCTGCAGACGATTCAGAGTCTTTGCAAAGAATTTGACGTAAATATTAATGTGGGAGCCAGTAATGTATCCTTTGGTTTACCCGAACGCGATACGGTCAATGCGGCATTTCTGGCATTAACCATCGGCGCGGGAGCCACCTGCGCCATAACCGACCCGATCAAGTTTACGCGCGTAATCCGGGCTTTGGACTTGCTGCGTGGAAAAGATGCTTATGCGGCGCGTTATGTAAAATATTGCCGGGCTCACCCGTTGGAAGAAAAGTAGGATGTTGTCCTAGTTCATGAAGGTATTGACTGATAGGTTAGTGACATCGATCCAGTTGACGGTCAGGGTGAAGGTTTATGGCTCCATTGGCGGGTTGAGCATTTTGTGCATGATATAAAAGTGTAGGTCTTCGAGGCTGCGGGTAATCTGAAAACCCATTTTTTCGTAAAGCCGGATGGCACCGGAATTGGCTTGATACACTCCCAACTCGATTTTATCCATCTTTTCAGTATAGGTTTGTGCCAACATTGTCAAAACGGCTGTGCCAATCCCCTTCCCTTGGAAGGCTGTCTTCAATATTAAACCATGTAGATGTAGGGTATCCACGCGTTCCTCGACCCAATAAAAACCAGCCAGTTCAGCATCTTGATAGATGGCACGCACTTCACCCCGCGTCCGGAAAATCTCGGCATATTCATCCCAGGTCATCTGCATTATTCGCAAAGTATTTTCCATGTACTCCTGACCATCGTCCCACATCATTTGCAGGAATTGGTCGTATTGTTCGGGTGTTGCTGGTGAATAGGTATGCATAAAATTAAAACCGCAAGGACATGCAAGTCAATCCCCCGTCCATCTTTTGGACTTCACTAACATCCAGCTCGATGATTCTCGTGTCCAGGTAGGCGAGTTTGGCATGCGTCTTTGGGAAGCCCTTGGGCATTAAAAGGGTGTCATTGACCCAAAGTGTGTTACCAGCATATTCCTCGCTAACATCGAGGATAATTTTCTCGTATCTGGTAAAGGCAGGGTAATCCGCTAATTTTTTAGTAACCAGGAGGGTGTTCTTCCCAACATAGTTCACACTTGACTTCAAGTGTAATCCAGCTGCCACAGGGACGGTTTCGGAAGTATGCCCGGCATCAGACAGGTGGGCAGCTAGCTGAGAGGCACCCTCAACGTTCGTCCGCTCAGATAAGCCAATGAAAAAATGCTCTCCAACCATGAGCACATCCCCGCCGTCAACCGTGCCTGGAGGATGTATATGGACGAGTGGGCGATAATATTCCAAAAAAGGCTCGAGGCTGGTTTCCTCTCCTTGCCGGGTAGGTGCGCCGGGGCGCGTGATCACCGCAATTTTGGAAGTTACGATGGCTGGGTCTTCGACGAAATAAGCGTCCGGAAAAGCTGATTCTGCGGGAAGCACGATTACATCTAACCCCAGGTTGAGCAGAGCCTGCCGATAGGCATGATGCTGCTTAAGGATTAGCGAGTAGCTTGGGCGTCCCAGATTAGCGGTGGTCAATCCATCGGCAAAATTCTCTCCAGGAAGGCGGGTAATGGCATGTGTAAACATGCCTTAATTGTAAACCTTTATTCACTCTCTTGCCTCAGGTTGTCCACTGGTCATGGATGATACCGACTAGATACCAGATATTGCTATCTTCCATGAAGACCAGGCGCAGACTGCGCCAATCCATGCCTTCAAACTGAGGATCAAAGCGAGGGAAATAATATTCCACAATCATCGCACCAGGATAAAATTCAAGGCTATTGTCCATTGAGGTGCTAACTCCCAGGCGATGGTTAAGTTCCAACTGGGGAGCATTGGTGAAATCCGCATCATAGACGAAGTTGGAATAATAGTCTGCAAAAGTCAGGTCGATGGGTGCTCCGGAGCCATCATAGAATCCCCAGGTATAGACTGTGCTATCAGCTAGTAGACCAGCTACTTTATCCACAGAAAAAACCTGGTCAGTATCCCTAACAGATGCATATGGGGAGAAGCGCAGACCTAATTTTGGATTGACATAACCTGATAGAGTAGGCATATCCTGGTTCTTGAGCGCAGTAATCGCTTGAGAGGCTCGATCGATGACCGCTTGTTGGATTGCTAAAGAGGTGGGTGTGATATTGATTATTGGTTGAGTAGGTGAAATGGACTGAATAAGGGTTGGCTCGACAAATTCCAATATGGGGGCTACGGTGGGGATGGTAGTGGGTGGCGTCGTAAGGGAGGCAAGGTTGCAACCGACGAGCATGCTGACCAGTAGTAAGAAGAACCAAAGAAATTTGGGGTGCATTATTTCCTCCAGGGAGGTTTTATTTAATGTAATAATTGATCGAAAACAGCAGGTGCGTAAAAATAAAGACGCTACTCCCGTATAAAATGATTCTGAACTTTACGCATAACTTAATGTATACATTATAAGAAATGATTGATCATAAAATTATTAGTACCTCGTAATAAGGATTAAATGATTTGCTAACTTTCCGACAAGTATAATATTGACAGGGAAAAGGAAGATAATTTATTCGGTTTGAATAAACTTTGCGGGAAACCATTCAGTATTTAAATAAGACTTAATAAATTAATGGAGGAAATCATGCCGACAGTACCTCACATTGAACGTCATTTCACTGCCAATGAGACGGTGCGGGATATTGTCATTGGCATGTCTGATGGCTTGACGGTACCTTTCGCCCTGGCAGCGGGTATATCCGGGGCGGTGGCCGCGACACACATCGTGGTCACTGCAGGGCTGGCAGTGATTGTAGCGGGATCAATTGTCATGGGCTTGGGCGGCTATCTGGCAGCTCGAACCGACTTTGAACACTACGTCACTGAGCAAAGACGAGAGAATTGGGAAATTGATCATCTACCGGATAAAGAGAGGGAAGAGGTGGCCGAAGTATTCCGCAACTATGGCATGAGTGAGGCACAGATTAGCCCGATTTTGAACAGCAGAGTTTCGAACCGAATGCAATGGGTGGATTTCATGATGCGTTTTGAGCTGGACCTGGAAGCCCCCAACCCCAAACGAGCCAGTATCAGCGCTTTGACGATTGGTTTAACATATGTCGTAGGGGGATTTATTCCTCTGAGCCCGTATATATTAATTCACCAGATATCCACTGCCTTGATTGTTTCTGTGATAGTCACTTTGATTGCTCTGTTCCTGTTTGGTTATATTAAAGGTAGATTCACGGGATTGAAGCCGTTAATAAGCGGGTTACAGACAGTATTTGTGGGAGGGTTAGCAGCAGGAGTGGCATTCTTACTTGCCAGGCTGATCTGACATACCTATGAAATATAAATGGTTGATTGCATGCTTATTAAGTATTTTTATCATTACTGGGTGTGACTCATCCAGAAACTCTCCTCCCACGATGGTCTGGCAAACCGAAACTAAAATTGCGGTTGACTCATTTGAAAGCGAAACACAGATCACACCGTCTCCGGAACCCGGAATTTCGCCTGAAATCGAGCTCAGCATCGAAAGGATGGTGAAGGACACCCTTGAGCAGGGAGGCCTGGTCGGACTGACATTAGGCATGCAACATGGGGATCAAATGCCTTTTATTGCAGGTTATGGTTATGCAAACAAGGAGGCTAAAATACCGGCGGGGGCTGATACTGTATATATGCTTGGCTCAGTCACCAAGCAGTTCACCGCGGCTGTTATCATGTATCTTATGGAGCAAGGTGATTTAGGATTGGATGATCCCATCTCACATTATCTACCCGACATCCCCCAAAGGTGGGAAATTGTAACTATTCGTCAGCTATTAACCCATACTGGAGGTATCCCTAATTATTCCACTGATTCTATGGGATTCGACATTACGCAGTTTTATACCCCCGAGGAGTTGATGGTTAAGTACACTAAATGGAATTTAATGGACTTTGATCCTGGGACGAGGTGGGAGTATAGCAACCGGGGTTATTTTCTGTTGGGGATGATAATCAAGCAAATTACCGGTCTTGACTATTTCGACTACCTCCAACAAAATATCCTTGAGCCATTGGGATTAGAGCATACAAACTCATGCCTCATCCTCACCCAGCACCTGGCGCAGGGATACCGCATCAATGCTTATGGAACTGCACCTGAGATAGCTCTTCCGTTAAATCCGAGTATTGCATACGGTGCTGGAGATTTATGTAGCACAGCGGGAGATTTGTTGGAATGGCAAGGGGCTTTAGCAGCCGGGCGTGTGGTTAGTGAAGAATCCTACCAAATGATGATATCTCCCATAGAACTTCCAGATGGCACTCAGACGGGTTATGGGTTTGGTCTAGAAATCGCAGAAAAGAACGGACGAATGGTGATTTCTCATGCAGGTGGAATACCCTCTGGATTTATATCATTCCTGGCTGATTACCCCGATGAGAATTATGGAATAGTATTATTAACCAATACCATGACAGCTGCATACAATCCTCTCATTGCGCTTGAAACATCGATATCCACAAAACTATTGGAAACACCATAGACATAGGTATTCAGGGATGAAATTCAGGTTTATTTGGCTTAAGTAATTAATGGAATTTACTTGCTTGCATTATCTGTCTCAGTTATATGTTTTAGCTAACCGTATTAGTAACTATTAACCAGACCTATCACCCTAAAATAGGAGAGATTTGCTTGGCACAAAGAGCTTTCAGGGAGGATAATGGAGATCCCACCTGGATCATCGGAGCATGACCTAACGGATCGTTGTGAACGAATGGAAATATATGACGAATGACACGTGACATCCCAATCAGTCTTTGGTTTAATAAATTGTCCTCGCCGAAATTTCTTGATAAGATGTCTACCACCACATAAGATCAAATAATAAATCGATGAATAAACTGTTTCTAAGAACCGCAAGGAGGTATGAATGGCACAATCAGCGACGAATATCAAGCGAATCGCCATCTGCACCGGAGGGGGTGATGCCCCTGGGCTGAATGCGGTCATCCGGGCAGCGGTTCTATCAGCCATTAACCGTGACTGGGATGTATATGGCATCCGCGATGGATTCAACGGGCTTCTCATGCCTGAACAGTTTATCGAAGGCGGATTGATTCGCCTGACACGCGATAAAGTGCGAGGCATCACTCATCTTGGGGGAACGATCATTGGTACCACCAACCGCGGTAACCCACTCAAATTCCCAATCCAAGGACCGGATGACACAGTGATCGAAGTCGACCGCTCGGATGAGCTGTTGCGTGCCTTTAAGCTGCACCAGATCGATGCACTCATCTCGGTGGGCGGAGACGGATCGATGGCGATTGCCAACGAGTTGTCGAAGAAAGGTTTATGGGTTGTAGGAGTCCCCAAGACAATCGACAATGATCTGGATAAAACAGTCATCACATTTGGTTTCGACACGGCAGCTGCCTTCACTGTGGAATGCCTTGACCGACTGCATACTACTGCAGCTTCTCATAACCGCATCATCGTTATGGAGGTCATGGGGCGTTATGCTGGCTGGATTGCATTGGAAAGCGGGCTGTCGGGATCGGCGGACGTGATCTTGATCCCGGAAATCCCATATGACTTGACGAAGGTAGCTGAGAAGATCCATGACAGGGAAGAACGGGGAAGCCTGTTTTCTATTGTGGTTGTAGCCGAGGGAGCAAAACCGAAGGGAGGAAGTATTTCGATAATCAGCCGGGAATCAGGACAGGCTGAACGATTGGGTGGGTGTGGTGAAAAAGTGGCGGAGGAATTGCAGGAACTCACTGGCAAGGAAACCCGCCTGGTGGTGTTGGGGCACTTATTGCGAGGTGGTTCACCCACCGGTTTCGACCGCCTGATCGCTCAGCGGTTTGGTGCGGCCGCTGTGCGTGCGATTGCGGAAGGTCAACGAGGCATCATGGTAGCTCTCGACCCACCGACGGTAAAATACGTCCCGCTGGAAGCTGCCACCAAACGCATGAAAACCGTGCCGTTAAACTCTGATATCATGCTAACGGCACGTGATATGGGCATCTGTTTTGGGGATTGAGAGGATCTGTTCCACAATCAAAATAATGAATTAACCTGATCTGCGGTTAATTGATTCATCGTTTCGACCACAATATCCGCCCTGGTCAGTACTTCGGGCGGATTTGTAGTTGTCACAGCAATGCAGTGCATATGTGCGCGGAGAGCAGCATCTATCCCGGGGATGGAATCCTCGATGACCAAGCAAAATTGAGGGGACTCACCAAGCTGGTTAGCAGCTAGGAGGAAAACTGCAGGGTCGGGTTTACCGGGCAGGTCACCAGGGGTGACGAGGGCATCAAAGTACTTGCGGATACCCAGCTCATCCACCAGGGTCTCCACATTTTCTGGCGGGGCGGAGGAGGCAACGGCCTGCTTGCACCCCCAAGCTTGAAAACGCCTCAGCCAATCTATCACGCCGGGCAAGGGGGAGAGATGACCAGGAAGGGCGAGTCTGAAAGCCAGCTCTTTTTGGGCGGCAATTTGCTCGATCCATTGAGGTTCTAAAGGTCTACCTGCCAGGTAAGGGAGCAGATCGTGATTCTTCAGACCGTAAATCTTGTGAAATTTCTGTCTGTCGAAGGGTATGCCCTGTTCGGTAAGAACTTGTTCCCATGTTGCGAAGTGCAGCGGACTGGTATCTGCAAGCACACCATCCATGTCCCACAATATGGCTTTAGGAAAAGGCATGGGCACGATTGTACCATCTGGAATGTCGATTCAGTTACACATTTCATGTGTCGAAAGCCGGTCATCCCAAGGAATCAAATTCGATAAGAAAGGGAGTGAGAGATTCAAGACGTAGACGTAAATCTCCCAATACTTAGTAAATCTGAGCAGTATCATCGCAACCGCGGGTAAATTATGATTGGAAAGGAGGATAAGCGATGGAACCTTTGGTGAACGCAATGGAGTTGGAACTCTTCTGGGAGCAGCCGAGGGCCACAAGACGTAATTTCGTCTTGCGGTCGGGGAAAAGGAAATTTGGTCAGCTTGATTTCCGATCAGATTTCAACTCGTTGGCTGATGCTATTTCTGCTGATGAGGCTTGGACATTTAAACGAGCAGGCTTTATCTCACCTCATGTAAGCGTGCGCCGGGCAGGTTCAAAGATTGATCTTGCTACCTGCCACCCAAATTGGACTGGAACAGAAAGTAAGATCCAATTATCCAACAGAGAGGCTTATCTTTGGAAGGTGGCGAATTTTTGGGCAACCAGCTTCAGCTTAAGTAATGGAGATGGGATTGAATTAGTCACCTATCGATCTGGCTCGGAAGAGAAGAAAATTTCCAATCTGTTCAAAAACCAAGCGCGAGCGCACATTGCCTTAGAGGCGTGGCAAGTGGCTGAGCTGCCTCTAATTGTCATGCTGGGTTGGTACCTGGTGCTTATGCAGCAAGACGATTCAGCAGCTGTGGCAGTAATGGGTGCGATAGGGTGATGTTTGTTTCTAGCTTTTACCGAAGGACGGAATACCGGGAATAGGGGGCAATTCATTTTCAGGAAGGTTGTCATATCGTTCAGGTGATACCCTGCCTTGAATACCACCTTCCATTGGCCTATAATATATTCAGAAAATTGAATATGTTAATGCTCATGATTACTTGAATTAGGAATTTAAATTAATCCCATGACAACTTTTACTCCTCCGTCAAATATATTCAAGGCTTTGATGCACCCCTCACGACTCACCATCCTGGAAATCCTGCACGATGGAGAGCAATGCGTCTGTCACCTGGAGGCTGTTTTGGGATGCCGCCAGGCATATATCTCTCAGCATTTAATGGTGCTACGCGAAGCTGGGCTTGTGGAGGATCGCCGTGATGGAGCACGCATATACTACCGGGTGATCAAGCCGGAGGTTTTTGATCTGGTGGAGGCTGCAACGCGGTTGAGTGGAGTGGGAGCGCTTCAAGTGCGCTATTCCAAGGTGAAAGATTGCCCCTGTCCGAAGTGCAATCCATCATCGGATGGAATTGGCAAAAAGGGTGAAATGATTGGAGAAGATTAGGACAACCCCATGATGGATTACCTTGAATTTACAATTGACAAATTCACATTTCGAACTGCAACCGACCGCTTCTACAGTGATGAAGGCGTATGGGCCAAGCCGGAAAACAATCACGTTCGAATAGGGATTTCTGACTACCTGCAGCAACGCAGTGGAGATGTGGCTTTTGCAGAG
>Ga0153915_10006523_pt1 | contig 10947 bp, 5 predicted proteins | sample Opewatmetagenome_2_FD_107003 | JGI IMG/M metagenome (GOLD analysis project Ga0153915, IMG submission 107003) | Freshwater wetland microbial communities from Ohio, USA - Open water 3 Core 3 Depth 3 metaG | ecosystem: Environmental > Aquatic > Freshwater > Wetlands | place: USA: Ohio, Lake Erie...
CGCGAGGCGCGCCTTGCTCTTTGCCTGCCGCGCTTTCGGGTTGGCGCGCACCCATTCGAGCTCCTGTTGCATCGTTTTGATGCGCGCGGATTCCTGCTTGGCCTCGATCTCGAGGCGCTGTTCCTTCTGCTCCAGCCATGACGAATAGTTGCCCTCCCACGGGATGCCGTAGCCGCGGTCGAGCTCGAGGATCCAGCCCGCCACGTTGTCGAGGAAGTAACGGTCGTGCGTGACGGCGATCACGGTCCCCGGGTAGCGCTCGAGGAACTGCTCCAGCCACTGCACCGAGAGCGCGTCGAGGTGGTTGGTCGGCTCGTCAAGCAGGAGCATGTCCGGCTCGGACAGCAGCAGGCGGCACAGCGCCACGCGCCGCCGTTCACCACCCGAGATCTTGGTAACATCGGCGTCCCACGGCGGCAGCCGCAGGGCGTCGGCCGCCACTTCGAGCTTGCGATCGAGCTCCCAGCCATTCACGGCATCGATCTTTGCCTGTAGCTCGCCCTGCTGCTCGAGCAGCGTGTTCATTTCCTCGTCTTCCATCGGTTCGGTGAAGCGGTCGCTGATGGCGTTGAACTGCTTGATGATCTCCATCGTTTCCGCCACGCCCTCTTCCACGTTGCCGCGCACGTCCTTCGCGGGATCGAGCCGCGGCTCCTGCGGCAGGAAACCGATGCGCATGTTGGGCATAGGCACGGCTTCGCCTTCAAAGTCCTTGTCCACCCCGGCCATGATCTTGAGCAGGCTTGACTTGCCCGAGCCGTTCAAGCCCAGCACGCCGATCTTGGCGCCGGGAAAGAAGGAGAGCGAGATGTCCTTGAGAATAACGCGCTTGGGGGGCACGACCTTGCCGACCCGGCGCATGCTGTAAACGTATTGGGCCATGAGTTTCCGCGGATTGAAAAATGCGAAAGCATAGCGGAAAGCGGGGGATTGCGCCGCAGCACGTTGTTCGCGGCGGCTCCCGGGACGTGAAAAGCCTGATTCACCGCAGATGGATTCTTTTCAATACCCCTTGGGGGGTACGCCGATGCAGAATCCAAATCGACAGGATTCCCAGGATTCTTCAGGATTGGCAGGAATAAATCAAAGACATCCAAGAATCTTGTAAATCGCGTCAATCCTGTCTATTGTTTCCTGGTTTTGATCTTGCCTGCGTCGATCCGGCGGTTGCATTTATTTGATTTCGCCTCATGGCTACCGCGACGTTCCGCTTTCACGGCGAGCTGGAGGAATTTCTCGCCCGGGAGCGGCGCGGCGTCGCGTTTGACCAGGCGTGCGCACGCGCGGCCACCGTCAAGCACGCGATCGAATCGCTAGGCGTGCCGCATACCGAAGCCGGGCGGCTGACGGTGAACGGCCAGCCCGCAACCCTCGCGCGCATCGTGCGCGAGGGCGATGTATTTGAAGTTTTTCCCCACGAGCCAGCTGATGCCGCGACGGATGACGGGCCGGATTTCCTCGCCGATGCCCATCTCGGCGGACTGGCGCGGATGCTGAGAATGCTCGGGTTCGACACGCTCTACGACAACGCGATCGCCGACCGCGAAATCCTCGAACTCGCTGCCCGCGAGCGCCGTGTCATACTCACCCGCGACCGCGAACTGCTGAAATGCCGGGAGGTAATGCACGGCTGCTTCGTGCATGCGAGGAAGCCCGAGGCCCAGCTGAAGGAAGTCGTCACGCGCTACCGCCTCGAGCGCCGCATGCGGCCTTTCACGCTATGCCTGCACTGCAACCTGCGCCTCGAGGCAGTCGAGAGGAGCGTAGCGCAGGAGCGTGTTCCCGAACGCATTGCCCTGCGCTATGCGGAGTTCATGCGCTGCCGGGGCTGCGAGGGCATCTACTGGCAGGGCTCGCACTGGGAGCGGATGCGCGAGATGCTCGGCGCTTCGCTCGCCCTACGGATTCCCGCGCTTTAGCCGCAGGCATTCCGCGCCAGCGAGGACGCCAGAGGACGCCGTTTCCCACGGGAAGACGGCCGGCTCGGGCAGCGGTAAGATAGACGCAAACCACGAGCGCCGCGCCCGGCAACAGGTCTGCGCGCGGCGATGCCGACAGCAAGGCAAGGCGGACGCGTTTCCGCACCCACGCACAGGAGCAGTCATGGAGGGGAGCATCGTGCGCGTCATAGTTTGCGCGCTGAGCGCGGTTGCCGGCGGCGCGACGACAGCGGCTTTTTGCCTTCAGCCCAACCTCCGGGCCATCGCATGAACCAAGCCTTGTTTGCCGTCGACGGCCGCACCATGCTCATCGTGATGCTGGTGAGCAGCGTGCTCATGGCGGCGGTGCTGTGGTTCGCGTTCGCGGGACGGTTTCGCGACGGGTTGGGGAAGTGGACGATATCGCTATGGGTGCAGGCATTCGCGTGGCTGCTGTTCGCCGGGCGCGGCTTCACCCCCGATCTGCTCTCGGTCGCCGCGGCGAACGGACTGCTGGCGCTCGCCTGGTCGCTGCAGTTCGCCGCGATCATCGAGTTCCGGCGCCGGCGGGTACCGCACTGGCTGCTGTGGGCGCCGACAGCCGGGATTTTCATCCTTTTCCTTGCGCTCATTGGCAACCCCCGTCTCCAGCTCGCTGCGGGAAGCTGGCTCTACGGCGCAGCCAACGTCCTGGTCGCGGCTACGGTGCTGCGCGGACGCCCGCGGCACATTTTCCGCGCCAGGTGGCTGCTCGCGAGCTGCTACCTCATTGCAGCCGTGACGCTGATCGTACGCGGCATCGGCTCCTGGGCGGCGCAGGAAGCGTTCGGGCCGATGACGGTGCCCTACGCGTACGAGGGGCTTCTGTACCTCGGCATATACGCGCTCATCGTTGCCGGTTCCCTCGCCTTTCTGCTGATGCACAAGGAGCGCTTGGACGAGGAATCAAGCCGCCTCGCAACGACCGATTCCCTGACCGGCGTCTTCAACCGCCGCACCTTCATCGAACTCGCCGAGCAGGAACTCGCGCGCACCCGCCGCGCAGGCACGCCGCTTGCGCTCATGATGCTCGATCTCGACCACTTCAAGCGGGTGAATGATACCTACGGTCATTTGATAGGCGATGAAGTGCTGGTGTCGTTCACCCGGCTCATCAGGGACTGCGTGCGCCGGGGCGATCTCATCGTACGCTACGGCGGAGAAGAATTTTGCGTGCTGCTGCCGGGCACGCCGCTTTCTGCCGCAATCGCGCTCGCCGAACGCATCCGCGCCACCACCGCTTCGAGCGCGCTGACCACCAAGCCGTTCAAGGTCACGGTGAGCATCGGGCTCACTGCTTTCACCGGGGATGCGATCACGGCGCTCGGCGATCTGCTGGCACGCGCCGACGAAGCGCTCTACCGCGCAAAAGGCGAAGGCAGAAACTGCGTGGTTGCGCTACCTCTGTCCGAGGACGGAACAGCGGCACAGCGCACGCTCCCGCTCGAACACGTCGGCTGACTTTGTTAACCCAGGGAGTGACGAAAGAGAGTGACGACACGAGGTGATGGCAAAGGGTGACGTCACTTCCTCTTCATCACTTTCTCCCGTCACTTTTTCTCGTCACTTCCTGTCGTCACTTCAGCTTATCACGAGCGCGGCACGTCCGGTGATGAGACCCTTGTCGAGCCGCTGGTGGATCGCCTCCGCCTTTTCAAGCGGCACCTTCTCCGTAACGAGCGGCCAGACCTCGCCGCGCGCGACGAGATCGAGCGAATCCAGGACTTCCTGACGCGTGGCGTAACGACTGCCCATGATTTCGAGCTCCTTGCGCAGCAGGGCGGCGGGTTCGGCCTTGAACGGCTGGCCGTGACCCCCCAGCGCGACGAGCCGCCCGCCTTTGCCCAACGCGCGGCCTGCGGCTTCGAGGGTTTCCGCGTTGCACACGAAATCGATCGCGACATCGACGCCTTTGCCGCCGGTCAATTCGAGCAACTGCTCGGCGACCTTGCCGTCCGTCGCATCCACCGTCGCGTCGGCGCCCGCCTTCAGGCACGTTTCGAACTTGGAGGCCATCACATCCACCGCGATGACCTTCCGCGCGCGTGCCCAGCGCGCGATCATCAGCATGTGAGTGCCCAGACCACCGCCCGCACCGAACACGGCGACGGTATCGCTCGGCATCACGCGCGCTCTGCGAATGACCTTGACGGGGGTGGCGATCGCATCGCAGATCACGCCGACCTCGGCCGGGTGCTTGCGCCAGTCGAGGCCCGGCGGAAGCTTCATGAAGCTCCTGGCCGGCAGCTTGATGTACTCGGCGTACCCGCCATCGATGTCGCGCCCGACATAGCCTTTGAAGTTGTCGCACAGCGTTTCGCGGTTGATGCGACACCACTGGCAGTGCCCGCAGGTGAGATAAAAGTAAGCGGTGACGGCATCGCCCGCCTTGAGTTCGTTGACACCCGCGCCGAGCGCCACGATCTCGCCGGTGATCTCGTGGCCGAGAATGCGCGGAAATTTCACCGCAATCCGGCCGGCGCGCACGTGGTGAATGGTAAGCCCCGCGCCGCAGGCGAGCACCCGCGCCACCGCTTCTCCGGGGCCGGGCACGGGATCGGGAACGGTTTCGAGCACGAGCGGCGTATTGGCAGCCTTCAGCATCATCGCTTTCATGGACATCCTCCTTTGCGGTTCAGAATCTTACACCAGAAAACCGCGCTTTCCGGCACCGCCGTCCGGGCGCACACCGCCTGCCGGCCATCCGCGGCGACGCACCGGCTTGTCAACGCCATGGCATGAGCATGAAGCCGCGCGCGGATCGCAAGCCGGCAGGCGGGTTCGCAACCGCGTCCTTCCAGGAAACACGCGAGCATGGCGTCCATCGCTGACGCGCGGCGGGGATTGTCCTTGATCCAGAGCAATACTGCGTTGCTGCGCGTGGTTACAATGACATCTTACCTGTCGCGGCGCACCGCCTGTGGCGTGCGGCCGCCGAAGGAAATCCCGCCATGCCCGAACCAGATCGCCGCACGCGCATCGTCATCATGGGCGCGGCAGGTCGCGACTTTCACAATTTCAACGTCGTCTATCGCGATAATCCCGCAGTTGAGGTGGTTGCTTTTACCGCTGCGCAAATCAGCGGCATCTCCGGGCGGCGCTATCCGGCCGCGCTCGCCGGCACGCTGTACCCTGACGGCGTTCCGATCGTCTTCGAGCAGGAATTCGAACCGTTGTGCCGCGAGCGGCGTGTCGACGAGGTCGTGTTCGCTTACAGCGACATCGCCCACGCGGAGGTGATGCACCGCGCCTCGCGCGCGCTTGCCGCGGGCCCCGACTTCGTGCTGCTCGGCCCCGCACGCACCATGCTCAAGGCGAGCATACCGGTTATCGCGGTCTCCGCGGTGCGCACCGGCTGCGGCAAGTCCCAGACCGCACGCTGGCTCTCGACGCTGCTGCGCCGCCATGAGCTGCGGGTTTCGGTCATCCGTCATCCGATGCCGTACGGGGACCTCGAGCACCAGGCGGTGCAACGCTTCACCACGCGCGCCGACCTCGCGGCGGCGCACTGCACGATCGAGGAGCGAGAGGAGTACGAGCCGCACCTGGCGATCGGCAATGTCGTCTACGCGGGGGTCGATTACGCGCGCATCGTGCGGCAGGCAGAGACCGCGGCCGACGTCATCCTGTGGGACGGCGGCAATAACGACTTTCCGTTCATCCGCCCGGATTTGCACATCGTGCTGGTGGACCCGCTGCGCCCGGGGCACGAGACCACCCATCATCCGGGCGAAACGGTGCTGCGCATGGCGGATATCATCGTCGTCGCCAAGACCAACGCGGCGTCCGCAGCCGACGTGCAGCGTGTCACCGACGCCGCGCGCAAGTTGAACCCTCGCGCACCGGTCGTGCGCGCCGCTTCGCCGATTCACCTTGACAACGAGCAGGCGGTCACCGGACGCCGCGTGCTGGTGGTGGAGGATGGGCCGACGACCACCCACGGCGGGATGCCCTACGGCGCCGGTTACGTGGCGGCGACGCGTGCACGCGCCGCGGCGATCGTCGATCCCAGGCCTTTTGCCGCGCCGGAGATCGCCGCGGTCTTCACCGAGTACCCGCACTTGGGCGCGGTGTTGCCGGCGATGGGCTACACCGCCGGGCAGCTCGCCGCCCTCGCGCAGACAATCAACGCGACGCCCTCCGACGTCGTGGTCGTTGCCACGCCCATCGACCTCGCCGCGCTCATCTCGGTCAACAAGCCGCTCGTGCGTGCGCGTTATGCGTTCGCCGATACCGGCGAGCAGGGTCTCGGGGCCGCGGTGGAAGCCTATCTCGATCGCAGCGGCCTCGCGTGCCGGGAGCAGTGACCGGCTTCGAGGACATGGTGAATGTCCGCCGGGAAGCGAAGAATCCGCGTCGCAGGGTGCCGCGCGCGGTCGTGCTGGCGAGGGTGACCATCGTCATGCTGCTGTTTGAGCTCGTCGAAATCCTCGGCGCTCAAGATCGGAGAGCGGCGGGATGACATCCCCTGGGGCTGCGTGACGGCTTTCGCGCGGGTAGAATGGCGTCCTGCCGGCAGCGCCATGAGCCGTCGCGCGCCGATAACCCGCCGGATCCATATCATCCCCGCCAAGACATGTCAGATACTGGAAGCGACGCCGCCCCCAAAACCCATGCCGAAGGCTTGCCCTCCTCTCCGTCAGCGGCCAACGTTCTGACCGGCCACGCACCCGCGCCGCCTGCTCTGCGTTCCGGCGGCCCCGGCTCGACGGCTCGCGGCGCCATCGTCATCCGCGGCGCGCGCCAGAACAATCTGAAAAACCTCACGCTCGAACTGCCGACGAATGAGCTGATCGTGGTGACCGGCGTGTCGGGCAGCGGCAAGTCCTCGCTCGTCTTCGATACGCTTTACGCCGAGGGGCAGCGCCGCTATGTCGAGACGTTCTCGCCTTACGCGCGGCAGTTTCTGGACCGCATGGACAAGCCGCGGGTCGACGCCATCGAGGGCATCCCGCCCGCGATCGCCATCGACCAGACCAACCCGGTACGCACCTCGCGCTCCACCGTCGGCACCATGACGGAGCTGAACGACCACCTGAAGCTGCTGTTCGCGCGGGCTGCGCACCTGTATTGCCGCGGATGCGGGCGGCGGGTCACCCGCGACACCCCGGAATCGATTTACGCGGAAATCGTCGCACGCGCCCGCGCTGGGGATGACCCAAGGCTCATCGTCACCTTTCCGGTTATGGTGCCCCGGAATTTCTCCGAAACCGAAGTGCGTGCACTGCTGGAACAGCAGGGCTACACGCGGATTCATGCCAAACACGGCCAAACCCTGGATGTCATCCAGGATCGGCTGCGCGCATCTACAGCCGGGCGTGCGCGGTTGATCGAAGGCCTGGAGTCCGCGCTCAAGATCGGTCAGGGTCGCGTCAATGTTTACCCGCTCGCCGGAGGCGAGGAAACTCATCACTCATCACTCATCACTCATCAGTCGCCGTGGCGGTTTTCCTCGGACCTGCATTGCGCCGACTGCGACATTCACTATCAGGATCCGACACCCAGCCTGTTCTCATTCAATTCACCGCTCGGCGCCTGCGACACCTGCCGCGGCTTCGGTCGCGTGATCGGCATCGATTACGGCCTCATCGTTTCCGACGAATCCAAAACGCTGCGCGCAGGCGCAGTCAGACCCTGGCAGACGCCGAGCTACAGCGAATGCCAGGACGACCTTGTGCAGTACGCAAGGAAGCGCGGCGTCCCGCTCGATGTGCCGTGGCGCGACCTCACGGCGGAACAGCGCCGCTGGGTGCTCGAGGGCGAAGCCGGGTGGGTGAGCTGGCGGAAGTCCTGGCCCGGCACCTGGTACGGCGTGGGCCGCTTCTTCAAGTGGCTCGAGACCAAAGCCTACAAGATGCACATTCGCGTGCTGCTCTCCAAATACCGTGCCTATACGCCATGCGGCGAGTGCGCCGGCGCGCGATTGAAGGCGGAGGCGCTGCTGTGGCGGCTTGGCACCCAGGATGATGCGGACCGCGCGCTTGGTACGGAAAAGCGGTTCCGGCCCACGGGCTCAAGTTTTTCGGATGACACGCTTACGACGCTGCCGGGGCTGACGGTGCACGATCTGGTGCTGCTGCCGATCGAACGCTGCCGCACCTTCGTCGAAAACCTCAGTCTTCCCGCGCCCATGGACAAAGCAACCGATTTGCTGCTGACGGAAATCCGCACGCGGTTGTCGTACCTGACCACGGTCGGCCTGGGCTATCTCACGCTCGACCGGCAGTCGCGCACGCTCTCGGGCGGCGAGGTTCAGCGCATCAATCTCACGACGGCACTTGGCACTTCGCTCGTCAACACGCTGTTCGTGCTCGATGAACCGTCGATCGGACTGCACCCGCGCGACATGGGGCGCATCATCGACGTGATGCACAAGCTACGCGACGCCGGAAATTCTCTGGTGGTGGTCGAGCACGACCCGCAGGTGATGCTCAAGGCCGACCGCATCCTCGACATGGGACCGGGGCCGGCCGAGCGCGGCGGCGAAGTCGTGTTCTTCGGGACGCCCGATGCGCTGAAGCAATCACGCACGCTCACCGCGGACTATCTCTCGGGCAGAAAACGCGCGGACGGACAAATCCTCCCCAATCCCCCTTTGAAAAAGGGGAGAGCAATCAAACTGCTTGGCGCTGCCGAGCACAATCTGAAGGAAATCGACGTCGCGATCCCATTGCAGCGATTGGTGTGTATCACCGGCGTGTCGGGCTCGGGTAAGTCCACGCTGGTGCAGGACGTGCTCTACGCCGCGCTGCTCAAGGCCAAAGGCCGGCCCTCCGAGGCGCCGGGCTTGTACCGCGCCCTCAGAGGCCACGAGCTGATCGCGGACGTGGTGATGGTCGACCAGTCGCCGATCGGCCGCACCACGCGTTCCAACCCGGCAAGCTACGTCGGAGCGTTCGCGGCGATCCGCGACCTGTTCGCCAGGGAGCCCTTGGCGAAGGAGCGTCGCTATACCGCCGGCACGTTCAGCTTCAACTCCGGTAACGGCCGCTGCCCGACCTGCGGCGGCAACGGCTTCGAGCACGTCGAGATGCAGTTCCTGTCCGATGTCTATCTGCGCTGTCCGGATTGCGATGGCAGGCGCTACCGCAGTGAAGTGCTGGAGCTGACAATAAGGGGCAAATCGATCGCCGATGTGCTCGACATGACCGTCTCCGAAGCGAGCGCGTTCTTTTCCGATCAGCCTGAGATCCAGAGAACGCTGAAACCTCTGATCGACGTCGGGCTCGAATACCTGAAGCTCGGTCAGCCGGTGCCCACGTTGTCCGGTGGTGAAGCGCAACGATTGAAACTCGCGGGGCATCTTGCTGAAGCTGCCAAAATCCCCCTCACCCCGCCTTTAGGAAGGTGGGGCGGCGCGACGCGCGAGGGGATTTGCGAAGTTTCACGCGGGAAATTGTTTCTCTTCGATGAACCCACGACGGGCCTGCACTTCGACGATGTGGCGACGCTCCTGCGTGCGTTCCGCCAGTTGATCACCGCAGGGCATTCGTTGGTGGTAATCGAGCACAACGTCGATGTGATCCGCGCCTGCGACTGGATCATCGACCTTGGTCCCGAGGGAGGCGATGCCGGCGGCGAGATCGTGTGTAGCGGCACGCCGCATCAGGTGATGGCGCACGCGCGCTCGCATACCGGCAAGGCATTGCGTGAATACGAAGCGGCGCTTCAGTCTCCTTCCCCCTTGACGGGGGAAGGCGGGGATGGGGGTGAACCATCATCGGTCGTGGTCGCAACTCACCCCCACCCTGTCTCTCCCGTTCCCTCATCCCTGACCCTTCTCCCAACGGGAGAAGGGGAACTCGAGCCACCCCTCTCCCCTCGGGAGAGGGGCGGGGGTGAGGGATGGAGGGGGAGGGAAACCATTCGCATTCATAACGCGCGCGAGCACAATCTCAAGAACATCGACGTCGATATTCCGCGCGGCACGTTCACGGTGGTGACCGGCGTGTCGGGCTCGGGCAAATCCACGCTCGCCTTCGACATCCTGTTCGCGGAAGGCCAGCGCCGCTATCTCGAATCACTCAACGCCTACGCCCGCCAGTTCGTGCAGGCCGCGGCGCGGCCCGACGTCGACGCGATTTTCGGCATTCCGCCCACCGTCGCCATCGAACAACGCGTGAGCCGCGGCGGCCGCAAGAGCACGGTCGCTACCCTCACCGAAATTTACCATTTCTTGCGCCTGCTCTACGTCAAGCTCGGCACCCAATACTGCCCCGATTGCGAAGTCGCGATCGAGCCGCAAAGCGCCGACAGCATCATCGCCAGAATCCTGCGCGACCACCGCGGGACCCGCATCGGGCTGCTCGCGCCGCTTGTTGTCTCGCGCAAGGGCTATTACACCGACCTCGCCAAGTGGGCCGCCGCCAAGGGTTACACGCATCTGCGGGTCGACGGCGAGTTCCTGCCCACGGACAAGTGGCCGCGGCTGTCGCGCTTCCAGGAGCACACCATCGAGTTGCCGGTCGCTGACGTGCGCGCCGCGCCCGAGAACGAACCGTTGCTGCGCGAAGGGCTCGCGCGCGCGCTCGAATTCGGCAAAGGCGTGGTGCACGTGCTGGGCAATCTCGATTCTCTGGCGCAGGCGATCGCGCAACGCGACCCGTCGCTCGTGAACATGACGCAAGCCGTGTTTTCCGTGAAACGCGCCTGTCCCTCGTGCGGCAGGAGCTTTGCCGAGCTCGATCCGCGACTGTTCTCGTTCAACTCCAAGCACGGCTGGTGCGCGGCCTGCTACGGCACCGGGCTCAAGCTCTCGGGTGTCGACTGGGACGAGGAACGCGAGAAGACCGGGGCGGAAGACCACGTGCTCGACTCATGGCTGGAATGGCTCGCTATCGACGAGACCTGTCCGTCGTGCAACGGCAAGCGCCTGAACCGCGAAGCGCTGGCGGTGCGCTACCGCGACGCCTCCATCGCCGAGCTCACCGCGCTGCCGGTGGCGAAAGTCGCCGCCTTTTTTCGCGACATCGAACTCAAGGGCCGCGAG
>Ga0153915_10006524_pt1 | contig 10947 bp, 9 predicted proteins | sample Opewatmetagenome_2_FD_107003 | JGI IMG/M metagenome (GOLD analysis project Ga0153915, IMG submission 107003) | Freshwater wetland microbial communities from Ohio, USA - Open water 3 Core 3 Depth 3 metaG | ecosystem: Environmental > Aquatic > Freshwater > Wetlands | place: USA: Ohio, Lake Erie...
ACCATGGGCCCGCTCGGGGAGGTGATGGTGGATCGCGGCACGGGCAGCGTGCGGGACTTGCATGACAAGCTCGCCGGCCGCATCTACATCCACGCCGTGACCCAGCTCGAGATTTCCTCCACGGACTTGCGCCAGGTCATCGTCTCCGGGCAGGACCCGCGCTATCTCGTGCCCGAGGAAGTCCGCAAGATCATCCGCGAAACGGGGTGCTATGCTCCCCGGCGTTCGTAAAACGATTTTTCACCCGGCGAATAGCCAGGAGACACACGCCCGCACATGACCACCCGCACTCGCTCGCGCCGCGCCCCTGAACGCGGCTCGCCACTGGAAGGCGTCGTCTCGGCCGCACTGGAAGATATGAAGGCCGTCAACGTGAAGATGATGGACGTGCGAGGGCTCACCGACATTGCGGATGTCATGGTGGTCGCCTCGGGGACTTCCGATCGGCACGTCCGCTCGATCGCCGATCATGTCGTCGAGAAGGCCAAGGAATTCGGTCGCCGTCCGCTCGGCGTCGAAGGCGCGCGCGAAGGCGAATGGGTGCTCGTGGATCTGCAGGACATCATCGTGCACGTCATGCTGCCGCGCGTTCGCGAGTTCTACAGCCTCGAGCGCATGTGGGAATCGGATGCCGCCCCCGCGGTGGCCAAGCCTGTTCCCATCGCCTCCGTGGCTGCCGTGGCGGCTGCGAAGAAGGCCGCGCCGCGAAAGCGCGCGCCGCGTCGCAGAGCCTCACCGTAACACCGCTCGCTTCGCAACGGGCGCGTGCGCATCCGCGTAATTGCCATTGGCTCGCGCATGCCTGGCTGGGTGCGTGAGGCCGTCGACGAATATCTGAAGCGCTTCGGCGCGGCGTTGCGCGTGTCTCTCATCGAGATCGAAGCGGGGCCACGCACGGGCTCCAGCGCACGGCGCGCGGTCGAGATCGAGGCGGAGCGGCTGCTCGCCGCCATTCGCAAGGACGAGTACGTCGTTGCGCTCGACGAGCGCGGCACAGAGATGAGCACGCGCCAGCTCGCCACCTGGCTGGGCGCTCGAATGCGTGACGGACGCGACGTTGCGTTGCTCATCGGCGGGCCGGACGGATTCGCGCCCGAAGTTCTCGCCCGCTGCGATTACAGATGGGCGCTGTCGAAGCTGACGTTTCCGCATGCGCTCGTGCGGGTTGTGCTCGCCGAGCAGCTCTATCGCGCACACAGCCTGCTCTCGAATCACCCGTATCATCGCGAGTAGCGTGCCGCTTCGCGCCGCCGATATTTCGGACGCGTTTGGACGCGCCCCGCGCAGACTGCTCTAATCAATGCCAATGGAATCGCGTTCGCCTGTGCTGAAACTTGCCTCGGTGTCTCCGCGCCGACGCGAGCTGCTTGCTCAGATTGGCGTGCCTCACGTCGTCGTGGGCGCGCACATCGATGAGTCCGCCCTGCCGGGGGAGCGGCCGCACGACTACGTGCAGCGTATGGCGCGCACCAAGGCGCAAGCTGTATGGAGTCAGGACCAGTCCCTGCCGGTGCTCGCGGCGGACACCACGGTAGTGCTGGACGGGGTCATTTACGGCAAGCCGAGCGATCGCGAAGATGCGCTCCGGATGCTTGCGCGGCTGTCCGGCCGTACGCACGAGGTGCTCACAGCCGTGGCGCTGGCCCATGCGCAGGGTCTCGCGCTTCGCATGAATGTGAGTACCGTGCGGTTTCGCGTGCTGACCGCCGAAGAATGCGCAGCGTACTGGGACACCGGCGAGCCGCGCGACAAAGCGGGCGGCTACGCCGTACAGGGGCACGCCGCGGTGTTCATCGAATCCCTGTCCGGCAGCTACTCGGGCGTCATGGGCCTGCCGTTATTCGAGACTGCGGAGCTGCTGCTCGCAGCCGGCGTGCCGACTTGGTGCAGAATGGGCTCATGAGTGTAGAAATCCTGGTCAACGCCACTCCGCGCGAAACGCGCGCGGCGGTTCTGGAAAACGGCGTTCTGCAGGAGATCTACGTCGAGCGCGCAAGTCGTCGCGGGCTCGTCGGCAATCTGTACAAGGGCCGCGTCTCGCGTGTGCTGCCAGGCATGCAGGCGGCGTTCGTGGACATCGGGCTGGAGCGCACCGCTTTCCTGCACGCGGCCGACATCGCCTACATGCGGCCCGACGACACCGTCGTCGCCTTGCCCACGGTCGATGACATCCGGCGCCTCGTGAACCAGGGCGACGACATCCTGGTGCAGGTGATCAAGGACCCGCTCGGCACCAAGGGCGCGCGCCTCACCACGTTCGTCACGTTGCCGTCCCGCTATCTCGTATTCATGCCTCGTGGTGAGGGCGTCGGCGTCTCCACGCGCATCGAGCAGGAAGCGGAGCGGGCGCGCCTGAAAGCGGTGTTGAACGCGCGCGTGCGCAACGGTGACGTCGGCGGATACATCGTTCGCACGGCAGCGCAGGGCGCTTCCGCGGAGAGCCTCGCCGAGGACATGACGTACCTCGATAAGCTCTGGGCGCACGTGCGCACCAGCTCGTTGAGCGTGAGCCCCGGCAAAATCGTGCACGAGGACCTGCCGCTCACGCTGCGCATGCTGCGCGACGAGCTCGCCCGCGGCGTGAGCCGGGTGCTCGTGGACTCGCAACGCGAGCTGCAGCGCATGACGGAGTTCGCTGCCACGTTCATCGCGAGTGCGGCCACGCGCATCGAGCTGTACAGCGGTCCGCGCCCCATCTTTGACATGCACGGCATCGAAGAGGAGATCACCAAGGCGCTCGATCGCAAGGTGCCGCTGAAGTCCGGCGGGCATCTGGTCATCGACCAGACCGAGGCGATGACCACCATCGATGTGAACACGGGCGCGTACGTTGGCACGCGCAATCTCGAAGAGACAATCTTCCGCACCAATCTCGAAGCGGCGGTCGCCATCGCACGGCAGCTGCGGCTGCGCAATCTCGGCGGCATCATCATCATCGATTTCATCGACATGCAGGACGAGTCGCACCGCCGCCAGGTGCTCGGCGCCCTGGAGCGGGCGCTTGCGGGCGATCGCGCGCAAACCCACATCGTCAGCCTCTCGCCGCTCGGCCTCGTCGAGATGACGCGCAAACGGACGCGCGAAAGTCTGGAACATCTGCTGTGTGAGCCGTGTCCTAGCTGCGAAGGCCGCGGCTTCGTGAAAACTCCCGAGACCGTCTGTCACGAGATCTTTCGCGAGATAGTGCGACAGAGCAGGCAGTTTGTGAGCAAGGAGCTGCTGATACTCGCGCACCGGGACGTCGTGGAACGCCTGCTGGACGAGGAATCCGCCGCGCTCGCAGAGCTCGAGCCGCAGGTCGGGCGCCCCATCCGGCTGCAGGCGGAGGCGCTTTACGGCGTGGACCAATACGACGTGGTCCTCATTTAGAGACCGGCCCAGAGGTTGGGCCGGAAACCGGACCCGGTAACAGGGGTCGCCGCGCGGCCCCCGGCCGAGCCCCTGTGGCGCCGCCCTCGATGGCGGCGCCCCCGGACGCTTCGGGAGACGGCAACGCATGACGCCCCGCGAGGCGAAAGACCACACCGAAACGGCCGCGCCCGCTCGTGCCGCTGCGTGCTCGCGCATGTCGCTGCTCGCCAATCACACGATTCGCAACATCATCGTCGCCGCAGTCGCGGTCGCCGCATTCACAGCCACTCTGCTCGTCGCATACGAGCTTGCGCAGGCGCGCGTTCCGCAGCATCGGGCTGCGCTCGAAAAACTCGTCCGGGCGCAGACCGGCCTGGACGTGCGCTTCAACGAGCTCGGACTGCGCTGGGGCTGGTATGGACCCGAGGCCGTGTTCCGCGGCGTCGAGCTCGGTGAGCCCGGGCGCTCGAACGTGCTGCTGCGCGCGCCACAGCTCATCGTCGGCTTCGATGCCTGGCGCACGATGCAGACCGGGCAGCTGGCGGCCGGGCGCATCACACTCGTGGCGCCGGACATCGATCTGGAGCGCCTCAGCGGTCATGCACGGCCGACAGAAGGCGCAGCACGGACGAATGCGCCGTCGGACGTCATCGAAGGCCGTGCGCGCGTGCTCGAGCGCTGGCGTGGAGGGCGCATCGACATTCAGGGCGGAACGCTGCGCCTGCCGGACCCCGGCGGCGCCACCGGCCCGCTCACACTGCAGATTCGCCGCGCCTCGCTGCGACGCTCGGAGAATGACTGGAGCGCCTACGGCCTCGTGTTTCTACCGGAGCGGCTCGGCCGCACCGCGCGCGTCGCTGCGCAGTTGACGGGCGATCTCAGCCGCCCGGAGAGTTTGAGCGGTGGCCTGCGTTTCGAAGGCATCCGGCTGGCATTCGCGGGTTGGCGTGAATTACTGGGTGGCAGTCCCCGTCTCGCGCGCGGGCTGCCGGCGACGGGCGGCGGCGATGTCACGCTGCACCTCACCTTCAAGGACGGGCGTATCGACAAGTCCGATGGTCAGGTGAAGGCGGAAGACGTCACGTTCAGCGCGCCTCCGTGGATCGACGATGCGGAGCCGGCACATCTCTCCGTGTATGCGCTCAAGCTGGACTATCTCGCCGGCGAGTGGCGCTATGTTCGCCGTGCCGGCGGTGCGCATGTGCAGGTCGAGCAACTCGTAGTGGATCGTCGCGACAGGAGCGCGCCGCTACCGCGGCTGTCCATCGAGCTCGACCTCGATCACATTCATGGCGCGCTTGCGCGCGCACCGCTCGGCGCCGCGGCCGCAGTCGCACGCTGGCTCGCGCCGGAGCTCGTGCCGGCCGGCATCGTGTTGAGCGGCTCAGCGCAGAATATCGACTTCGATTGGAATGGCGCGCGGCCAGAAGGCCAGCGGCTGGCGGCGAGCGCGCGCGTGGATGAAACGAGAATTGCCGCGTCCTCGGGAAGATTTGCGTTGAGCGGCCTGCGCACGTCCATCGCCGGCAGCGAGAGTCGCATCGCGGTGGAATTGAATGCGGACAGCGCGCAGCTCGTAATGAAGTCGCTCGGCGAACAGCCGATCGACCGGTTGAAGGTCGCATCGCACCTTGCGATCACTCGCGGCGAGAGCGGATGGAAAATCGAGGCGCCGCAGATGACGCTCGGTCACGAGGCCGGTGATCTCGTGCTCAATGGCGCGCTCGTTGCAGGCGCCGCGGAGGGCGAGCCCGTGCTCGATCTTCACGGCAGTGTCGCTCATGCGGATATCGCGCACCTCCAGCAGCTCTTCGCAGACGGCGCTGCGCGCGTATTCGGGGCAGCTGCTGCGCGGCTCACGTCGGGCCGCATCGAGAACGCCACGTTCGAGTTGCACGGCGTGCTCGACAATCTCTTTCCTGCGACGGCCACGTTTAACGGGGCCTGCACCCTGCGCGACGCGCGTGTCACCGCGAACGGGCTCTGGCCGGACACGGATGCGCTCGACGCGCGCATCGAATGGAAGGGTCCGCTCATCCGTGCATCCATCGACGAAGGCCGCGCCGGCGCATTCCAGCTCGACAGCGTCGACGCGCAATGGGATGCGAGCGGTGAGCGAGAAACTCACGTGACAGGTCGTGCACGCGCGCGCCTTGAGCGGGCTCTCGCATGGGTTCGCACGCATCCGGAAGTGCAGGAGCACGTTCCTCATCTGCAGGATCTCGTCGCACGCGGCGATGCGTTGTTCGATTTCGATGTGTTTGTGCCGCCAGCAGCCAGGCTCGTACCGCGCGGCGCGCCGCTCAGCACGCGCACGCATGTGGCTGCGGCGCTTGAGAACGTGCAGTTCAGGCTGGCCTCAGAGCTGCCGCCTGTTGAAGCCTTGCGAGGCTCGCTCGCGTTCGACGGTGGCCGCCTGCAGCGTTCAACACTGAGTGCAACGTGGCTCGGTGGTCCGTTGACGCTGAGGGTCTCCGAACGTCGCGATCACCGGGGCACCGCGATGGCCGTGCAGGCGCAGGGATTCATCGATGCCGGCAAGCTCGTCGCGCTCTCGCAGCTCAGGGCGCTGCCGGAGGTCAGCGGCGAGACGCCGTGGAGCGGCGACTTTTTCTACACCCCGCCTGAGAATGACGCGCCCGCGCGCTGGCAGGGCCGTGCGGACTCGAACCTGGTCGGCATTGCCAGCGACCTGCCCGCGCCGTTTGCGAAGGCCGCCGGTGCGAGCGTGCCGTTGCATGTCGAGATTTCAGGTTCGGGCGATTCATCCGACGTGCGCGCGAATCTCGCGGAGCGCGTGCGCTCGGTGTTCGCGCTCGCCGCGCGCGATGGCAAGGAATGGCGTCTAGCGCGGGGAGCCGTCCGCGTCGGCACCGGCGCCGTAACATTGCCGGCGACGGACGTGATCGCGATCCAGGGTCATGTCAATCGCCTGGACCTGCCGGGCTACGTGCTCGCCTGGCAGCAGCTTCGCAAGAGTGCGGACACCCCGCCCATGAGTGTCGATGTCACGACGGACGAGCTGGCGCTGGGCACGCGCATCTATACGGACGCCAGCCTCAAAGCCAGGCAGGTTTCGGACGCGACGGACCTGCGTATCGAATCCGAGGCGCTGGGTCTGCTCACCGGCACGCTCGCGGCGGGTACGCGCGAAGTCGTCTTCAAGGAGCTGCGGCTGGTGAAACAGGCGATGCAGGGCGAGGGCACCGTTCACTGCGGCGCGGACCTTGCGACCTGTAACGCGAAATTCGAGCTGGCCACGCCCGACACCGCGGCCACGCTCGCGGACCTCGGCTTCCGGGCCGAGCTGAGTGCCGCCAGAGGCTCGCTGAGCGGCGATGTGGATTGGCACCCGCGCCGTGGGCGCCCCTGGCTCGAAACCGCTACAGGCGAGCTCCATATGCGCTTCGACGACGGCGTCGCGCGCAGCCCTGCGAATGACGCCGCCCGGCCCTTTGCATTGCTGACGGTGCCCGCGCTGCTGGGCGGCGTCGCGCGGCCCGCCGGCAACGACAGCACGCAACCTGGCGATCTGCGATTCACTCGACTGGAAGCCACATTCGAGCTGCGCAGCGGGCAGGCGTACACCTCGGACCTGCTTTTCGATGGCGACGCCGAGATTCTCGTTCGCGGGCGGACGGGCCTGCTGGCTCGCGATTATGATCACGAGGCATGGGTACTGCGCGGTGAGGATCGAATCCCCGCCGCCGTGCGCCGCCTGGCCGCGGCGCCTCGCGTCGCCGCCGCGTGGATGACGCTGCGCGACCTCATTCGGGGCGATGCGGCCAATCGCTCGCGTATCGTCCTGCATTTGCGCGGGACCTGGACCGAACCCGTGGTTACACTCGATTGACGATGAAGGTTGCCGCACTCCAGATGACGTCCGGGCCGGACGTCGCCGCCAATCTCGCGCAGGCGCGCGCACTGCTGCATCAGGCTCGCGACCGCGGTGCTGCGCTCGCCGCGCTGCCCGAGAATTTTCCGTTCATGGGCCTGAAGGACGCGGACAAGCGCGCCGTGGGCGAGGCTGACGGCAGTGGCCCGATCCAGGACTTTCTCGCAACCGCCGCGCGCGAGCTTGGCCTGTGGATCGTCGCGGGCACCATGCCGATTCGCGTCGGCGGAGACGGGCGCGTCGCGGCGGCTTCACTCGTCTTCGACGCTGCGGGCAAACGTGTTGCCCGCTACGACAAGATTCACCTGTTCGACGTGGATATTCCCGGCAAGGCGGAACGCTATCGCGAATCCGCGCATGTCGCGCCGGGCAATGAGCTCGTGGTCGTCGACACACCGGTGGGCAAGGTCGGCCTGACGGTGTGTTACGACATCCGCTTCCCCGAGCTCTTCCGGCGCTTGAGCGCGGCCGGCGCACAGATCATCACAGTGCCCTCGGCGTTCACGGCTCCCACGGGCCGCGCCCACTGGGAAACGCTCCTGCGCGCCCGCGCCATCGAGAACCTGTGCCACGTCGTGGCGCCGGCGCAGTCCGGCTTCCACGCCAACGGCCGCGAAACCTACGGCGACAGCATGATCGTCGACCACTGGGGTGCGATGCTGCAGCGCTTGCCCCGCGGTCAGGGCTGCGTCGTCGCCGAAATCGACTTGAATCGCCAGGCGCAAGCCCGCATTAGCTTCCCTGCGCTCACTCACCGCGTGCTGTAAATCATCCTGATGACCACGAACCTTAACCCTTCGGATTCCCTCAGCATCGCCCGCGACGCCATCCTGCGCCCCAGCGGCCTCGACGACGCGCGCCTCGACCGCGTGTTCGGCGAGGTGCTGCGCCACTCCGTGGACTTTGCGGATGTGTACTTCCAGCTCTCGCGCGAGGAGTCGTGGGCGCTCGAAGACGGCATCGTGAAGGACGGCAGCGCGAGCATCGAACAGGGCGTCGGCGTACGGGCGCTCTCCGGCGAAAAGACGGGCTTCGCGTATTCCGATGAGATCGTGCTTCCCGCGCTCGAGGAAGCCTCGCGCGCTGCGCGGGCCATCGCATCGCGAGGCGGTGAAGGCCGCGTGCAGGCGTGGCAGCCGAAGACCGGGCACAGTCTCTATCTGCCGGTGGACGCCGTCACATCGCTTCGCGATGAAGAGAAGGTGGCCTGGCTCGAACGTGTGGATCGCGAGACGCGCAAACTCGATCCGCGCATCGTGCAGGTGATGGCGAGCGTCTCGGCGGTGCATGAAGTCATACTGGTTGCGAACAGCGACGGCGACATGGCCGCGGACGTGCGTCCGCTCGTGCGCTTCAACGTGTCCGTGCTCGTCGAACAGAACGGGCGGCGCGAACAGGGCTATTCAGGAGCGGGCGGCCGCTACTCGCTGGCCGAGCTCGTCTCGGGTGACCGGCCGCTGGCGATCGCGCGAGAGGCCGCGCGGCAGGCGCTCGTGAATCTCGAATCCGTCCCGGCGCCCGCGGGCCCCATGACCGTGGTGCTCGGCCCGGGTTGGCCGGGCGTGCTGCTGCACGAGGCCATCGGTCACGGACTCGAAGGCGATTTCAATCGTAAAGGCACGTCCGCATTCGCGAACCGCATCGGCGAGCGCGTGGCGAGCGAAGCCTGCACCATCGTGGATGACGGCGCCCTTTCGCAGCGTCGCGGCTCCCTCAACATCGACGACGAAGGCACGCCCACTCAGTGCACCACGCTCATCGAGAACGGCGTGCTGGTCGGCTATCTGCAGGACAAACTCAACGCGCGCCTCATGGGCACGCGCCCCACGGGCAATGGCCGGCGCGAGTCGTTCGCGCACGTGACGCTGCCGCGCATGACGAACACGTATATGCGCCCGGGTCCGCATTCGCCGCAGGACATCATCGGCTCCGTCGAGCGCGGCATTTATGCGGTGAACTTTGGCGGCGGGCAGGTGGACATCACCTCCGGCAAGTTCGTGTTCTCCGCGAGCGAGGCCTATGCGATTGAAAACGGCAAGCTCGGTGCACCGCTCAAAGGCGCAACATTGATCGGCAACGGGCCGGACGTGCTCACGCGCGTGAGCATGGTCGGCAACGATCTGAAGCTCGACGATGGCGTCGGCACCTGCGGCAAGGAAGGCCAGAGCGTGCCGGTCGGCGTGGGTCAGCCCACGCTGCGCATCGACAATCTCACGGTCGGCGGAACGGGCTGATCACCACGGCCGCGGGACCCCTCGCGGCCGTTCGTTCGGCGCTTCCCGCTCATTCGAGTGATGTCGTGTGCGGCATCGCCTGCAGCGTTCTCTTCACATTCGCAATTTCTGCGCGATTCCAACGAGAACGTCGCTCGTGCCGCGCACGTGCGCATCGCATCCTTCTTTCGCGGACGAAGCAGGGCGCTTCTCCCACGCAATGGATCTGCGGGTCCGCTCACCAATCGGACGGTCGGGCACGCTAGCACGCGCTTGCTGCTGGTGTGCCCACCGTCTGTGCGGAGCGAGGGAAATTGCGCCTCAGTCGCGCGCTCGCTCGGACATAATCGTCGGCGACCCTACGGAATGTCGTCGTCCGTTAGCGACTTTCCGCGGGCATTCGCGAACCTGTGATCCGCTGCACGACGCGCCTTTCGGCGGGCCCGTAGCTTGCGTGCCGCTGATGTCACTGACTGTCTTGTTCCGTCTCACTGACGAGGTATCGAACGATGCACGCCGAGCGCGCCCTGGATGAGTCGATGCAGCTGGAGCTGCCGAAGGATCTGATCGCCGAAGTGAGTCGCCGCGGTTCGGCGCGCAAGGACGATTTCTATCGCGTCGAGGCGTTCAAGCCCTCGTTCTTCGGCCGCGTGATTGAGATGTTCAGCGGCAAGCGCCGCTGATTCGTCCCCGCCGATCCGCGTCCCCGCAATCCCGCCCCACCTTGTACATAATCAAGGTGGGGGTTTCGGGGCTGACACGCTCCAGCTAGCATGCGGCCGATGAGCCGCGAGCAACGCCTCTCCCGTCCGCTCTACGAAGCCCTGCCCTGGCTGTACCTGCTGGGCGGCGTGGCCGCACTCGTCGCGAGCTATTTCCACCCCTCACGTTGGATGAGTCTGCTGCTGGGCCTGCCGGGCTTCGTCGCGACGATGGGCGGCATTGTCGTGATACTGAGGCGTCGCGACTTCCGCCAGATGCAGGCCAACAACTATCTCAATGTGGATGCGCGAGTCGAACCCGTCGCGCCCTCCAGCGAAAAACCCCCCGAGTAAGTTCTGGCGGCGGGCCTTTCACGTCTGTTTGAGCGCTGAGTGCGCCGGGCGTGGGGCTGGCGCGCGCCGCGGCGTCAGTTGGGTTCGCCGACCGGTTCGGGCGGGATGCCGCCAGGCATGGTGTCGATGAAGGGCGCGCGAACGCGCGGCAGGCGTTCGTCGATGTAGATGAGCTCGTGTTTGCCGATGAGCACGACGTCGCCGTCGTTGAGATAGTGACGGCGCACGCGCTTCGACTTGATGTAGATGCCGTTGGTGCTGTTCAGATCTTCGACGACGCAGGCATGCGGCGTGGTGATGATCTGGCAGTGATGGCGGCTGACGAAGCGGCTGTCGATCTGCAGGTCGTTATCCGGCGTGCGGCCCACAATGACGCGGCCCACTCGCAGCGGTAACTCCTGCGTGGTGGTGCCCTCGGTGGCGACCAGCAGAC
>Ga0153915_10006525_pt1 | contig 10945 bp, 3 predicted proteins | sample Opewatmetagenome_2_FD_107003 | JGI IMG/M metagenome (GOLD analysis project Ga0153915, IMG submission 107003) | Freshwater wetland microbial communities from Ohio, USA - Open water 3 Core 3 Depth 3 metaG | ecosystem: Environmental > Aquatic > Freshwater > Wetlands | place: USA: Ohio, Lake Erie...
GCCTTGGGTTTCTTTCCACTTGGAGTGTTGATGACCAGATGGATCTCTCCGTTTTTGATTTGATCGACGATATCCGGCCTGCCTTCACCCACCTTGAATACGGTTTGAACGAAGATCCCGTTGTTGACCAAGATTTTTGCCGTTCCTTTGGTGGACACGATCTCAAATCCGAGGTCAGCCAATTTTTTTGCAACGAAGACGATGGACCTTTTGTCCTTAGTCATGACACTGATGAAAACCTTTCCTTTCAGGGGGATGTTCACTCCGGCGCCTATTTGGGACTTGGCGAAGGCCATCCCGAAATCCATATCAATCCCCATGACCTCCCCGGTGGATTTCATTTCCGGTCCCAATACGGTATCCACTCCGTAAAAGCGGTTAAAGGGGAAGACGGATTCCTTCACGGCTATGTGATGGATTTCAACTTCTTCTCGGATTCCCAACTCCAGAAGCTTTTTCCCCGTCATCACCTTGGCAGCCACTTTTGCCCAGGGGACCCCCGTTGCCTTGCTGATGAATGGGACCGTCCTGGAGGCTCTTGGATTGACTTCCAGGACGTAGATGATATCGTTTTTGATCGCATATTGAATGTTCATCAGACCGACCACTTGGAGTTCCTTGGCTAAGGCATAAGTATTCGCTTTCAATCCTTCGATCAATTCATCACTCAGCGAATAGGGAGGGGTGACACATGCACTGTCTCCAGAATGGATCCCGGCCTCTTCGATGTGTTCCATGATTCCGGCGATGACACAGGTTTCTCCGTCCGCCACGGCATCGATATCAATTTCAATGGCATCCTCTAAAAATTTATCGATGAGAATGGGATGTTCCGAAGAAGCCTCCACCGCACGCCGGGCAAAACCTTCCAGGGCATCCTCATCGTAAACGATCTCCATGGCCCTTCCGCCTAACACATAAGAAGGTCTCACGACGACGGGATAGCCAATCTCTTCCGCAACCCTTCTCGCCTCCTCCACGGAATTAGCCGTGTCATTCGAAGGCTGGATGAGGCCCAATTTCTTGAGAAGGGCCTTGAAACGTTTTCGATCTTCCGCTCGATCGATGTTCTCCGGAGTCGTTCCGATGATTTTCACTCCCGCCTTCTCCAAAGGAACGGCAAGGTTGAGAGGGGTTTGGCCTCCGAATTGAACGATCACTCCATCGGGTTTTTCGGCATCGATGATATGGAGGACGTCTTCATAAGTGAGGGGTTCAAAATAAAGTTTATCCGACGTGTCGTAGTCCGTCGAAACGGTTTCCGGGTTGGAGTTTACCATGATCGTTTCGTAACCCAACTCTTTCAAGGCGAAGGAGGCATGGACACAGCAGTAGTCGAATTCGATTCCCTGGCCAATTCGATTGGGCCCTCCCCCTAGAATCATAATCTTCTTCCTGGAAGAGACCTTGGATTCGTCTTCTGTTTCATAAGTCGAATAGTAGTAAGGCGTATAGGCTTCAAACTCGGCCCCGCAGGTATCGACCAGCTTATACGTGGGAAGAATCCCTTTCTCCTTTCGGATGTTTCGAAGCGTAATTTCATCAAAACCGAGCAGATAACCCAGTTGGTAGTCAGAGAAGCCATACTCCTTCGCCTTTCTTAAGAGGGAGTCTGGAAGTTGAAGTTGATCGGGAGTCAAGATCTTTTTCCAGAGTTCAAGATCCCGCACCTTCGTCCCATAAGACCGGATCTCATTTTCAAGATCGGTGATCTCCTGGATATTGGCGAGAAACCAGGAGTCGATCTTCGTTAACTCGTGAATCTCCTCGACCTTCATCCCCAAGAGGAGGGCTTGTCGAACATAGAAGATTCTTTCGGCCTTCGGGGAAGAGAGCTGTTTCCTCATCTCTTCGAGGAGGTTGAACCGCCTGGTATCATGAGGCATCCCGGGAGGGAAGGGAAACCTATCTTTTCCATCCGCCCCCAGACCGTGCCTCCCAATCTCAAGAGACCGAAGTCCTTTTTGAAGGGCTTCTTTAAAGGTCCGGCCAATGGCCATCGTTTCACCGACCGATTTCATCGAAACGGTCAGGACTGGATCCGCTCCGGGAAATTTTTCGAAGGTGAACCTTGGAATCTTGACCACACAATAGTCGATGGTGGGCTCAAAGCAGGCGGGGGTTTTTTTTGTAATGTCATTGGGGATCTCGTCGAGCGTGTACCCGACGGCCAATTTCGCCGCCATCTTGGCGATGGGGAATCCGGTCGCCTTTGAGGCGAGGGCGGAAGACCGTGAAACCCGTGGGTTCATTTCAATGATGACCATTCGTCCATCTTCGGGGCGAATGGCGAATTGGATGTTCGATCCTCCCGTCTCGACTCCAATCTCTCGAATGGCTCGAATCGCTCCATCCCTCATTCTTTGATATTCCTTGTCCGTCAGAGTTTGAGCAGGGGCAACGGTGATGCTGTCCCCGGTATGGATGCCCATCGGGTCAACATTTTCGATGGAACAGATGATGACGACATTGTCATGGAGATCCCTCATCACCTCCAGTTCGAATTCCTTCCACCCGAGAACAGACTCTTCAATCAGAATCTCTCCGATCATACTCCACTCAAGTCCACGAGCCGCCATCTCTTCGAATTCTTCAATGTTGTAGGCCACTCCACCTCCTGTCCCGCCGAGAGTGAAACTGGGTCGGATGATCAGGGGAAAACCAATTTCCTTGGCCACCCCCAGGGCCTCGGCCAGAGAATAAGCTAAGCCGCTTCTTGGAAGATCGAGGCCAATCTTCTTCATCGACTCCTTGAAGAGGTTTCGATCTTCTCCTTTCTTGATCGCCTCATATTTGGCTCCGATCATCTGAACGCCATATCTCTGAAGTACACCGGATTCATAAAGAGCGACGGAGACATTGAGGCCGGTCTGGCCGCCTAACGTGGGAAGAAGGGCATCAGGCCTTTCACGGTCAATGATTTTTTCCAAGATTTCTGGGGTGATCGGTTCGATATAGGTTCGATCGGACATCTCGGGATCGGTCATAATGGTGGCGGGGTTGGAGTTGACCAATACCACCTCAAACCCTTCCTCCTTCAAAGCCTTACAAGCCTGCGTGCCGGAGTAGTCAAATTCACAGGCCTGGCTGATTACGATGGGCCCGGAGCCGATGATCAGGATCCTTTTGATGTCTGTCCGCTTAGGCATTGGAGTGACGCTCCATCATCTTCACGAATTCTCCGAAGAGGTCTTGCGTGTCGTGAGGTCCTGGAGAAGCCTCGGGGTGGTACTGTACAGAGAAGATCGGAAACCGCTTATGTCTCATCCCTTCCAGGGTTTGGTCGTTGAGGTTCATCTGGGTCAACTCGACCTCTTCTGGATCTAAAGAGTTGGGGTCAACACAAAACCCATGGTTTTGGGAAGTGATCATGACCTTACCTGTTTCCAAATCTTTGACAGGTTGATTGGCGCCCCGATGACCAAATTTCAACTTAAACGTCCTTCCTCCAAGGGCTAATCCAAGGAGTTGATGCCCCAGGCAGATTCCGAAGATCGGCTTTTTCCCAATCAGCTGGCGAATAGTTTCAACCGCATAGGGTATCCCCTCAGGGTCACCTGGGCCATTGGATAGAAGAATCCCGTCCGGGAGATAGGAGAGAATGAGTTCTGCTGAGGAGGAAGCGGGAAGAACCGTCACCTCACAGTTCCAATCGCGAAGGGAGCGAAGGATATTGTATTTGACACCATAATCCAGAGCGGCCACTTTAAACCGAGTTGTGGAGGTAGAAGGTTGAAGATTGGAATAGGAGAATTGCGAATCATTACTGCTCGTCCATGGAAAAGGTCTCTCACAAGTAACCTCTTTAACCAAATCCCGGCCGAGCAACCCTGGAGAGGCTTTGGCCTTTTCAATCAGGCGATTTCGGTCAAGGTCGTCCGTAGAAAGGATCGCTTTCATGGCGCCTGCCAGGCGGATATGCCTGGTGATCGCCCGAGTATCCATACCTTCCGCTCCCATGATCCGGTGTCTGTTCAAATAATCGGAAAGCGAATGATCCCCGCGCCAATTGCTGAAAACGGAACTGTTCTCCTTGACGATGAATCCTTCTACCTTTGGTTCCTGGGATTCGATATCCTCTTGATTGATTCCATAGTTTCCGATGAGGGGATAGGTCATTGTGACGATCTGACCTTTATAAGAAGGATCGGTGAGAATTTCCTGGTAGCCGGTCATGCTGGTGTTAAAAACCACCTCTCCTGCCTTTTCTCCGCAAAACCCGAAAGACCACCCCTCGAATACAGCCCCATCCTCTAAAGCCAATATGACTTTCTGCTTGGATTTCATTCGCCCATCCTTAGTGAACGATGTTCAGGTGAGACTCGGGTGAAGAGTCATCATCAGGTCATAAAAAAAGACCCCCGATCCCGATTGAACAGGATCGAGGGCCTTTAGGTTGTTTCACTCGTTTGACCATACAAATTTTCTTCACTTCATTTGTACTTTTTAACACACCCACGTCGGATTGTCAAAATTTTCGATTGCTTCTTATGCGTACAAATATATCTTTGTCTTGGTGGGTCTGGCCATTAATTTTTCGATCCTGGCTTGGATCTTTTTTCTTTCGGGCTGTTTTTCCCACTTTCTCCAATCCTCGAGACTCTGCCATGTGGAGATCACAATATAGTTATGGGAGTCATCATGTGCCCGAAGCGTTTCGCCTGAGATATAACCTTTTGAAGGAATCGCTTTGGATCTCAATTCCCTCAGCATTCTTGCAAAATCCGATTCTTTTCCTTTTTTCACCTTCCGATCGATGATGATCCTTACAGCCATGTTCCCCGCCTCCCATTTTTCTTCATGATACCAAGACTCTTTATGGAATTCAAGCAAAATTGTCCGGGTTTCACTTGGTATTGCCCATACGGGAGGGAAGGGGGGGAGGCGGCATTGATCCTTTAATGGTAGCCCTCCAATTCTCCCTTTGGTAGAATCCATCGAAAACTCTCGGGCGTGATGGGTTTCAGTCCTCCGTCGATTGGAGCCGTGAGATGGCCGTTTTCTCGAGAGAAACCCAGGCCAAAGATATTTTCGAGTTTCATCAGGCGGCCCATGATCTCTTCCCACTTTTTGTCATCGATAGATTGTACGACACAACTCTTGTATTGTCCTTCCTCCAATCTCTTCTGAGGGTCGTAGAAGATCACCTCTCCCGCAGAGGCGCCTGCCAAGATTTTAGCGCCGCTGTAAGGGGAATCCATTTGACGGAGCATCCCGTCATACCCCCGGAAGAGGCCAAGCATGATTACGGATCCACCCATTAGGGCTTGGCAAAGATGTTCGTACGCAGTGCCCACGATGTTGACCTCAAGCCCCGGGCCTCGAGGGTCGCTCACGGCACAGACCCATCCTCGGTCTACCACGTTGCCGAGGATATTGAATGTTCCTCCCTTTGCAGAATATCCCGTCACCTTGCCTACATCCCCATGAATCTCCAGCGTACCAGAATGCATCACCATTCCGGTAAAATTCTGCGCGTGGCCATGGACACGAACCAGGGTTCCCATGTTGAATGCACCGCAATACTCACCCGGACTTCCGTAAACGTCTAATGTGGTATCTAGGGTTAGGCCGGACCCCATCCCCATGCCGATCCCCCGTTGGCCCTCCGCTCTGTAGACGATGAATTTTCTCCACCCCATCCGATGGGCGTGATCGAGAAAGCAGCTGAGCACCTTCGACGGATCGATCCCTTCGGGCCGAAATCCCCGGCTGTCGACGACTAAGACCTGTTCTGTTCCTTGAGGCTTTTCGAGCTTCCCGGCATTGGCCAGGCTAACGCGAACGATTTCCTCTCCACCGTTCACGTGATCCAAGACAGAGTTAATATGGTCTTGAAGGATGTGTTGAAGCGTCCCCCTGTCTTTATCTCCGGTCTTCCAACCTGGGAGGTAGTCGAGGATTCGGGTCAACTCCTTGACGGCTTGCGCTGTTGGAGAGTTCCCCGTGATCTGTTCTAACGCCTTTTTGAATTCGCCAAACCCCCATTGGGATAGCCGATCTCGTACAAAGACGGAAGGATCGGATATCGTCTCGATTCTTATGCCGCCGGCTACGGAAGGGAGTGCCTCTGCGGAAGGATACGTCCCGTGGGGAATATCCAGTCGTTTGCCGAATTTGTCTAATACCTCGTGGCCTGTGATTTTTCCCTTCTCGTCGTAGAAGACCCTGCTCACCATGCCTGTGTTGACTGTGAAGGTCAAAGGTGGGTGGGTGCTTCGCACGATCCCCAGACGATGAAGCTCCTGCAACCCCGCATCACTTCCTTGTTTCTCGGAACAGATGATGCTCACGAAATTGTCTCCGTCGTCATAGAGCATCGCCACGTTGGGCCGAAGCAACGATGGGTCAATAATGTCCAACCGCTCGATGACCCTGCGATAGGGGTCGATCCGACCGCAAAGGTATTGGTACGGACCATCCGGAGCACTTTCCAACTCTACCTCCTGGACATGCTCGAAACGGCCCTTTATCTCGGGAGGCAACTGGGTCAGCTTCCACCCTGTCGTGGGTGAAAAAGATTCAACAAGAGCGTCGAAGGGATAATGGAGGTATTGGCTGAGCAGGTGAAGTTTAAGAGAGGCCACGGCTGTATCGGTTTGAGCCAAAGGCGTCAGGTTGAACTGTGAGATTCGATTCAGCATCGTGCGATAATTCGTCGTCTCCCCATTATGGGTCAGGGCTGTGTGAAGCTCAGCAAAGGGGTGAGCATTCATCTGGTCCACGACAGAACCAGTGGCCAGCCGCCGATGGATCACATTGACAGGTGCCTCAGGAAGTTCCCATGGAATTTCCCGGCCATCGCTCTTCCAGCAGCCGGAGTTCTTGCCACACGACATAATCGCGGCCATCTTCTGCGGAGCTTCTGTGTAGTTCTCCCGTGTGATCTTGCGGGAAAGTCTGTAAATATACTCGTCTTCAGCTTCGCGGAGGAATTCGATGCGGTCTCTGTAGTTCTCGGCGGTCACATCTGAATAGCGCATCTGACGGGGTGGCCAGATGGCATCCTTCAATAGATCATTTTCTGCGAAGTGATACAACTCTTCACGTCGTACCCGTACAAAGAATCGGAACACATCGCCGGGATCCTTCTCGCCAAAGAGTCGAAAATCTTGTTCGTGACCTTCCTGGCCGAGCCGATACGGGAAACGGCACTTCTCAAGGTCGCCGTCGAAACCATCCAGTTCAACCCCGGTGAAATAGCGGTCAAAGATTTCTTTCATGATATGGCGGCGCCTGGCTAAGACCTCACGCCTGGTTCGCCGACGGATTTCTACCGGGTTGAGATCCGGCTTTCCGGAGGCATATTCCTGTTCTACGTCGGATTGAAGTATGCCCTTGACTAAGACGTGCAGGGCGTAATGGTCCATATGAGAGGGGTAACAGCCTCCTTTCCAAATTCCAACGCCGTCCATCCCCCGGTTGCCCATCCGATCAAGCATAAGGTCCATCACGTGACTCGGTATGTAATGGTTGGAGACGATGGCGGCGACTCCACAGTCCGAGGGAGCCGGCATCGGATTTGTCGCTACGGGCTGTGGGGGTTCGCCCTGCCTGCCGAAAGGCCGAGCCAATGAAACTTCAGCCCTTCGACGGCGCCGCTCCCGGACCCTCTCTTCGAGAAGTGGCCATTGGACAAAGTCATAGCGTCCCCGGAGCTCCCGGACATCTTTCATGCCGAGGGCAGCGATTGCTCTGGTGGTCTGGGCCTGGAGAATGGCCCGAAAATTGATAATCTGCTGGGCATTTAATTCGACATTGCGCAACAACTGCATTTTTGGTTCAATCGTTGAGATGCCACTCCGACACCCCGACTCGCAGTTGCGGTCCCGAACACAACCGATGGCCACAAGGTCTGCCGTACCTAGGACGACCCCATCAAGCCCTAAGGCGACTCCCTTGATCACGTCTCCCCATGTGCGAAAGCCGCCGCTTCCCATGAAGACGACGTAATCTCTCAGTCCGTCGTCCATCAATTTTTCATGACAGAGGGGGATGGCATACTCCATGTGCATTCCCATCTGGCCCTTGATGATGTCCGGGGCCGCGCCTGTGCCTCCCCGGGGTCCATCCAACCAGACCTCGATCGCCATCTGGTTATCCTTGGCAATGCGGGCGAGACCGGAAACGATGAATTCAATATCGGGAGACGGCGAGACCTTGATGCAGATGGTCGTACGACGGTTGATCATGCGGACGGCGTCGATGAATGCCTTGACATCCTCAATGGAGTAGCAATTATGGAAAGGGAAGGGGGAGATGAGGCTGACCCCTTCGGCGACTCCCCGCAGCCTCGATACCAGACCAAAAACTTTTCTTCCCAGCAGGTGACCGCCGACCCCTTGTTTGGCTCCCTGGCTATAAGCGATCACCACCCGGCGGGCGCGCCGGATACTCTCCTTGGTCACTCCAAAGAGCCCTGTTTTGAGCTGGGTGGAGACATAAGGCTCGTCTTCAGGCGTGACGATGGGAACGTACTGGACCGGCATGGAAGCCGGATATTTTTCCAGCGCTTCCAGCAATCCCTGATATTCAGGGGATTCGTCCAGCTCCTGGCGGACCCTTTTGATCAACTCCTCCACAGGGATGAGTTTTCTCTCTTCCATGAGAGAGCCCAACAGGGTGACCTGCCGGTCGGCTAGATCGAGAGGGTTCCACTTTGAATCAAGGATGAAAAAAGTGGGGTATCCACCTTCGCCGGTATCCATCTGGGTTCCAAGGGTACGCGAAGCCAAGACACGAGCGCGCCATGTCCCCGGCCCGATCGATCCGATAGACATTCCGGCTCCGATGAAGGGTGCCTTGAGTCGAAGCTGGGACGAGATCTGGAGGCCGGTCGATACCTCTTTCAGCCTTGCCTCGGAGATGCTGTCGGGATTTTCCTGGAATAAAATGTTGATAAAATCGAAACCATCTCCCAGATTCCCGCGCTCCTCTGTATGGCCAAGCATCAAGGTTTCGTGATCACCACTGGCCATCCGGCCAACAGAGGCAATCAAAGAGGCTGGCCACACATAGTCACGGTCGAAGATCCGATAGCAGGAGGGACTGAGGTGACAGTTGTAAAACTGGTGCGGATGCTGAGCGGGCCGGATCAGCTCCTTCAGTTGATTGAAGCGCCACCCATCGCCATCTCCCTCTCTCTGCATACGGGCCCGGTTGCATTGGCTGTTTCGGTCCAGGCGGCGTCGATCCTTAAAGATGTCGTAAACCCGTTCCTCAAGGTCGTCAAAAATGAGCAACCGATTCTCTTCCCCCACGGTTTTTCTGATCTCCTTGAACCCAGAGGCGCCAAGAACCTCAATGATCTGAACATTCCATACCCGGATCAGGCTGGTGATTCGCTTTGCCAGTGCCGGTGTATCAAATGAAATCTGGATCGGCTCGCTCCTGAGAAATCTCTGCCGTGCCATTGGATCGGCAGTCAACAGCACCGGCCAATCGACCTTTATTGCATTGGCGCCTCGCTGGATCGTCTTTTGCGAATCAGCCGCGGAGCGGATCCCCCCAGCAGCCAGGATTGAAAATCGGTGACGCAGTTTCTGCTCGACCAGGAATCGATGAACCGCCGGCACGGCATCCGTGGTGGGGTAGTATCCTTTGTCTGCATCGTAATCCGACGTGAGGCACAGAATATCAAAGGGCGATCGGAATAAGGATTCCAGCGTTTGCTGGAATATCGGCGTCGGTCTGAGCTCCGAATCCACGTCATCCTTTTTGATCTTGATGACAGCCGAGAGAACCGTCGATCCGGAGAAGAGACGTTTCCATTCGTCGATGCGTGCCAGAACCGCATCATCCAGTTCGATTTCGATCAAATTGCAAGGATGGTTCTGAAGGGCTTCAGGCCATTTCTTCCCCGCGGCCAGGTTCTTCATGTCGTCCGCAGTCAACCGGAGGATCAGAGAAGGGATTTGATCCCTGATTTTGGAACCGTACTTCTCAACTTCCACCAACCGGAGGGTGAGACGAGTCCCCATGGTTCGGGCGGCCTCAAACATGGAGTCCAACAGAGTTTCTCCCCCGTCCATCGGCATCACATCGAGGATAAGAGGCGTTTTCAGCCCGATCAGGCGAGGGGCAGGAGTCTCGATCCCGTGTCCATTGAATGCCAGATATTTCGGCCGCTGGCCGAGTTGGACGGCGATGGCGTCTGCCGAGCTTTCATAGAGGAGATTCTGCGCAGGTCCTACGATATGAAAGTGACCGAACCGAATGCCGTCGTTCCCCGAGCCGCGATGGGGATCGCCCTGACCTGTGCCGGAAACGGGAATCTTGCCAGTGGTTGCTTCGAGGTCGATACGGGTGATGACCTCGCCTTTCCAGTACGGGTCATCCATGCTGAGATAGTCTGGATGCAGTTCCACCGTCGTGGCTGGCAGTCCGGCGGCGACCTGTGGACACCGCTCCAGGCAGGCCCCACAGCCGCGACAGAGCGATTCATCCGCAATCACAACCTTACGGGGATCGGACTCATCACGCTTCCTCACACTGTACATGCAGGCATCGACGCACGTTCCGCAATGGAGGCAGTACTCCTCGTCAATTCGGACACGGTATCTCGGGAAAGTCTGACGTTGTTCATGAATCTTCTGGTCAAAGCCTGTCCGGATCACATCGAGAAATCGGTAAAACTCCGGACTACTCTCCACCTCCTGGACAAAGTCTGTCACCTGTTGAATCGGGAAATCGATGGTTCGGGATAGAAATTTCTCCAGGCGATCGTAAAGATCGCGATGCTTTAGATTTACCTGGCATTCTTCGTCGCAACGGCCGCAGTGGAGACAGAGGTAAAGGGGCAGGAGCTTCGATAACTCCACCTTTTCGCTTCCAGGGCCCGCTTCATGGTGAGCAGTTTTCCTCTCGCCGTGAGAATTTCATTTCCGGTGGCCCGATAAACAGGGCACCGGCTGACGCAGTTCCCGCACTGGGCACAGGATAGGAC
>Ga0153915_10006526_pt1 | contig 10943 bp, 14 predicted proteins | sample Opewatmetagenome_2_FD_107003 | JGI IMG/M metagenome (GOLD analysis project Ga0153915, IMG submission 107003) | Freshwater wetland microbial communities from Ohio, USA - Open water 3 Core 3 Depth 3 metaG | ecosystem: Environmental > Aquatic > Freshwater > Wetlands | place: USA: Ohio, Lake Erie...
CTGGCGACATCATTGACTGGTTCTTCGATATGGGCGGAGCGATGTTAGCGATTATCCTTGCCTCCATATTCCGTTATATATCGTTAAAGCGTAATCGGAAAGTGTTAGCCGGGACATAGCAAGTCACCCCATTCATTTTTTGAATTCAACCTACTATTTTATTCATTTTATTTTGTACATTTACCAATTAATTATCTTTTTATCAAGATAAAAAGGCAGAATATCCCGGTACAAACAATAATCCTGAAGCCTATAGCACCAACAGATGAAAAAACTTCATTCGCATGAAGATATACATCAAAAATATGGTATGCATCCGATGCAAAATGGTCGTGAAAACGGAGCTTGAAAAACACGGGTTGAATTACACCTTGGTTGAATTGGGCGAAGCAGATATCAATGAGAATCTTTCGAAAGAGCAATTGGATAGGTTGAGCAATGCCCTCAAAAAGTATGGGCTGGAATTAATGGACGATAAAAAAAGCATTCTGGTTGAAAAAATCAAAACAATCATCATTGAACTGGTGCACTATTCGGATGATCAAATCAAAGTCAATCTTTCCGATTACCTGAGTAAAAAACTCGACTACAACTACACCTATCTTGCCAACCTTTTTTCTGAAGTTAAAGGGACAACCATTGAAAATTTTTACCTTTCCCATAAAATTGAAAAGGTAAAAGAATTACTTGTTTACGACGAGCTAAATCTTACCGAAATCGCCTTCAAACTACACTACAGTAGCGTTGCCCACTTGTCAAACCAATTCAAGAAAATGACAGGACTTACTCCATCTCACTTTAAAAGCCTTAAAAACAGAAGACGCAACACATTGGGTAATGTGTGAATGATGTAATTTATAATAAAAATTCTGTAATGCATCTCAGGCTAAAGGATGGCACCTTTGCCGCGTAACCTCAACGTACCTTTTGACAACATAACCGATGGCTGGATCAAACATCCGTTTTTGGCCATGGTTCCATTTTTTCATTGGTAACGACCAGTAAGATGAATACAAACGGGGTAAAAAAAGCGAAAGCACTCATCATCGTTGAGATCATTGAATATGTTCCCAATGCCGTTGTCATAAAAACAATCATCAAAAAAACGACTGGAAACATTACCGTTGTTTCCATTGATTCAGGTGAAGCAATGACGGAAAAAATAATCCCGTTCGATACGTTTGTCCAAATCATTGATGGAAAAGCAGAGATCATTATTGAGGGAGAATCAAATTTGCTGAATACCGGAGATGCCATCATTATACCAGCTCATACACCTAACATCGTGAGGGCCAAAGAACGGTTTAAAATGATATCAACCATCATAAAAAGCGGGTATGAATAAACTCAACTGTACATCAAACAAGATTGAATAGACCAAATGTGTGAATGATGTAACTTTTTCACAAAGTTGTGTAATGAATCATTTATTAAAGAAAATCACCTTTGTTCCACTAACAAACTTAATAAAAGCGATAACAATCAACCTATCAACAATGAAGAAATCTATTTTCATGATCATTTCCGCAACACTGATTACTACTGGTATGGGTGCACAAGATAATCGGGGTAAAATTACCTTTGGGGTAAAAGTAGGTGCAAACTATTCGAATGTATATGATACAGAAGGCGAAGAATTTGATGCAGACGGCAAATTGGGTTTAGCCGCAGGCGTTTTTGTAGCCATTCCAATCGGACAATTTCTAGGCTTTCAACCTGAATTGTTATTCTCTCAGAAAGGATACCAATCTACGGGTACCGTACTTGGCTACGATTATAGTCTGACGCGGACTTCGAATTTTATCGATGTTCCACTTTTGCTTGCACTGAAGCCCAGCAACTTTGTTACCGTACTTGTCGGACCACAATATTCCTATCTGGTAAAACAGACAGATGTTTTTGACAATCCGATTTCTAATATTGTCGTGGAAGAAGAATTTGACAATGAGAATATTCGCAAAAACACGTTGGGTTTCATAGGTGGCCTCGATGTCAATATAGATGATTTTGTCGTTAGCGCGAGAGTTGCATGGGACCTGTTGAAAAACAGCGGAGATGGAACATCCACGACGCCGCGTTATAAGAATATCGTTGGACAGATCACGTTAGGATACAGATTTAATTAACTGATATATATTAATAAACAACATTATGGAAACAGGAAAAGTATTATTGGGCCTATTGGCTGGTGTAGCCGCTGGTGCATTATTAGGCGTATTGTTTGCTCCCGATAAAGGCTCAAGGACCAGGAGAAAAATATGTCGTGAAGGAGGAGAATTGACAGACGACTTAAAAGAAAAATTCGACGAATTCATTGACGACATATCCGAGAAATTCGACAAGGTAAAAAAAGACGTTTCAGCCTTTGCAGAAAAAGCCAAAAACAAGGAAGCAGACGTTGAAAAAGACATGAAAACAGCTAAATAAGCAATTGGACAGGCTTGTTTTTCCCATTAATCGTGGAAAAACAAGCCTGTCCAATATTCCAAAATATAATTAAAAGCAATGCCATGGAAGGCAATAAGGACTTATTCGAATCGCTACTGGAAAGAGTTACCGACTATGTAAAAACAACTATTGAGCTGGTAAAACTCAGGATACTGGACAAAGCATCGGAGGGGATTTCTATATTGATTTCTCATACCATTGTCTTTGTCTTTGTTGTTACTGGCCTGTTTTTTTTAACTACAGGATTAGCTCTCTGGCTGGGTGAAATTCTTGGCAATGTCTATTTCGGCTTTTTGATAGCAGGTGCTTTTTATGGATTGATGGCACTCGTTATCCATCTCTTTTTGCATAAACGGATTAAACGATTTTTTTGTGATTACATGATTAAACAAGTGCTTAAATAAATCGGCATGCCATACATCACTTCCACCGCCAAGCTAAAAGAGGCCATTCAACAACTGGAATTTGAACGGGTTAATAAGGAACAGCTGTTAATAAAAGATTTTCAGCAGGCCTACACGTTCATCAAACCTGTGAGCTTTTTCAGAAGCACTTTGAATGACGTCTTTTCTTCACCTTTACTGATAGAAAACATAATTGGTACAGCCATCAGCTTAGCTTCAGGTTATGTCACAAAAAAAATCATTATTGGCCGCTCAGACAGTAAGATCAGAAAACTTATCGGCTCTGTCGTTGAATTTGGTGTCATTAACATGATCGCTCGCCGTCACGTCGTTATTGAACTGTTCGGCCGGTTTCTCCTGAATCTTTTCTTCAAAAAAGATATAAATTCTAAAAACCGTGATTGATAAGGAGATAAAACTTCCTTTCTATGCAAAAACAACCATCTGTTTCGTTGGAATTTTTGCATTGATATCGATGTTATACATTACACAGTTCATTGTTGTACCCCTTGTTTTCGCCATTGTTATTGCTATCGTGCTCAGCCCTGTCGTGGATTTCTGTACACGAATGAAACTGAACAGGAACTTATCCATCGTTTTGGCCATTTTTCTGGCTATTATGCTAATTGGCGGATTGGGTGTTCTGATTGTTTCACAGGTTAGCCTGCTAAGTGAATCCTGGCCCTTGCTGGTTGAGAAATTCACAGTCATTATAAATGAATCTATTAGTAATATCGCTGACTACCTGAAAATTAATCCGCAAAAAGTCCATGACTGGATTTCAGAAACCAAAGGTGAGCTCATCAATATAAATGGTTCCGCGTTGGGACAAACAATCCTAACGGTTGGAAGTGGAATAGCTATCTTTTTATTAATACCTGTTTACATCTTTCTGATCTTATTTTACCAGCCCATTCTTCTCGAATTTATTTACAGAGTTTCGGGTGAAAAGAACGAAGTACAGGTAAAAGAAATCGTTACCCAGACCAAAACGGTTGTCCAGCACTATCTTGTCGGACTGCTCATAGAAACCGGCATCGTCGCTGTATTAGATACGGCTGTTCTTTTAATACTTGGAATTGATTACGCCATTCTGCTTGGTATTCTTGCTGCGTTACTCAATCTTATCCCATACGTTGGAGGCATCGTCGGAATAGGATTACCCATGGCTGTAGCCCTGGCAACCATGCCTTCAGGCTGGTACGTAGTCTATGTATTGGTAGGCTTTTACATCATCCAACTGGTTGACAACAACTACATCGTCCCCAAAATAGTTGCTTCAAAAGTGAAAATCAACGCGCTATTTTCCATCATAGTGGTGCTGGCAGGGAATGCTTTATGGGGCATACCAGGCATGTTTCTTTCCATACCACTACTGGCTATTGTAAAACTTGTCTTCGACAGCATTAAACCATTAAAACCATGGGGATTTTTATTGGGCGACACCATGCCTCCATTAATACGGATAAAACCACTATTGAAACTCCTCGCGGCTTGCCGCGAGGAATCTCCGATTTCCAATGGGAATTCCTGTGTTTTGCTCGCTAATCCCGCCGCAGAGCAGCGGGGAACGCGCTCGCGGAAATTCAAAAACACAAAAACACAAAACTAAACGCTATAATCATGAAAGGAAATGAAAAAGTACTTAAAGTCCTGAACGCTTTATTGGCTGATGAGCTCACTGTTGTAAACCAATACATGGTACATGGTGAAATGTGCGAGAACTGGGGTTACAGCAAACTTCACAAGGCCATAAAAAAACAGGCAATGGATGAAATGTATCATGCCGAATGGCTGATCGAACGAATACTTTTCCTGGATGGTATGCCAACTGTATCCAAATTGAATTTGATAAAAATTGGCAAAACAGTATCAGAAATAGTCATTAACGACAACAATGCTGAGCTTGAAGCTGCTGGCAATTATAATGACGCTATTAAACTCGCCCGTGAAGCTGAAGATCAAGGCACAGTTGATCTGTTGAGTAAAATACTTAAAATGGAAGAAGATCACATCGACTGGGCTGAAATTCAACGTACTCAGATTCAGCAAATGGGTCTGGAAAATTATCTGGTCAATCAAACAGAAAACTAATTTCCAATCTTTAAAACAACACAACAATGGAACATCTTATAGATCGTTCTTCGCCAGGGGAGGTCAGAGCAGAATTTATTGAAGTAGAACCCAATATACGCCTTCATGTTACAGATGGAGGCCAAGGCAGAGCAATTGTGTTAATTCATGGTTGGCCATTGAGTGACGATATGTTTGAATACCAGTACAACGATCTGATACATGCAGGCTTCCGTGTCGTTGGCATTACGTTAAGAGGGTTTGGCAAGTCGGATAAACCCTATGGATCATATGATTATGATGTACACGCATTGGACATCCATACGATTTTACTTGAGCTGGAGATAAACGACGCCGTACTTTGTGGCTTTTCGATGGGTGGTGCTATAGCTATTCGGTTCGTGTCTGCGTATTACGGAGCCCATGTTTCCAAACTCGTTCTGGCGGGGGCTGCTGCCCCGAGCTGGACACAACGCCAGGATTTCCCATACAATCTTCCCGTAAGTGCGGTTGATGACCTCATTGCATTGAATAATACTGACCGGCCTAAGCTTTTATCTAATTTTGCAAAGCTATTTTCTGCTTCCGAGACCTCTCTGAATAACGGAATCAGCAGTTGGTTGTACGAGATTTGTTTAAGTGCTTCACCCTATGCAACTGCTCAAAGTTTAATTGCTTTGCGTGATACAGACCTCAGAAGCGATCTGGAAAAAATAGCCATTCCAACACTGATCATGCATGGCAAAAAGGACAAAATATGTTCTTTTGATCTGGCGGAACAGATGAAGGCCAGAATCACGGATTCATACCTCGTTGCTTTTGAAAACAGCGGTCATAGTCTGTTTCTGGAAGAAACACCCAGGTTCAATGCAGAACTGATAAGCTTTGCGGAGAGATAAGCTAAATGATTGACAGACACTATTTATGAAAAAACAAATGAACAAAATAAAGGCAGCCATCCTGGCCACAGATGGTTTTGAACAATCGGAATTTGAGTACCCAATGGAAGCTTTAAAAAATGAAGGTATCTCCATTGATGTCATTTCATTAAAAAAAGGATCCATAAAAGGATGGAAAGAAACAACATGGGGTGATGAATTTAAAGTGGATATAACCATTGACAAGGCACGATCTATAGACTATGATCTACTGGTATTACCGGGTGGCGTCATCAATTCTGATTATTTACGAACGAATGAACCAGCCGTGAAATTTGTAACTGATTTTTTTAAACAAGGTGGGCTTATCGCGGCTATCTGCCATGCTCCCTGGATATTAATTGAAACAGGATTGTTAAAAGGTAAACGGGTAACTTCCTATAGCTCCATCAAAACAGATTTGATAAACGCTGGAACAAATTGGATAGATGAGGAAGTAGTTGTGGATAAAAGGCTTATCACGAGCAGGAGTCCGAAAGATCTTCCGGCTTTTTGTAAAACAATGATTGAAGCAATAAAAAAGACAACAGAGCTGCCAGCTTCGTAGAGGGGAGGCGGTGAATTCGCCTCCTTTGAAACACCCCTTATTTTCTATACAGAGGAACCACTATGCTTGTCAAACATTGACTAAAGCACTAACATACTGATTCTTGTTATCTTAAGAATAAACAATACCATTCCGACTATGAATGAAAAAAATGACTCTATAGGCCAACATGTCTTGCTTGATCGCAACGACTCGAAAAATGAAATTCAGGGGTACCCGATTTATCCTTCCAGCGAAGATATTTACAGTAATGCCCAAGAGGAGGAGGATGTAAATCCGGAAGATCCTTCCGGTGCCCAAAAATCATCGGAAGAGGTGTCCGGTAATGATTTGGATATTCCAGGATCCGAATTGGATGATGAACAGGAAATGATTGGAAGTGTAACTACTACAGCTTAGGAGGAGAAGATCATATCAATCTGGAAGAGGAAAATATACTCTTGGGGAGTGTAACGGAAGAAATGTTGCGTCACACGTCTATTCCATTATTCATCATCCCAACGAAAAAACCGGAATAATTTGATATTGATTGTTTTACATTTAACGCGACTATAAAAGATCATTGAAAATACAGGTGGTACTTTGACAAGAATACGATATTTTTTCATTTCATTTGTATTGATATATTTCATACTATAATATCCATTTTTAAATTAAGGTAGTATGCACGCCGCATGCCGATTATCATCTGCTTGGGTGCTTTTACAAGCATGCTCGTTTCATTTATATTGATAGTTATTGGATATGAATTTATTCCGATTGTAAGGATCATAAAAATGCCCATACCTCCCCAAAAACTGAAATCGACAGTATTTTCAAAAGAAAAAGTCGCTGATTCAGATGCCGTCAAGTTTCCGATAGTCGGCATTGGAGCCTCCGCTGGCGGACTGGAAGCTTTTGAGCAATTTTTGGGTAATGTACCTGAAAACAGCGGAATGGCGTATGTCATTATACAGCATTTGGATCCTGTTCAAAAGGGGATGTTGCCGGAGCTGCTTCAGCGAGTGACCAAAATGAAGGTTTTTCAGGCAAAAGACCGCATGGCGGTCGTGCAAAACTGTGTCTATGTCATTCCTCCAAACAAAAGTATGTCCATTTCAAAGGGAGTGCTTCACCTGAGTGAAACAGTCGAAGTAAAAGGTCTGCGACTTCCGGTTGATTTTTTCTTACGCTCGCTGGCTGACGACCGGCAGGAACGAAGTGTTGGAGTCATCCTTTCTGGCATGGGCTCCGATGGCAGTTCCGGCGTACGGGCCATCAAAGAACGAAACGGTTTCGTCATGGTCCAAGACCCTGCCACGGCAAAATTTGACAGTATGCCACGTAATGCCATCGATGCCGTGTTGGTCGATATCGTGGCCCCTGCCAACGATTTACCGGAAAGACTTCGTGATTTTTTTAAGCATGTTCCCCTTCTCCAATCCGATCCGGAGAAAGAAATTCAAGACAAAAGTTCGCTCGAAAAAATCATTATCATACTTCGTATCCATACCGGAAACGATTTTTCGTTGTATAAAAAGAACACCATGTATCGCCGCATCGAAAGACGCATGGCTGTTCATAAAATGGATACGATCGCTGCTTATGCCCACTTTTTGCAGGAAAATTCGACAGAAACAACGATCCTCTTTAAAGAACTATTGATTGGAGTAACCAATTTTTTTCGCGATCCTGCCGTATGGGAGAAACTGGAAGAAGAGATTTTGCCAACGCTGATTGCCCAACAAGAGGTGGGGGCCATTTTGCGGGCCTGGATTCCCGGATGTTCAACGGGTGAAGAAGCCTATTCCATGGCCATCGTATTTAAGGAAACGCTGGAGAAAGTCCATCCCCACGGGGACATTTCTTTACAGATTTTCGCGACCGATCTCGACAACGAAGCAATTGAGATCGCCAGAAAAGGTACTTATCCGGAAAACATCGCGAACGATGTTTCACAAAACCGGCTCCGCCGCTTTTTTAATAAAACGCGTGATGGTTACCGCGTCAATGCCGAAATCAGGGAAATGATCGTGTTTGCGCAACACAACCTTGTCATGCATCCGCCTTTTACCAGGCTGGATATTCTTTCTTGCCGCAACCTGCTGATTTACATGGATGCCGAGTTGCAGAAAAAATTAATCGGTTTGTTTTACTACAGCATCAACCCGGAAGGTATTATGCTTCTTGGCAGCTCCGAAACCATCGGGACACAAAATCAATATTTTGAAACGGAAGATGCCAAATTGAAACTATACAAACGCTCCGCCACGAACCTGAAACATGCATTAATGAATTTTCCCTCTTCTTTTTCGCAGGCGAAACCGATCCATAAAGAAACACATGCACCGGCCGACCTGTCCCAAAATATTGAAATGCTTGCCAATCAATTGTTGTTGCAACATTTTTCGCCTCCCGGTGTTTTAGTGAACGAAGAGGGTGACATCATTTACATCAGCGGGCGTACGGGAAAATATCTGGAGCCGGCTGTCGGTAAAGCAAACCTGAATATCTTCGCCATGTTGCGCGAAGGGTTGCGCAAGGATTTTCCGGCGGCCTTCCACCAAGCGATCAGTACCAAAGAAACAGTGGTCTTGCACAACATCAAAGTGGGCACCAACGGCGATTCGCAAGTCTTACATGTGAACATTCAATGGATTGAGAAACCGGAACCGTTAAACGGCATGGTGATGATCATTTTCAGAGATGTTGCGGATTTTTCGACCGTCAAACCGAAGGCGAAAAATGAAAAAAAGACGCTAAGTATCCTTCAGCAATCCGATTTGGAAGAAGAGTTGAACAACACGCGTGAAGAGATGCAGAAGACGTTCGAAGAAATGCAGACCTCGCAAGAAGAACTGAAATCCACCAACGAGGAGTTGCAATCCACCAACGAAGAGCTGCAATCGACCAATGAGGAGCTGACAAGTTCCAAGGAAGAAATGCAAAGCCTGAATGAAGAACTTCAAACGGTGAACACTGAATTACAAACGAAAGTCGATGATTTCACAAGAGTGAACAACGACATGAAAAACCTGCTGAACAGTACGGAGATTGCAACGTTGTTTCTGGATAAAGAATTGAACATCCGTCGTTTCACAAATCAGGCAACCAAAATTTTCAAACTAATCAAAAGCGACATCGGCAGACCGTTTACCGATTTGGTTTCCGATCTGATTTACAACGATTTGGCTACTGATGCCCACGAGGTTTTAAAGACCCTTTCCTTTATTAAAAAACAAGTTCCCACCAAGGACGGGCGATGGTTTTCCATTCGCATCATGCCCTACCGCACTTTCGACGACCGGATTGACGGCTTGGTCATCACCTTTTTCAACATCACGGATATGAAGCAGCTGGAAGCGGAATTGCATGAAACGGATATAATGCATCGTTTGATCCTGAATTCTTGCTCCGATGTCATCTTTAAATTGTCAACAGACTTTCTCATACAGGAATTTAATCCTGAAGCAGAGAAGTTATTTGGAAAAAAGCATAAGGAAGTGATCAAGCAGCATTTTATTCAGCTGTTTGTTCCGGAGGCCGCTCAGAAAAAAACGGAAAAAGAACTGAATAAGCTGATTAAGGATGGCGTGTCTTCAAAATATAACATGCCCATACGGACAGCCGGAGGAACTGTTTCCACGGTCGAGTGGTCGGTCAATGTCCTGTTCAATAAGCAAGAAATGCCATCAGGAATAATCATTATCACTAAAAATATAACGAAGCCATGAGTAACAAGAAACCAACTTTTACAGATGCTCAACTTCTGCGCCAGAAAGCCGAAGAAAAACTGAAAAATCATCAAAAAACGAGCAAGCCTGTTTTTGAAGCGGATGTGAAAAGGCTCCTGCACGAACTACAAGTACACCAGATAGAATTGGAAATGCAAAACGAGGAGCTGCGCCAGGCGAATGAAACCGCGGAAGCCGCTCTGAAAAAATACACCCTATTGTACGATTTTGCCCCTATGGGCTATTTTACGGTAGATCAGGATGGTTGTATCCACGAACTAAATTTCACGGGGGCCGAAATTCTTTGCGATAAGCGTTTCAGTCTGTTGAACAGCAACTTTAAGCTATTTATCGCCGAAGAGTCCTTGCCTGTTTTCAACGACTTTTTCAGCCGGATTTTCACCAGCAATGCCAAAGAATCGTGCGAGGTAATGCTTGGTTATGAAGACAATTTATTGTGTCCGGTTTATATGGAAGGTATTGTTACTGGCGATGACCGTAAATGCCTGTTGTCGGTTCTTGATATTTCGGGATTCAAGAAGCGGAATAGCTTATGATTTAATAAATCTCGATGTAGGATGCCATGAATTTTATTCCAGAAAGTAAACTTAAGGCGTTGTTGAGCGATGAACTTGATTTTTTATTCATATTAACTATGGATGGAACTATTATTGAGATAAACCGCGCCGTAAATGCTATATTGGGCTATTCTGTCAACGAGTTGAAGGGAAAGAACTTTCTTGCTGTTTATCCTTCGCAGTATAAGGAAAAAGTGAGTATCATGATGCCCCTGGTGCTAAAAGGTGATGTAGTCTCCAGC
>Ga0153915_10006527_pt1 | contig 10943 bp, 8 predicted proteins | sample Opewatmetagenome_2_FD_107003 | JGI IMG/M metagenome (GOLD analysis project Ga0153915, IMG submission 107003) | Freshwater wetland microbial communities from Ohio, USA - Open water 3 Core 3 Depth 3 metaG | ecosystem: Environmental > Aquatic > Freshwater > Wetlands | place: USA: Ohio, Lake Erie...
AAATATTTCAAGTATATCCAGAGCCTTATCAAGCAATTTTGTGTTACTCATATTTTTTAGCAGCAAGTGATCCTCTAACTTAAGGATACTTTTGGGCTTCTCCTGTTTTTGTAAATGAAATATAATTTCACATTATAATAATGATTTACGATATTGTCAATACGACATATTGACATCCAGGATTTGGGCCTTTATAATAAATTTCAAAATATAAAATATAATTTCATAAAATGATATTGTTATAAAATACTGTTACGGAGGGAGGGAATAAATGTTTCAAGTAAAGGCTACCGTAGTTGCATTTTTAGGCAATGAAAAACTCTATCCATGTCATATGAATCACAAGATTGGCGATGAAATTATTTTTGATGGTGAGAGTTACATAGGCAGATTATGTCCGGATGTTTGGGGGTTAATAGTCCCCAAGGTGATAGCCTTACATCAAGCCGGTCCAAGATACATTGAATGGGCATCTTATTATCCTTTTTGGTATTGCTCACCCAGCGAACGGGATCTATCTATGAAAAAGTATGATGGAGTTGGATTCAAGAACGTCTTGAAGACAATAGTTCCGCCTCAGTACGATATGGCCACACTGGTGAATCCTGAAGCCTTTCAATGGCCGCCCAGCGAAAAAGAAGGTTTAGTCCGTGAACCTACGGTAATCTGCCCGGATTCCAGAACCTCAATGCTGATGAAGCTGGAAGCCTTTGATCTAAGTGAGAAGGGTTTTGATACGGCTTACTTCAGAAGACAGATGGCTATTTTAAGCAAACTGCTGGTTAAAGGCGGAATAGAAACGAATAAAATATTGAGTACTTTTACCAAACAAGAAATAGAAGGGATATATCCTCCTTTAGGCAAAGGCATTGTGCGTATGCTAACTGAAGAACTCGAACTTATGGGATATGTTAAGACTGTTAAAGGCGCGGTTTCAATTACGCCCAAAGGAAAAGTCAAACTAAAGACTTTCCAAACCGGTTTGCCTGATGAAGACCGCCAATTATTTGAGAAATATGCCAAATAAATAAAGTGAGACAAGTGGCTTGTGCACAATACGCAAGCCACTTTTAAGTTTTGGGGAATATCAGGCGGGGCTGATGATAAGGAGTCTTAAAATGCATGGATGGATGGGCAAGATTCTCGAGATAAATCTGAGTACTTTTAAAATTAGTGAGTTAGAGACGCTGCCTTATGCTGAAAAATATTTGGGAGGGAGGGGTATTGCCGCTCGAATCTATTGGGAAATAGCCAATGTTAAGAGCAAGGCTTTTGATCCGGAAAACCCCCTTATTTTTATGACTGGGCCGCTGGTAGCTTCGGGAGCTCAAGCGGCTACTGTAATGTCTGTGTTAGGAAAAGCTCCAGGCGCACTACCGGAAGGTTATTGTTTTGGAAATATAGCAGGTTTTGCCGGGGCTGAACTTAAGAAGGCGGGGTATGATGGCATTATTATAACCGGGAAGGCCATAAAACCGGTGTATTTATGGATCAATGACGAAAAAGTAGAAATACTGGACGCCACGGCCTTATGGGGGCATAGAACGTATCAAACTGGAGAAATGCTCCAGCAGCGGCATGGGTCGGACATAAAGTTTATTGTCATTGGAGTATCAGGAGAGAATCGAGTACGTACAGCAGTGGCCTTTGCCTCTCATGAATCAGCAGCTTCCTGCGGTTTTGGGGCCTTGATGGGTTCCAAGAATTTGAAAGCTATTGCGATAAAAGGCAGTGGAAGAGTTACCGTAGCCAACCCGGAAAAATTGAAGGAACTCAACCGCTACACTTTCAAAATAAATGAACGGGTAGCTTTGGCAATGCCTCCGGATACTGCGAGAACGGGACATGCAAATCTACTGGAGGTGATAGGAAAAGGCGGTTGTTATCTCTGCGGGAGCAAATGTATCCGGAATGTTTATCGTTATGATGCCAGGATGGGTGGATTACGCCACTGTCAGACCATGGAATATTATTTGCCCTGGATTTACGGTCAGGGCAATGAGCCGGTAGAAACCTTTTTTAACGCGCCTACAATGGCAAATGATTACGCGATAGATACTTTTGAACTGCGGAGCATGATTAACTGGTTATATGCTTGCTATAATGCCCGAGCATTATCTGAAAGCGAAACAGGGTTGCCGCTATCAAAAATAGGAACTCAAGAATTCCTGGAAAAATTGCTGCATTCAATAGCTTACCGTGAGGGGTTTGGAGATATCCTGGCTGAGGGATTAGTCAGGGCTGCTGATAAGGTACCGGCAGAAGCCAGGGCGCTTTTAAGCCATGAAGTTGCACCTATAGGCCAGAATGAACTTCAACCGATGCGGTTGATTATTGTGCATTCTTTACTATATTCCATGGAACCCCGGGTATTTCAACCGCTGGTCCATGATACCGGTTTTGTTCTGGTAGCCTGGAATTTTAATCAAAGGGAGCCGGGAAGCAATCCCGTCACCAATAAAGTGGTACGTAATATTGCCAGGGCTTTTTGGGGCAGTGAAGAAGCCGGAAACCTGTCAAGTTATGAAGGTAAAGCCTTGGCAGCCAAAATAATTCAGAACAGGGTAGCGCTCAAAGATAGTCTGGGTTTATGTGATTTTACCTGGCCGATCACCTATTCGTTTAATACACCGGATAATGTGGGAGATCCGAATCTTGAGGGCGAACTATATGCGGCGGTTACCGGCAGAGATGCTAAAGAATTGGAAAAATACGGGAATGTCATAACCAATTTGCAGCGGGCGATATTGATACGGGAAGGGAGAGAATTACCGGCTGCCGACTATCCGCAAGAATATAACTTTACTGAGCCCCTGGGAGGGTCCGGCATGCAGGAGATCTTAGTACCCGGGGAAGGAGATCAGGCAGTTAACATGGCCGGAAACAAGCTGGACAAACCAAAATTCACCAAAATGCTAAAGGAATATTATCAGATTAGAGGTTGGGATGAAGAGACGGGAATTCCCAAAACCGAAACATTAAAGGCACTGGGCATGGGGGACGTGGCCGGCCGGATTCATCAGCAAATAACAAATTAAGAAAAAATAATCAGGAGAAAACATCGATGTTTAAAGTAAAAGCGACGGTAATAGCAGCCTCAGGGAACACAGAATTATATCCATGCCATTTTAATTACAAGATAGGGGATGAAATAATCTGGACTGGGGCTGAATACAAAGGAAGAATCTGCTCCGCGATATTGAATATACTCAGCCAGAAGGTATTCGACCTGTATAATGCGGGACCAAGATGGGTGGAATCGTCCTATTATTATCCATTCTGGTATTCTACCGCCAGTCCTATCGACCCGAGCAAGAAAAAATATGATGGAATTGGTTTCAGTCCGCTTCTGAAGACGATTGAAGAACCCCGGTTTCATATGGCTAATCTGAGAGATCCACAGACTTTCATCTGGCCGCCATTGACAGAGAGAGTATCCAGAGACATCACTTTCATGTGTCCGGATTTAAGGACTGCCATGGTATTTAAAGTAGAGGCTATCGACTTAGCCGATGATGGAGATGGTCTAACATACTTTAGAAGGATGATGGTGATGTTAAGCCGGATCAAAAATAAACCGGGTATAGCTGTTGAAAAGATACTGGATGAGTTTACAGAGAAAGAGATCACCACGATTCATCCCGTTTTAAGCCCGATAATGATTAAATGCCTTTCTGAAGAACTTGAACTTATGAAATATCTCGATATAACGAATGGAAAGGCGACAATCACCGATAAGGGAATAAAAAAGCTGGAGGATTTCAAAAGCAAATTGACGGTTGAGGAAAAAGAGGCTTTGAGAGTGTAATCCAGGCAAACCGGATAGCCGGGTAATAAATGGAATTGGAGACGAATATAAAATGGCCGAGGAACAAATCAGCCAAAGTCAGATGACCGGAGAATCAGGTGTAAAAACAACAATGAAATCGTTGGGACTGGGTGGTGTAACCGGGGGTGGAGCGCCCTGTGCTGTTGATTATAAAGATGGAAAAATAATCAGGATCAGACCGTTTCATTTTGATTGGAAATACCAGAAAGAACAATTGAATCCGTGGAAGCTAGAGGTACGTGGAAAAACATTGGAACCGTCCTTGAAATCGCTGCCTTCCCCGTTCTCGCTTGCCTATAAGAAGCGTGTTTTATCACCTAACCGCATCAAGTATCCTCTAAAAAGGGTAGATTGGAATCCCAATGGAGAGCGTAATCCACAGAATAGGGGGAAGAGTAAATATGAAAGGATTACCTGGGATGAGGCCGCTGAAATCATTGCCGGTGAAATAAAGAGGGTTAACAACACGTATGGACCGATGTCAATTCTGATGCAGGGAGACGGTCATGGAGAATGCAAATCGGTACATGCTACTCACGGATGTTCCACGCTTCTTCTCAACAAAGTAGGCGGTTTTACTCAACAGTGCCGTAATCCTGATAGCTGGGAAGGCTGGTACTGGGGAGCCAAGCATGTTTGGGGAGACGGTTATGTAGGTATGATGAGTCCTACAGCTAATGTGACGAAAGATATATCTGAACATTCCCAGCAGGTATTATTCTGGGGCTGTGATCCTGAAACTACACCCTGGGGTTTTAGCGGTCAATCCGCGACGAGCATATGTTATTTCTGGAAGGAACTTGGCATCAAACAGGTATACATCTGCCCTGATTTAAATTACGGGGCGGCTATCCATGCCGATAAGTGGATACCGATATTGCCTAATACCGATAGCGCGCTGCAACTGGCGATTATCTATATGTGGATTAAAGAAGGCACCTATGATAAGGAATATGTAGCAACGCATACGATTGGTTTTGAAAAGGTGGAGGCCTATGTTCTGGGGAAAGAAGACGGTACACCTAAAACCCCGGAGTGGGCATCTAAAAAATGCGGAGTTTCGGAATGGACGATCAAGGCCCTGGCCAGAGAATTTGCGCATAAAGTCACTTCGATAGCACATTATTTTGGGGGGTCTTATATTCGAGGGCCGTATTCTCATGAGCCAGCCAGGTTAGAGTGCATTTTATTGGGAATGCAGGGTTTAGGAAAACCGGGGGTACACCAGTGCCGGATCAGCCTGGGGGGAATGCCTCGCAGCAATGCCCCCAGATCTACCCAAATGACACTGGAACAGGTGGTTCGATTTGGAAATCCGGGGCCCTGGACGGACATGTCACCCACGTTAAATATGATGCATTTAACTACGACGAATTCATTCTCGAAACAATTCATACCTAAAACACTGCTTCAAGATGCTATTCTCGATCCGCCTATCAGTTTTTGGGGTACAGGGGCGATATGTGACCCCACCGAAGGTCAGTTTGTAAAGTATACTTATCCGATTCCTAAAGAAGAAGGCGGGACTGAAATACATATGATATGGACGGATACACCCTGCCGAACTACCTGTTGGAATCATGGGAACAAGACAGTTGAGGCTTTCCAGAGTCCCAAGATAGAGTGTGTCGTAGCGCAACATCCCTGGTTGGAGAATGATTGCCTGGTTGCGGATATTATCTTGCCGATCAATACCAAATTAGAAGAGAAGGACTTACAACCCAATATTCGAGAGGGAGGAGGGCAGTTCCTCTGTATCGGCATGGAACAGCAGACGATGGAATCGATAGGAGAGTCTAAGTCAGATTATGAAGCTGTTCTGGAGGTGGCAAAAAAATTCGGGATGGAAGAACAGGTCTCAGAAGGCCGCAGCATAGATGATTGGATCAGATTCTTATTTGATAAGCAATATGAGATGTCTCAATATGTTAGCTGGGAAGAATTTGAACAAAAAGGCTATTATGTTTTTCCCATAGCCGCAGATTGGGAGAATGATCCCGCTGGTATGATCGATTTCTATAAAGATCCTCTTGCGCATCCCTTAAGAACACCCTCAGGCAAGTTAGAGTTTTATTCCGAACGATTGGCGAAACATTTTCCTGACGATCAGGAAAGACCGCCCATACCTAAATGGATAGAAAAAAGTGAAACCCATGATGAGAGGATATCCGGAGACCGAGCCAGGTCATTTCCTCTGCTGATGATATCCAATCACGGCCGATGGAGGGTGCATGCTCAGTGCGATGATATTGCCTGGACACGAGAAATTAGCACCTGCAAAGTAAAAGGCGGGGACGGTTATTTGTATGAGCCTGTTTGGATTAATCCCCAGGATGCCGCGGAGAGAGGAATCAAAACCGGGGATATTGTTAAAGTATTCAACGAGAGGGGAGTTGTATTAGGGGGAGCAACTGTTTGGGAAAGGATTATGCCGGGAGTAGTCTACATGGACCACGGAGCCCGGGTAGACTATATCAAAGTTGGAGAGGTGGATAGGGGAGGCGCAGTCAACCTTATCGCGCCGAACGGAATAGCTTCAAAGCATTGCGGGGGAGAAGCTACCAGCGGATATCTGGTAAATGTGCAAAAAGTTACGATGTCTCAGATGGAAGAGTGGAAACAGCAGTACCCGGAGGCATTTGAACGGAAATACGATCCCGTTTCAGGTCTGCGTTTTGATGCCTGGGTTGTCGAAATGAATCGTAATAAAGATTACGCATTATTTTAGAGAAGGAGAAAAATGAAAGGCAAAAAAGTATCCTGTCTGGCGACTCTGGTTTCTGTAATCCTCATCATGAGCATGTTGTTATTATTTGGCTGTGCCACCGCAAAACCGGCGACAGCCACATCTCCGGCTGCATCTCAAGCTCCAGTAACTGCAACGGCTGCTGCGGCTCCATCAACAACCGCGGCTAATAATACAGCTTTACCTGCTTCAACGGGTGCGGAAAAAACGTTAAAAGTTGGATTGGTGGCCTGGTTTGGCTGGTCACTAGGACTGGACCAGGTCCATGACATACAAGTACAGGTAGAAATGGACAATGCCAATGGCGGCATCGAAATCGGAGGACAAAAATATAAAATCGACCTGATTGTTTATGATACCAATAATTCCCAATCTACTGAAGTTGCAGCTATTAACCGGTTGATATTCCAGGATAACGTGAAATATATCTTAGGCGATGGCAGGAATATGTCCTCATGGCTTCAGGTCGCCGATGATAACAAGGTGGTATCATTGGTTGGTTTGACTGATCCGTCCAATTTGGACCCCAAATACAAATATACCTGCAATCCATGGGGAACCACTACTTTTCCGATAACCGTCGCCTGGTTTACCCAGAAATATCCGGAGTTGGTTAAAAATTGGGTACTGGCGCTATCGGATGATTTTGGCGGGCATATGATGGAGAAAGTGATCGGAGGCCCCGCGGAAGTAATGGGGGCCAAGATGAACTATATATACTATCCTGCGCATCAGACCGATCTAAGTTCTCTGGGGACCAAAGTGGCATCTCTTAACCCGGGTGTTTTTAGCGCTTCAGGTTTAGGAGTAGTAGAAGACGGCCTGGCGATGGCGTCGGCCTGGCAAGCGGGATATCGAGGTCAATACTTCTGTCCGGATGCCTCACCTTACGGTTCATTAACGAAAGTAATGCCGGCAGAAGCCCTGGAAGGATTTATAGGGGGCGCAGAAGGTGTCGAGTTTGATCCTCCCTTGAATGCTGAAGGTGTAGCTTTCAAGGCAGCTTATACAGCTAAATACGGCAAGTGGGACGATCCGGCCACGTTAACCTGTTATTATTCTTGTCTGAGAGGAGCTTTGGAAAAGGCAGGAACAATAGATACCGATAAAGTCAACGCCGTGATTCAAGGCGGACTGAGATTTAGTACTCCGACCGGTGAGTTTCAGATGATTCCTCGTCCCGAAATGGGTAATACTCGAACCGTGGATTCAGTTTGCGAATATTCCTATAAAATAGTTAAAAACGGTCATATTGAATTGCTAGAGACTCTGACATTAGACCGCGCACTAGAATTTTGGAGCCAATTGGGAGCCAAGATGGCAGCCGGAATGGTTCCTCCAACCAATTAATATAGTCAATAACAGATGCCTGAGCCCCGGACCTGAGAAATAGAGTGAGGTTTAAAAAAGAACCTCATGGAATAATTCCCGGACTGTCTGGGCTCAGGCAACATTGATTACCTTAGATTCAACCAGGATATTTTTTCGGCATCTCACCCCGGTTTCTCTATATAACCACCAGTAAAACCGCCTCTTGACTCTCCCCTTACCGTAAGGTCTATAGTATACGTGAAGGCCTTTAAAGAACATGAATGATAAGGGTGAAAATGATGGAAAAGATCGATATTAAGAAAAAATTGGCGAATTTGTATGCTCCCGGCACAAAAACGGTGCAGACGGTAACAGTCCCAAAAATGAACTTCATAATGATAGATGGAACCGGAAATCCCAATAATAGGGCTTATCAGCAAGCGGTGGAAGCGTTATACACCCTTTCTTATACTCTTAAATTCACTATTAAAAAAGAAAGCGGCGTGGAGTATAGCGTGATGCCGCTGGAAGGACTCTGGTGGGCCCAGGACATGTCTGATTTCCAAAAGGGAAACAAAGATAACTGGCAATGGACAGCCATGATCATGCAGCCGGAGTATGTGACCGAGAAGCTTTTCAGGTCGGCCGTTGATAAAGTGAAAGCAGATAAAAATCCTCCCGCTTTGAGTGAAGCGCGGTTCGAGGCATTTGATGAAGGGTTATGCGCTCAAATAATGTACATTGGCCCTTATGCCGAGGAAGGTCCCATCATCAGCAGAATTCATGAGTTCATCGCTGACAGCAGATACCAACTGAGAGGAAAACATCATGAAATATACCTGGGCGATCCACGCAGGTCCAAACCTGAGAAACTTAAAACTATATTGAGGCAACCCATGGGGTAAAGTACAGTCAATCTATTTGAGTTGGGAGAAATATTACAAACAAATATGTTGAAGACTTTTAGAGAATACGAAAGTAGTAAGGAACCAGGATGTTAAAAATAGGCGACTTTTCCAAATTAAGCCGGGTCTCGATCAAAACCCTGCGCTATTACGATGAAATAGGGCTTATAAAACCGGTCCAGGTGGATGAATTGACTGGCTATCGATACTATTCAGCTGACCAGCTGACCCGACTTAACAAAATAAACGGTTTGAAAAACCTGGGTCTATCACTGGACGAAATACAGCTTTTTCTGGAAGAGAACCTGAAGTCAGCCTCACTGATTGAACTGCTGCGAATCAAGCAAAAAGAAGCGCGGGAACAATTAAGGGAAGAGCAAAACCGATTGAAAAGGTTGGAAACGTGGCTACAAAGATTTGAAAAGGAGGGGTTGATGCCTGCATATGATGTAGTAATAAAACAAACAGAAGCTCAAACAGTGGCTTCGCTAAGAGATATTATTCCCCACTATGCGGCTATCGGTAATTTATTCGAGCCTCTGTATGCTTATACCGGCAAGAAACGAATTAAGATTACGGGACCTTTCATGGGAATATATCATGATCCTGAATACAGGGAGAAAGACGTGGACATGGAAGCGGCCGCCCCGGTTTCAGGCAATCCGGCAGGAGACGGCAAAATCAAGATTTACCAGCTTCCCGCTGTGGATCAGATGGCCTGCTTAGTCTATAAAGGGCCTTATGAAGAGATAGGCCGGGGATATCAGGCGATCATGAGCTGGATCGAGAGCAACGGTTACAAATTAAACGGTCCTACCCGTGAGATCTATCTAAAAGGGCCTGGCCGGTTGTTTAAGGGCAGCCCAGCCGAGTATATAACTGAGATTCAACAGCCGGTAGCTAAAGCATAATATTTAATTTTCAATACGTTACTCAATATATACAGTCAAAGTATAAGTCCAGGCACTTTTATCGCCGCCATCCCAGGGTTGAGAATAATCAAAATATATCAGACAAATCCCCTTTTCCAGGGCTTTAAATTCCCACACATCGCAACCGCATCCTCCGGTAGTTCCATCCAATTGTTCAGGGCTTTGCTGAACATGAGATAATTGTTGTATCAAATCAGGGTTGTCTATGTTGGCTTCCTCAGACCAAACATATCCCGTGCTATCGCTGTTATTTCCCAACGTGACATTGAAGGAGTTATTTTGGCTTACCAGAAGTGTTTGCGTGAGGTTATTTTGTGGGAAAAAACTATCACAGGTCAATACAGGACCAGTATTTAAAATTCCTGGTTCCACTGTATCGGGCTGATTAAAATTTACCCAATAACCCTGTCCAGGTTTCAATAGATCACCAGAATTTATGAAATACCAGGTTCCGTTATCAAACGTCCAGGCGTAAGTAAAGTTTGTTCCGCCAAGGTAGTCGTCAATTAATTCTGATTCTGTCCCATTAGTGAAACCGATGAGATTCCAGTCGACGCAAACTGAATATTGTGGCGGCGGATTGATTGGGTCGATGGCGCTGAAAGTGCCGTTGATACTTAAGGTGGCTGAATAATCCAGGTTGAGCCAATAACCTTTTCCATCATAAATTTGGAGGGTGTCACCCAAACCGGGTATCCAGGCTTGCCAGGTGTTAGAACAAGCTTCATAACTCCAGATAATATTTAGATTAGGATTATCGCTTGCCAACAGACTGGCGAATATAATTTCTGGGTTACGGCTTTCCCCGTCAATATTAAAGGGTAATGAAATCAAGTTCCAACCTGCTTTCAGGTTAAGAGTGAGGTTATCGGCCTCAGCGTTAACGGTATTAGCTATTAATATTGAAGGTAACAATATCAGAGGAGCTAAAAGAAGATAAAATATCTTTACAATATTTCTAATCAACTTTTTATTTCCCCATCAGCGCTTGTATAAACTCTGAGTTTCTAATACCATTGATCGGATTACAATAGTTGCAAGAACGTACAAAAAATGAACGTATGGGGACTATTATACGCTTTAATCGAGCTACCGTCAATTTGCCGCATCGATCTTATCCATTGTCCAGGGGTAATCAAGGATAGGTCGTTTAAATTTTAGTTAAAGGAAGGGATGTTCTGCGATTTAAAAAATATAATTTAATATCACCAGAATCTTGA
>Ga0153915_10006528_pt1 | contig 10940 bp, 10 predicted proteins | sample Opewatmetagenome_2_FD_107003 | JGI IMG/M metagenome (GOLD analysis project Ga0153915, IMG submission 107003) | Freshwater wetland microbial communities from Ohio, USA - Open water 3 Core 3 Depth 3 metaG | ecosystem: Environmental > Aquatic > Freshwater > Wetlands | place: USA: Ohio, Lake Erie...
GCTCAGACAATCGCCCGCTGGCAAGCCTGGTGGAGAGGGGAGGATTCGAACCTCCGAAGGCATCGCCAACAGATTTACAGTCTGTCCCCTTTGGCCGCTCGGGAACCTCTCCGACTCTAAATCTTCTTTTGTAATTGAACATTCCCTCCTGGTTAAAAAGACTGGAAAATCAAAGAGTTACACTCGTGGATTAAGGATCGTATTGGACTGATCTTGTTATATATACCAGAATAATTTCTTTTTGTCAAGAATTTTTTTGGAATCTTTTTGAAAAATGAAATAATTTCTTGCTCCTAACTCATCTTGCAAATATACTATATTTTAGCTTTTTTCACAACCCCAACCTAGGATAGGGGGGACTTAGCCTGAAAAAAAGACAAATAATCCTCTTGGCTATTTTAGCCACTCTGTTCTTCTCTCTTCTCTATCCAACTTCAACTCCCTCCCAGGACCCTTTCCACAAAGAGATCATCCTTAGGGGATTCGATGGGAACCCGCTTACCCTTGAGAGTACCATGCCCTACAGCCCCAAGAAAACGTGTGGGGTCTGCCATGATTACGAGCAAATTACCAACGGATACCATTTTCAGCAAGGCCGAACCGACGGAACGGGGAAGATCGTCATCCGTGATGCATTCGATCCCAAGTATCCCTGGAACTTATCTTCGGGGATGTACGGAAAGCATTCGGCAGTCTCGATGGATTTGAGCCAATTGGCCAAAAAAGCGAACGCTTCCCCTTCCGAAATCGACAAATCCTCTTTTTCTTTTGTTCAGATTTGCGGAACCTGCCACCCGGGAGGAGGATGGGGTGAATATGATCGGAGAGGTCACCTCTATTACGATGAAGAAAGCAAGAAATTCGGCTACGAAGATTCAGGAGGGAGTCCTTTGCTGGATGGTGACTATACCCCATTTAACATCGGGAATGCCGTTGACAGAGCTCCCTGGGATCAAAGTGGCGTAAGCGAAGCAGACTGCTTATTCTGTCACCTAAGGGGGTATCTATGGAAAGAACGCGAGGCAGCCCTCCGAGGAAAGTTCTTTAAATACGGACCTGCCGTTGGGGCGGGATGGGCAAACGTCAAACTTTCCCACGACGAATCAGGAAATTCAAGAGTAGATGAGGTCACGGTGGATTACACTACGAAAGAAGTGGCCGATTTTGAAAATCTTAACACTCAGATTGTGAGAAGACCCCCTGATGAGAATTGTTGGTCCTGTCACGCGGTTGCAGACGGAAAAAGGAGAGGCCGCCAGTGGAACTCAGAGACAGACGTCCATAACGCCAAGGGCCTCCAGTGCACTTCCTGCCACCCGGGTAACAAAGATCATAATTTTGCCAAGGGGAACACGATCCAGCAGACTGTTCGGAGCGACTTGAACAATACGATGGCTTCCTGCGAGGACTGTCATTATAAAGGCAAGAGCAAGAGTGCCCCCAAATATAAACATCCTTTCTCGCCCCGGCATATGAAAATGATTGCTTGCCAAACCTGCCATATCCCTTTTCTGACGGCTTCGGCAGACCTCGTTTACGACTTTTCTACGAGTGGGCGAACGTTCATCTATGAAACCTTTAAACTTCTCTCGAGTGATCCTCTGGACCCGAAGAGGGCAGTTGCCGGAATGGCTCCAAATACCTGGTATCCTGCTTTGACGAAATGGAAGGGTAGAATCGTCCCTGCCAAATCATTGGTGGTTACGTACTGGGGAGACCTGGATCCAAAAACCAATGTGGTGAAACCCATTCCTCTCTGGAAGATACGGGAATTGAAAAAACCTCTTCTCAAAGATGACAACGGAGATGGAGTGCCCGAAGTAAATTCTCTTGATGAAATCAAAGCCCTTTTGAAGGCATTGAAGGAGAAGGATCCGTTTGAAAATCCCGTGGCCACTTATCCTGTGCTGATGAAAGGCGGGCTTCTGTATCAGCTGGACAAAAAAGGAGAGGTGGAAAAGATGAAACACGAGCAGGCGGAAGCCCTTGACTTCTCTCTCAGCCACAACGTAGTGTCAGGGCCGGATGTCATAGGTGCCCGGGGGTGTAAGGAATGCCATTCCAAGAAATCTTCGTTCTTCTTAAGAAAGGTTCTGATCGACCCCTGGGATGAGAAAGGGAAACCCGTTTATATCGAAAACTGGGAACGTCTCGGAATCGATGAAGAAAAATTAAACCGACTTTTGATGGATCAGTGATTCGTTCTCGAAAGGACCTCATCGGGGATGTTCCGGAAATCCTCCTATTCATTCCCCCTATTTTGAATCAACCCATTCGACTCCCCGGTCTGAGGCCCTGGGTATGCTCAGGGTTGATACTGAGCGGCGATTTTTACCCCGATTTAAGAATCGGGGTTTGATGCCGTCGAACGTGTCAACTATCCCATATCGCGAAGGGCCGGCCAGACCGGGACAGAAAGTCATTTTTCCAGGAGGGCTCTTTGAAGCGCGTCGGAATGATGTCGCAGGATAACCCCTGCCCGGCTGCGCCAGAACTGGTAGTTGTGCGCCGACTTCCCGTTGAAAGGCTGCACTGGAATCTGGCGGCTCCCTTCTTTCAGCAGCTTCTCAAAATTTTTATTTCCCTCTGTAATCCCGTCAAACCCTTCCCTCGATCCATAATCAAAATAGAGCCAGTCAGGTAGTTGGTTTACTCCCTTGTTTTTGATCAGGGTTAAGGGATTGTTGGCCTGGATATGTTTCAAGTCGAGAGAAGAACCCGAAGGAAGTTGATGAGGCTCAAGGTGCCCAAACACTTCTAAAAACTCAGGCATAACCATCTTTATCATCCACTTGTCCCGGAGAAGCTCGATGTCGAGAAGACCGCTCTGGCTGCTAATAGACTGGAACAGGTGGGAATACTTGAGTCCAAGTTTCATTGCTCCGAATCCTCCCATGGAGAAACCACCGAGGCCTCTTCTCCGAAGAAGCCTTTCTTTGTACAGAGATTGAGACTCAAGGTATTGAAGAAGTTCGAGAAAATAGGATTCATGTTTTCCCATGGCTCCCGGCTTCATACAGAGGAAAGGAAACAGTGAATAATTCATCGCCTCTCCCGGATAGAAATCGTCACAGGGCTTTGGATTCTTTGTTTCAGGGAAAAGCCGCTTCCCCTCATTCTCGTCGGTATAGAACCCATTGTCCCCGTCAGGAAGGACGATGACCATTTTCTGAAGGGGATGGAAGGGGTCGTTCAGATTTTTCCGAGGATGAAGATTGTGGGAAACAATCGATTGGGCAATTTCCTTCGGTCTATAATCTCCTTTGCCAAGACCTCCAAATTGAGAGAGCTCTTCGAATCTCAACTCCAGAGACCTCTCCAGATCTTCATAAGTCCGATTTTTCGAATCCATCATCGCATACGCGACGACAGCAACGTCTTCGTGGAGAAGCCAATGATATTCTTCCTCCTTTACCTCGCAAAGGAGCCTCTTTGCTTTTTCGGGAGAGGTGGTTTTCCACCAGATTCCCGTCCGATGAAAGTTATACCCGTGCAAAAGAAAAAGGACTGGATACTTGGCCATGGGGCTCTGATAAAAATCTTCTGGCAGAATGACGAAATACCCTTTTTCCTTATCCAATAGATTTGAAAAAAAGACCTCATATCGAACCAGGTACGGATACGTTTGGGAAGCCTTTGGGAAAAGAAAATAGGATAATCCTGGGTCTTCAGAGCAGCAGGGGAGTTGAGCACCGAAGGCGACAAAGGGGCCGATGGAGAAGAGAAGGACGCAAAGCCCCGTTGTCAACCATGAATGCCATCTCGTCGCTTTCATCGAAAGCAATATATCTTTAAAAATGATTCTTGACAATCATCAACGGACAAAAATCGATTGAAGCGGTTTGAACATCGTGGGAGATTGGTTTAGAGTATATAGGGTATGGGCCCAAAACGAATTGCTTCCTGTTCTGGATCGCTCATCTTTATCGCGGAGCTAAAAACAAAACGGAGGGAATATGGAGAAAGGGTTGAGTGCCATGGAAACAATGTTCAATCCAGGGTCGGTTGCGGTCATCGGGGCCTCCGACAATCCAGGCAAGTTGGGATCTCATGTGATGAGAAGTCTGACGGAGGGAAAATATCCTGGTAAGATTTTCCCCGTCAATCCGGGAAGGGGTGAAATTATGGGAATAAAAACTTACCCTTCCCTTCTTCAGATTCCTGAATCCGTGGATCTCTCCGTTATCGTCCTTCCGGCAGAATCGGTGCCGAAAACGGTGGTGGAATGCGGGGAGAAGGGTGTGAGGGGAATTGTCCTCATCACCGCTGGGTTCAAAGAAATTGAAGATAAGAGAGGAGAGTTATTACAGAGGGAGATCGCTGAATTGGCATCCTCCTCCGGCATCAAAATCATCGGCCCGAATACCTTTGGGATTGTAAACCTCCATCTACCCCTCAACGCATCGTTTACCCCGGAATTCTCATGGGTGGACAAGGGCGGGGTCAGCCTGGTCAGCCAGAGCGGGGGGATGTCTCACTTGATCGCTTTTTTGTCTCTCCAAAACAAAGTTGGATTGAGCAAGATCATCGGTTTAGGAAATCGCTGTAATGTCGATTTTTCGGAGACGGTGGAATACTTAATCCGTGATTCTCAGACCAAGGTGATCGCCATGTATCTGGAAGGGATCGACCAACCAAGAAGATTGATGGAGGTGGCCGAGCGAGGAAATGGAGAAAAGCCTATTCTCGCCTACAAGGTCGGGCGCTCCTCCACGAGCGATCAGGCCTCCCAATTTCATACAGGCTCCCTCGCGGGGAACCACGAGGTCTATGAAGGTGCCTTTAAACAGGCCGGAATTTTAACGGTCGGAAGTTCGGAAGAACTTCTGGATGCGGCAAAGGCTCTGTCCACGTGTCCACTTCCCGAAGGCAACCGAGTGGCTGTGCTTTCGGGGCAGGCTGGACCCGGGATGGCCGCCTGTGATGTCTGTGAGATGGAAAGGTTAACGATTCTTCCTTTTTCGGCCGAAACCCAAAAGAGGGTGGAGGAACTGCTTCCTCCTCTTGCCATCAGAACAAACCCTGTGGATATGGGACCTGCATGGTATGATTCAGCCGCGATCAAGGGAATTGTAAAGACTGTTCTGGATGACGGAGAGATCGACGCCGTGATTTTATGCATTATGTTCGCCTCGGCCAATAGGTCTGCCGCCGGAGTCTTAACCGATCTGTTATTGGAAAGGAGACTCAATAAACCGGTCTTATGTTGCTTTTCCTCCCCGCCAGGAATCTGGGATGATGAAATTGAGCAGCTTGAAGGATCGGGTATTCCAAACTATCCCACTCCGGAAAGGGCGGCAAAAGTACTTTCGAACCTTTATCGGTATCACAAAAGGAGAGGTTAGCCGCTGAGAAGATCTCCCTCTTCTTGCCAACCGGGGGATCAATGAAGACCTCCTTTATAAAACCTCAAACAGAATTATTTCTTGGAGTTTAAAATTTCCTCCACGACTATTTTTATACTCGATAGATCCAAGGGTTTTGTTATGAAGGCATCCGCTCCTGCTTCTCTGAAAAAGGCTTCTCCCACTCCGGATCCGGACATGATCAAGATCGACAAGGAAGGGTTTTGTAACTTCAGTCTCCTTATTAAATGAAGACCATCCATTTTAGGCATCAAGAAGTCAGCCACGACAAGATCATACTGTTTTTGCTCAATCAGCCCCATCGCGGCTTCGCCGTCTTCCGCACTCTCAACCTCATATCCATTCAAAAGGAAGAAGGTGGATAAAAGGTCTCTTATTTCTTTTTGATCATCGACCAGCAAAATTCTCTTCATTTCGCCCTTATTGGATGAAAAAATTTAAAAGATTAAGCATATAGATACTACCCTTGGTTGTAAATGTCAAGCGTTAAATACAACCATTGGTTTATAGACATTCCCCGGGCGTCCTTATATTCGTTTACTCTAAAGATGCGGAAATGACTTTGGAGCGATCCGTGATTAAAAGCAACAAGCAGATCGGTATCGAGATCAAGAGAATTCGAGAGGCCCATGGAATGTCTCAAATGGAATTGGCCGAAGAGGTGGGAGTTTCATTTCAGCAGATTCAGAAATATGAAAAGGGTATCAATAGGATTTCCGTGGAGAGGATTCAGCAAATAGCAAAGGCCCTGGGGACTTCAGTGGATACTTTTTTTGAGAAAGAAAGAGTTCCCATGGTGTCAGAACCTTTGGATGAGTATTCCTCCAGGGGGACATGGATGGACGTGAGTCACGAAGAGGGCAAACTGCTCCAACTTTTCAGGAAGATTGATAATGAGAAAATCAGGCGGGGTCTTCTTCAGCACCTGAAGGGACTGGCTGAATTACTGGAAAAGAAGGGATAGGAACTCCTGGCGAATTGAATCAACCCATTCGACTCCCCGGTCTGAAGCCCGGGGTATGCTCAGGGTTGATACTGAGCGGCGCTTTTTACCCCGATTTAAAAATCGGGGTTTGGCGCCGTCGAACGTATCAATTCAGATTTTTGTACACGATAAGCTCATCTCTTTGGAGGAAAGGATGGGCTTTTTCAATTCCCTTTTGATACGAATCACCCTGGCGGTCCTCGGGGGAGCGCTCTATGCCTTATTAACTTATCCGCTTATCCTATCCCTCCGCCTTTCTCCTCCCTTCGCAATCCTGGCTGCACTTTTTGTTTATCTCCTCTATCTGGGTTCAAGGCTTCTTCTCCTTTTTTCTGGAATCGACTCCCCCTACTATCGACGGAGAAGAGAAGAACCTTTAAAAACACTCCCCGAGAAGAGTTCTTTCCAAGATGTAGCTCGATGGGTGGGAAAATTTTATCACCATCATGACACTGTTCTTTTTGTTTTTCTGGGACTCCTATCTCTTGTTTTCCTTGTTTCCACCGTCATGGACGGGCTAGGAAAGAACCCTTTGGGAGAGACGATTCAAAATCTCTGGAGCACCCTAGGGCCTATTCCGTGACCGGAACGTGCCCCGTCCCGCCAACGCGGGGTAGGCGGGTTAATGGAGTGGCGAGATGTTTCAAAGCCTCTTCATGAAAAGATAAGAATGGGCGTAACCCTAAATCACGGATAAATTCGATTTGCCTTAGAAGAGCGTATTGCCGGCTACAATCTCTGGATGAGGTAAATAAAAGTAGGGAGGCGGCTCTCGGTTTTCAATCTAAGAAACCTCCTCAATAGTTCTCTTTTGCTTTTCTTCTCTCCCGTTCCTTCGTCCACGAGCGGCGACAGGTAGAGGGCGCCTTTGTTGCCAACGAGATTTGATCTGTTTCTGGTCAACTCTAAAAGAGAAGGCAAATGGCCTGAAGGGAGGTTTTCTCCAATAACAAAGTTCGAAGTCACTTCTATCTTCCCATACCTTCTGTTGATATCCAACATCCTTGTAAAAGCCTCCCGGATTTTTTCAACAGAAACAGGCTTCTTCAGTGCCTCCAGAGTTTTGGGATCATTCGATTCAAGCCCGACGTTGATATGGGTAGAAAAAGGGAAGCGGCTGAGTGACTCAAAGAGCCCTTCTTCAGAACGGATCATGGAATCGACACTCCCAAAAAGGAAAAGACAGGCTCCCCGGAGATGAGATCGTTCAAATTCAAATATTGCGTAGGCACGTTCGGCAGCCACTTCAAGAAGCTCTCGCCCGGCCGAAAGAGCGTCGTGCTGGCCTAAGAAAATGGCATTGTAATTGTGAAGGTCCCGCCCCAAGAACCGCTTCACATCTTTCATTTGTCGCATCACGTCCTTGGCAGCGCGGGGCGCAAAATTCTGTCCCGTCTTCACTCTACAAAAACCGCAATGATAGAGACACCCATCCGCGACGATGATCGGAATGACTTCGTAGTCCACATGCCGGGTATCCGGCGGAAGCACCGTCACTGGTCCCCCGAGGAGACGATGCAATTGATCGGCTCTCTGTCTCAGGGTCTCTTCATCATTCCTCATGACACGAGTCAAGAAATCTTTAAGACTCTTTGGCTTTGGGCCCGAAATCAGTTTATCTATTTTTGCCCGGAGTGCCTGTAAGGACTTCTTGGCTAAAATGACTGAACGATCGTTGAAGGGATCTCCATCCATAATGGAGTTGCTCGTATAGGAAAGATAGGGAAAATAATACTCGCCGAAGTAGTCGTAAATACCCTTATAATCACCCGCAGAATAATAGACCCAATCATTGCCGACGGTTCGCTTCATCCATTCTGCCGGATGGGGCCAAGCCCGGGTACATCCTTGAATGAACTTAATCTCTCCATTCAAATTGAATTGAAAGAGATATTCTGGGGTTCTGATCTCAGAAAAAAGGCCATGGCGCACTGGAAAACTGACCTTGGAGAACTCCCTCGATCCTTCCTTGTTCAATGTGATGATGAGATTATCTAGCGGATAGGATTCCATGAAAAAAAGCCACCAGACTTTTAGCTAATGTTAAATCTGGCATAAAGGTTTTGCAAGCCTGGAAAAACAGGGACACATCCCTTTTATAAAATCAGGGCGAAATACCCTGCCTGTAAGGGCGGGGTAATTTACTTGAGATCAAGTTGCCCCATTTTTCCCCCTTTCTGTATCCCCAATTTTAGAATTTCCTGGAACCAAATCCCTTTGACGTTGTCTTTGAGAATAAACCCAGCCCAGCAAAAGGAGCGCTATAAAAAATCAAAAAAGGAGGATTTTCCAATGAAAAAGTTAATCTTTTTGATCACTTTCACCTCATTTCTCCTATCTCTTCGAGGAGGTTACGCTGCCCCTCTGACAAGTACCGTTAAGGATCAGCAGGACGTGGCAATCACCATCTACAATTCGAATATTGGTCTGGTCAAGGATACTCGGTTTCTTCAATTGAAGCCCGGGGTCCATGAATTGAAGTTCATGGATGTCGCTGCCAAGATTGATCCCACAACGGTCCACATCAAATCCCTGATCAATGGTTCAAGCCTCAACGTTTTAGAGCAAAACTACGAATATGATCTTCTCAGTCCTCAGAAACTCCTTGAGAAGTTTGTGGGGCAGAGGGTTCAACTGGCTACGACCAACCCTGAGACAAAAAAAGAGGAGATCGTTGAAGCGACCCTCCTCTCGACTCAGGGCGGAAATATATTCCAGATTGGGGACAAGATCCATATTGGCCATTACGGACGTGTTCTCCTCTCAAGAATTCCTGAAAACCTCATTCCTCAACCCACGCTGGTCTGGACGTTAGAGAATAAACTCTCAAAACCTCAGAAGCTAGAAGCCTCTTACCTTACCTCTGGAATTAACTGGAAGGCGGACTATGTGGCTGTACTGAATAAATTGGACACGATGACTGATTTAACCGGCTGGGTGACGATTGACAATCGGAGTGGCGCCACTTATCAAAACGCTCTGCTTAAGTTGGTCGCTGGCGATATCAACCGGGTTCAAGGTGAAACGAGAATGGATTATGCGAGGCCGATGGCTGCGGCGAAAGAGGTAAGCCAGCAATTCAAAGAGGAATCTTTCTTCGAATATCACCTTTACACCTTAGACAGGAGAACCACGATTAAGGATAATCAGACAAAGCAGATGACCCTTCTTGATGCCAATCAGGTTCCCATCAAAAAACTTTTTATCTTCGCAGGATCGCCTCAGTACTACTATTATCAAATGAACCAGGGTACCCATAAGCAAAAAATTGGGGTCTTCCTCGAATTGGAAAACACGAAAAAAAACAACCTTGGCATGCCTCTACCCAAAGGCACCGTCAGGGTCTATAAAGAGGACAAAGATGGAAGCCTCCAGTTTGTTGGGGAAGATCGAATTGACCATACCCCAAGAGATGAAAAATTTAAGATCAAGATCGGCGAGGCTTTCGATGTGGTGGGAGAGAGAATTCAAACCGATTATAAACGCCTGGGGAGTAATCTCTTTGAGGTAGCCTTCGAGGTAAGCTTAAGAAATCATAAGAAGGAAGGTATGAAGGTCTTGGTGGAGGAACCGATTCCTGGCGACTGGGAGATGCTTTCGAACAGCCATCCTTTTGAAAAGCTTCAGGCCCACTTGATCCGTTTCGATGTCCCCGTAGCCAAAGATAAAGAAGTGAAGGTAAAATATAGGATCCGGTTCAAGTATTAGGGCAAATCGTTCGGAGGGATAAGTTCGGCCTGCCTTCGCCCCCCAAGGCGGGGCCACGCACAGTTAGGAGTTCGGAGTACCGAACTCCTAACTAACGAGGACACCTACAACAATTCACTTCGGGTTCGTTCAGGAAGCTGATGGAAGCAAGCATAAAGAGGCCTCAGATGAACCCAGGTAGAGTCGTTCCTGACCTCGCCTTGGTTCTTTCACAAAGGGTCCTGCCTCAAGATATTATGGTTTCCAATTTTTCGCAAGTTCGTTTCAAACTTGCTTTACCCGTCAATCTCCGTCCCAAACCGTTTTCTCCCTCCAGACAAAGCGTGTCGTTACCAATTTCCATCTTTACAATATAAATCTTTCCGGTTGTCTTATCTTTAACCCTATCTCCTATCTTCATCATAGTACTGTTTCCTTTCCTGAACTCCTGGGAGACGATAACGGTTGAGCCAAAAATCATTCTGCACAATCCGGAACCCGTATTGCCTTTTTTTCCGGATCAGCGAGGTCTAGCTTAATGAGTCTTCGGCAAAGAGGACATTGTATAAACTCTTTAGTTTCAAGACCGATCATGCTCAGTTTGAATTTCTCATCACAATTCGGACATAAGGCATCAAAATCAAACATGGGTCTTCCTTTCTTTAGGATTTTGGGAAGAGGGCGCGAATTTCTGGCTTCGTTTACCCCGTCAGAAATAATGCGTCGCTGATCTGCAGTCCCGCTGTAGCGGGATTACATTTTAGAATAATTCCGGCGGGGTTTAATGCCCAGCTCGGTTTCGAGTCGCAACGACCGGGATTTCTAACGGGGTTTATTCTTTGAGTTTTTCCTTGACCTCATCCTCCACGAAAGGCACGAATACGGATTCCATGCTGCTGGGA